>JAABUI010000288.1_pt1 | contig 50681 bp, 54 predicted proteins | sample 5559111 | NCBI WGS metagenome assembly JAABUI01 (sample SAMN10711870, study PRJNA513365) | rock metagenome | isolation source: Antarctica rocks | place: Antarctica: Victoria Land, Buttleship Promontory | reverse complement strand
ACAAAAAAAAAACAACCCCCCCCCCCCCTCCCCCCCCCCCCCTCTCCCCCAAAAGCATACGGGACGAAGTACAACGACGAAACATAAGCACACCGTGCCTCCTACCTCACCGAGCCAGTGAAACCGGGTCATCGCTGAAAAGGCGATGAGAGAATGAAGTAAAATATCGCCTACTCGTATAGGCTTTTTCCCCCCCGGGTTTGAGAAATGAGGCCGATGCCATGCGTTAGGAAAACTTCTGTAAGGTATCTAGGAAATCTGCAGGAGGAGGTGAGGTATACGAGCTTTATGTGCAAATTACTCTCTCACTCTTCGTCCCCACTGCCCTCCAAATTTCCAACTATCAGTATCGAGTACCATACACAGTACCCCCCCCTCTCTCTTCATCCCCCCCCAAAACCTTAGCTTTCACACTCTGCTTTCCTCGTCTCATCTCACTCAATCTTTCCACCTTCTCATCTGTTCCAGCTTCTCCATCTCTCTTTCTCTGCATCATCCAACCGCTTTTAACTACAATACCAAAGACAGCGGGAAGTGGGTGGCAGCCAGCATGTGCGTGAAACACTTCATACACACATTCCGTTTTTTTATACCACTCCCCCCCCCCCCCCCCACAAGGTGATGCAATGCGGCCATTGTCCACGGAAATAGTAACCCAACGTCGTCAATGATAGACATATGTACGCGTCAATCCCCGTTATGCATTAGTGGTGTTGTATCTAGCTCGCTGGTCTTTTGTCTTGCAACCACTGTGGCAGAGGGGAGCGGTGCTCGCTGCAGAAAATTCGAGGAGGGGATTAGGAAGAGAGGATGGGGGCTTTGTTTGTAATGGGGGTTTGGGAGAGGAGGTTGTGATTTTGGAAGAGGAGAGGAGATGTTTGGAGCTGGTTTGGGATTGGAAAGGGGCAATGTGGTTAGGGTGGGGTTGAAAAGGGGGGCGAGGATTTTGTTGTGCGGCTGTTTCCTGTGTGGCGTGGAGCGAAGGCTTCGAATGGCTAGGCGTTCAGAGAGAAGATCGATTATACAGATGAAAGAAAGTGAAAGGGGAGCGAGCGATCTTGCAGCCCGGAAGCGAAGGAATTGTTGAGGAGGGAATAGGGTGGGGGTTCAGGGGTGGGAGAGTGCGACTTCGTATACTTTGGAAGAGGAGCGGGAGTGGAAGAATAGCTCGTGCATGTTCGTGGGTGTACGGTTGCGATTCGGTGGTTGGAAATGTAGCGGAGTGGAGGAACAAATAGTGCAAGTGTTTCTTTCGTGTGACTAAAAGAGGGCATGGAAGATATTCACAGAAGGTATTTATCTTCACGGATTAGTGAATCTATAATTCTAGCTGGCCAGTAGGAGGATTCGAGGATTCGATTCCTGGTAATTAGATCGACTTGTGCAAGCAAAAGAGGCGGTTGAAGATAGTTGGAGAGGGAAGTCTTGGGGAGTCGTTGCAAAAGAGAGGACTGCGGATTCATGACAAGTTTCGCCGAGCCGATAGAAATTTGCTGATATTGAAACATTCGTTCGGCCGTTGGGAACGAGAAAAGGTATCATGAGCACTTCAGCCCCACCTCTATCACCTCCCAGCAGAAAGTCCCCTTCCGCCCGCATCCACTCACATAAAATCATCCTCATCCCACCCCTCAGCATTACTCTTTCCCCCTTCCCCTCCCTCCCCATGCAAGGCCTCATAAGCATGCTCTCTCTTCCACTTCTCGTCCCTCCTCTCCCTCTTTACCCTCTCCTCTTCCTTCTGCTTGTCTTTCCTCGCCGCATGCTCCTTCTTCCTAAGTTCGGAAAGGTGCGCTTCTTTGGCTGGAGCCAAGGTGTCGGTGTCTGCGATTGTGCGAGTCTTTTGCAGGCGGTTGATGATTGGGTTCGAGCGGGTGGGAATGAGGATGGATTTGGTCTGTGTGGGAAGAGAGGGGGTTATTTTGGGGTGTTCGATTTTTGATTGATGGATGGTAGGGTGGAAGGTACTTTTTTGGGGTCGTGGAAGCTGACTTGGCCGGTTGCCATGGCTGAGGATTTTAGGAGGTTGGACCAGGGAGTGTAAATTATCGTTACATTATCCTTTTTGTTCCCTATCATTGCAAGAGTCAGCGGGTAAACATGACAATAGTCCGACAGTAGACTAGTTTAGCTATAGATCAAAACCGAAGGATTAGGACTTTGTACAGAGTCTGAGGGCAGCTTACCTTCAATCGAATTCGCCTTGGTGAGGTGCGCGCAGTCTTCAACCAAATCTGTAGGAAGCTCGTTCCATTTCTGTTCGGGCGTAAGGCGCAGATAGACATGTGCGCTGGAAAGGTTGTCCGCATGGAACTGGAACGGAGAAGTCGATGTTGGCTTCCATGCCAGATTCAGGGTGAACAGAGCGGCGACAACTTACCCTACAGCGATGTATAAGCTCGAGAAAAAGCGATATTTGGCTTCAGCCTCTGATACCATACATCCTCTTCCCAGCCGTACTTGATCAGTTCCTCATCTGGCGGGCCGTTAGCCAGGGTATGCCAGACTGACATTTAGTTTGCAGACTTTCGAACTTGTCTTTGCCAACGTATATCACGGCTGGGGGGGAAACCAAGTTTGAAGTGAAGTAGTAAACCATGGTGGAAGTTGTATCTCTGGTAGGGTAAAGAGGACGCCTAACTCTGGGGGGTTTGAAGGCGCTGTTGGCAGAACTCCGTGGGCGGTGGAAGGCGGGCCCCTCACCCTTGCCCTATGTAACAAGGGTATAATATTTACACCTACTGGAGGTTTACTATCGTAAGCCAGGGAGTAGGAGGTCATACACATTGGGGAACAAAGCCATTGATATCCAGAGATCATAGAGCAGCTAATTGCATTGATCTGCCCCCAAAATAGTCTATTATCGTACATAGAAGCGAATAAGCTCATTCTCATACTCTACATGGCACAGAGCTCAAAAGCTTAAGAGCCCGCTATGCCAATTAGATTTAGCCTTTAAGGAACAAGACATTGGTACGTGTACGAAACCCATGTACATTTCTTCGTTGATGGTGTGCTGTAATATCTTGGGGCCCAACGACGGTCGGCCTGCAACCAGGGCAGATGAAGAAAGAAGGACGCTCAGACGATAGTTCCCACGGGCGTGCTTTGCAATTGCCAAGGGAAGTGGTCTAATTGTCCCTTGGTTGAAATTAATCGGAACGCATATCCCATTTCGGTTTGAGGCTACCCTGGAGGTCGTTCCTGGTCCCGACTACTTCTTTGGGTATACGGCTGACACGGTATGCTCCAGCGCGGATGCTATGCAGTTGCTGGGCGGACATGGCACTCCGGTTGCTGCGGATACTTCCAGCATCGGAAGCCGTCTCGCTGGTCTTGAATCGAGGAGGCGGGGCGAAATCAAGAGCAGTAAAGGTGCCTGATTTTCGCAAGGAATGTCTAGAGTGCCGTGTTGGTCAATGATCTCTGGCTCTAGCAGTACGGTGAGGGGATCTATCACTTACGGGCTTGGCATGACAGAGAGGTCATCAAATGAAGAGGCAAGCGGTGTATGAGCAGGAAGCATTGGCGAATATGGTCTAGATCCTCCTCTTGGGCTCTCCGGCCGACCAGCCTGTCGTTCCTTGTAATTGGTTGGTGGCGCGAAGTCAATCGGCAACATGGAGTCATCCTTCAACAAGTGAGGAGAAGGCAGGATATTGAGCGCCGCTGGTGGTGGTAAGGCTTTCTTTGGGGGACCACGACCAGAGGGACCGAAGTGATGAGAGGCAGACGAGAAAGCACGAGGTCCGGGAGGCATCCCGAGGCCACCGGAGAATGTGGCCTGGTGACGCGAGGCACCTTGAAAACGCGGAGGTGCACGGGGAGGTGGCGTCATTGCACGTCTAGTGTACGGCTCGGCATACTGAGGCTGGCCGACAACATACTGACCCGACGCAGGGTCGAAGATGGCTCCATCACCAAGGTACTCCTGGTCGTAGTCCTCGGCATATTCACTAACCACTGGGGCAGGACCCGCTTTTGATTCATCGAAGTATTCTTTGTAGAATGATCTGATCCGGTTGGCACGTTGTTCCGGATTGTCGGTAGGATCATCCGGCGGAAGAGGTCGGAATCCCATAGACAATCGTCGAACGTCGAAACCTAGGCCAGATGACTCTATACCAAGACCATGGTCTTTGGGGATATGCTCCTGGTAATGTGTCTCAGATTGCCGATCTCTCGGGGCCTGCGGAGGCGACGGAGGCGTGATTTTGAAACCTCCACCATAATTGCTTTCGTCATCCATAAAGTTTTGTTGGTAAGCTGGTTGGGCGGAGGCTTTCAAAGATTGTTTTCTTGGAGGCCTTGGGGTGGGGTCGGCGGGATTGATCGTAGGCGGAGGTGAATTCCCGTTTCCCGCCTGGAGTAATGCAGGTGGAGGGCTAGTAGGCAGTCCTCGCTGGCCCTGGCTAGAGGCCTTATCAATGTGGTCTACGGAAGCTTCTCGGCTGTGGATGAAAGACCCCAGATAGTTATTGCTCTGGCGGAAGGCCGCTCCATCCTTCCCTTGATACGAGTCTCGAGCATCTTCTGGACGAGCTGGTGCAAGACCACCGTTCTCCGCTGTTAGAGGCGAAGCCTTGCGAGGCAGTTGCATTGACGCGTCTGGAACCCGTACTTGGGGAACGTTATTGCTAACAGGAGCCGGAGACCGTTGCGTTGGCGGCATAGACCTTGACATTCTCTGAGCGTTCCGCAAGAGATTTTGATTCATCCCATCGTGCCCGTACCCTCGACCAGTGGAGGCAGATCCAGCATAACTGGATGAGTCATCTCCGTTCCTTTGAGTGGGATAAGAGTGCAATGAGCTGGAATCGTTGGAAGTCAAAGTCGTGGCGGGCCGGTATCTGTCGTCTCCACTGGGAACGGTGCGGGACATAGAGTGCAAAGACTCGCGAGAGCCATGCAAACCAGGGGGTAGCAGGTATGGGCTACCCACGTCCAAATCCATTGACAGTCCACGGCCTCGACGCAGCGATTTCTCCATGCCAATATCGGTCACCGTCATCTCTGGTGCCCCTTTGATCCCTTTCTTGCCCATCTTTTTATTTGCTGCAGTTGCACTGGCTGGGTCCATCCCAAAATCCAAAGATGCATGTGGATCGTTAGCATCTTCGCGGCGAAGTCTCTTGACATGCCGTCGGTGAAGGTAAATAAAGAGGATTATTGCCCCCACAAGAGGGATACTAAGCAACACGTTAGCTTGGCTATATTCGACTATGTCTCTGTCTCAAGAGCATACACAACACCAAGGGAAACCGGAATAGAGATGTTGTTCGCTACCGAGGGTTTTTGACAATTCGAATTCGAGTCATTGGGGGTGCAAACATCAGCACTAGTGGTACTGGGTGAAGCTCTTCTGATAACGGTTGGTGGCCCGGAGGCTGGTGTCTCGATCAATTGCTCAATAGGGACTGGCTCCGGGGCTCGAGTCTTGAGGTGAAAAGCCTGGTGATTCTGATAGAATCGGCTACCCATTGTCTGAAGACGTTGGCTTTCAAAGCCAACAGATGTGCGATAAGGGGAAGCCTAATCAAATCAAACGTATTCGAGAACTTTTTGCTGCTCTCAATACATTTTTGATCCTGGGACTGGCGAATGAGGTGCGGCTGAAGGATTGTCGGCCACGAAAACACCGGCCTAGCAGTGCAATACAGTCTATAACAGGAAAGAGTGACTGAAGTGAATCAAAGAAATATCGTGACGGTCAAGTAACAAAGGAGTGGATGGCCGATTCAGCGACCACTGGTTTTCGGTAGAAATGATTGTTTGAAGTTCAAAGGACGTTGAAGATTTAGGGGGCGGGTGAGTAAATGGTCCAATCTCCGCCGTTCCTGGAGCTAAACCGCCTTGAGCACCAGCGTCAACAACTAGAAGCCTTTTTCGACGTTGCGATCTTTTTTTTTGAGGCGCCCACTATGAAGTAGATATAACCTGCTTAAGACATGGCTGTGCATTAACACTCATACTGCGAATGGCGGCAAATCATCTATCGGTGCTTCAGATTACATGTTTAGAGCGACCTCATATAGTTCTATTGTTTACGAGTTTTCCATCATAGATTGTACATTTGATGTTCGAGTATCGAGTTCACGAGAGAAGAATCTTAAGGCGAGGACCGACAATGTAGTACCGTACCTTACGCTTAAGGTAGTGGGTACCTCACAGAGTCACAACGCTCGCGTGTTGCTCCGAGGATCTCCAGAGCCCATAAGATAGAGTAGAGTAGAGCAGGTGCACTTAACTTAGATATTAATATACTACTTGCTTTCCCATCAGGGTCAGCACTTTCGACAAAACCAGCTCACAGCATGGCAGGATCATGCGATACCTTGATGGATTTGGGCTTGAGACAACCGAAAGAAGAGCTCATACTCGATCTCCCAAAGGGCTTCTCTGCTAAACTTAAACTTCTCGTGGAGAATAACGGAGATCGGACTGTTGCATTCAATACGCCATTATTCGTGCTGCCCGCCGATGCTGGTAAGGATGACGATCCTGTCGTCGACCTTGCCAGAACTTTTGGCGAGGGGCTTCTGGAGAGTGCAGATGAAAGTGGAAGAACAGTACGAATTGACTACCTGCCCGATTCGTACTGTTCAGACCTTGAAAACTTTATATGGTCGCCACATCCCTATCATTCGGAAATACGCAATTGATGAAGCCGATCCCCAGTTGCTGAGCTTCTTCAGAGGCCATCTACGAGCCAAAAAGCAGTATTTTCTCCGATTTGCGCGATTGAAATCCCCAGCATTATGTGAGTTTGAGGAGTACCCATGAAATGACCTAGAGGCTCCTCAGATTCTTCAGAGAGTCCAGATTCCTTGCTCTCCCATCCTACTAAAATTCTCTACGGTTGCGGGCACGCCAACACCTCGGTTTACCGTATCGGCATCAATATCGTCCTCCGTTTGCTCTCTCTCCGGATCCCCTCCATTTCGCTTAAGCTTGACAGTAATATCACTGGAGAAGCGATCTGTCACGGTCTGTACGGGGATTGATGGTAAACTTGACCTGTGGCTCAAAGACTCGTCATTCAGATGGAGAAAGAGTGGTTTCAAAGACCTTATCAGAATCGCCAACAAGCATGACATAGGCGTCGATATGAGACGACAAGAAGCTCAACCTGATCCTATCGCAGGTAAGCATTTTCCACACCGGTATGCTCAGAGCTTTATCCAATTTGAACACGGGACGCGATATACTCGCCACTATGAATTCAATCGAGAGGACCTCAGTCTCCTCGAACATGGACAAATATACAGCCTGAAGCTTAGGCCTTAAGGCTTTAATTTCTGGAACTACGGGATCGATTCGGACCTTCATGATAGAGCTCGACAGGCGGAATAGTGCCTACAGGACCCAATTATACTCGAGACAGCAAATGCAGCTGTGTTGACACTCGAAGCTAAATTCGAGGCTGAGCAGCCCATGCCTTTCTTTCGTCTTCCAACTGAGCTAAGAGTTATGGTATACGAGTACTTAAGGTATTCGGAGACACCCTACGCCGTCCGCTTCATTTGCGATGGCTATCACGAGCCTCAGGGCGACCACGGTCAGGCTATATAAACAGCTAGCTAGCAAATACCGATCTAAAGCCTTCGATTTTTTTAACAATTAATAGCAGATTGTCACAATCATCTTCTACCTGCAGAGCTTACTTCGGTTCTTAACCGACCGTTTGTATAACTTTCCGGTCGTTACAAATTGAGGCCGGCGATCGAGCCGTTGTTCGCAAACCATCTTGTAGAATCATTGCTCGAAACTGATGAACAACCACAACACAAACTACCATTACTACGTTGACAGCGTTATGAGTCTCTTAGAAGACCCCTGGTTTAAAATAAACAGGAGGTTGTCCAGTTGACTTATGTCAAAGGGCCGCGAAGGATCGCAAGCTGGGGCCACAGAGTTGCGACCCGCGTTCAAGGTAGAGTAATTACCTTAGGAGCCTGCGGCCACAGATCAAGCCTGATTCATCTACTTAGTTCGCTGTCAAAGTCAAGGAGTATTTCAAGCGCTTCTACAAGAGTTTCCGCAAATGTGATGCAGACTAAGTTATCGACACAGCTTAAGCTGCTAAACAAGGCAAAAAAGAAGCTTTGGCCAGATCAAGCTTGGTTGTCTCCATTGTCAAGAATGGTTTTGGGCTCTATATAATGAAATATGCAAGGTTAGTGACGTTCTCTGTGTGGTGAGGACAGCAGCCGTGGCCATGCTGCGTGATAAAATTAGCAGTAAGGATAAACTGTTTGGCAACTCAAGTATTGCTCGAGTTCCGATGAAGAGCCTCCGAAGCTTCACCCCCGTGAAACACAAATACTCTAAAGCGCAGGATAAAGTGTGTTTCATGGAGTGTTTCCAGATCCTGTTTGATGGTTAAGCGCGTCGGCAACAAAGTGCAATGGAGCGCTTACAGACACTTCAAACCTGCCTAAACGAGCCAAAGAAACCCTCTGAAATTTCCCTAACAACCGATCAACGCCTTAAAAGGATCTAAGAAAGTTTTATCTGGCATTAGGCATCTCGGAAACTCGGAAGGTGCTGTAGCAACAGCGTGTGTAGACATGGCTAAGCACCTTGAGTACACGTTTTCGAAACATTTGACAGTCTCATATGTCGACAGCTCATGATGGCAGAGTCCAAGATCTTGGCGACCCCAGCGATGACCGGGTTCTTGCTTGCTGGGTGCGAGCGCCTCGCATCACCGTTTGGCCCGATATCCATAGCAGATGTCGAAGTACGCTCTGGACCCTCATTAGCCGTTTAGAGCTATCGACGCCCGTTTTGCTGATTATCCGTACTGCGGAGTGCGCTCTGGACGTGTATAAATGTGGAATGGATCCCTAACTTCTATCACTATGCTCGCCAGCTTTCCTCGGGAACATCATTTTGTGTTAGTCTCGGAGTTGTGATTTCTTACTTTTCATTAAGAGCTCAGTTCATTGCTTCCCTAGTTTTATACATACGCAAGTCTTTCACCAGCACCCTCCGTTTTTGTGCAAGATGCTCCCGATAGTCCTCCTTCTCGCTGCCGTCGATCTTGTTGCCGCCTTTGCACCCGGCCAGAGAAACATCTTGGACCGGCGCCAAGGTGCTACCTTCACCGGTGTAGCGACCTTTGTCAACTTCGGCGGTCAAGGCAACACAGTCTGCGGCCCCATGTCCGGTACGTCAACCGCTTATTTTTGAACTACAAGCATCTGATACACCCTTTTCCAGGTACCCCTGGAACCTACGGCGCCGCGGCCGGCGACCTCTCTCCCGACATATCAGGCGGCCCCTGCGGCGGCTCCGTCGACACGACGCAATGCAACGGCCAAACCCCCATCGACACCTACGCCCCTCCTCGCTGCCCCACCGGCAACTGTGGCACTTGCTACCAAGTGACCAACGCGGGCGGCATGGAAGGCGCGGAGGCGGGAGGCACGGGCCAGAGTATCATCGTGCAGATTATTGACAGCTGCCCGAGCACGAACGCGTGGAATTTCTGCAAGACGGACGTCAGTCCGGAGCAGAGGTGCGGGGCGGGGGGCGTGAATCATCTGGATATTGATCAGAGTGCTCATTCGGCGCTTACTGGGACTGGAGGGGTAAGTTTTTCACTAATCAGTATCGTGTGAAATGGGAGGGCGACGAGTTAACGAGAGCGCAGGGTGCGAACTTGGCTATTGGCATTTCGCCGGTTGCTTGCCCGTAATGGGGAAGGGGAAGACGGAGGAGCTAGAGACTGGAAATTGAAAGGCAAGGAAAAGTTGAAGGGGGGGAAACAGGACGAGCTATTGGTGGAATGGACATGAAGGCCTGTACGAGTTGATCTCTGCAGCCGAAAGCTCCCCAATCCTGTCATTTCAACAAGTTCGCTCTAGCATAGCGGCTTAATCAAGGTCTCAAGACATGCCATGTAATAAGACTTTCAATCACTGCTCTTCTCATGCGAAAGCGATCAGAACTCATGCGCAGCCGTGAGCGATCTGAATACTTTGAGATGGGAATTTTATCCAAGGAGCGAGCAGTTGGGGGCGTTTTATCCTCTAAGAATCCTCTAAGAACCATGCCTTCTAGATCTTTTGATCCTCTGGGATCGAAATTTGGGGGAATCCCTGGCGGAGTGCCATCCTCCAAGTACGTACGACCTTGTAAAAAAAGAAAGAGATGAGTGAGTGAGTGGAAGTTGCCAAACAGCGGTGAAACAGGCCCGTGAATGGCATGTGCAGAAGACGGATAACAAACGCCGTAGGTCCGAGTTACAGTCCAAGTCTATTATAGCTCCTCAATCTCCAGCCCTCGTACCCATGTTTCACCCATGCTTCTCCCCCACCATCTCATCCGACCCCTCCTGGCCATACGCCTTCGCATCCAAGCTAAAACTCCTTGGCACCAAACTCGCCCTCCGCGGCAACCCCGTCTCGGGATCCGCGACGCTATGCCCCCTCTGCGCAGCCTGCACGAGGTCCGGGTTCTGCTCCTTGAGGATCTTGAAGTTCTTCTCGGCCTCCCAGTTCCAGGGGGAGTCGGAGGCGAAGACGAGGTCCATTTCCTCGAGGGTGCGCTGGTTGGTTTCTGGGTAGAGGGCCCAGACGATGAGGATGGTGAGGGCGTTGACGGCGCCGAAGACGTAGAGGGATTTTTCGCCCAAGGCTTTGAACATGGTTGGGAGGAGGAGGACCTGGAGATGAGTGTGAGTGCGACGAGCATGGTGGTATGGGTTGACTTTTTTTCTTACCGTCCAGCCGTTGCCAACCGACCATCCTACCACACCCCATGCGTTGCCCTTGGCACGAACCTGCAGTGGGAAAATCTCGGCCGGGTAGAGCCAGGGCACTGTGAGCCATGTGGCACCGAAAATAGCCGTGAAGAGGAATACGAAGAAGGTGGCTGCACCACCCACACCGCCTTTGTGTCCTTCGGGTGCGTTTGATGTGGCGCGAGCCAGACCACCGGCGGCAAACATACAGATACCCTGACCAACAGAGCCCCAGTACAGGGTCCAGCGTCGGCCGATACGATCGAGTGTAAAAACGCAGATGAGGGTGGCGAACTACGCGTGTTAGTGTAACCCACAACACGTGTCGAGGGTGGAGTAATATACCATGTATGTGATATCATTTAGACCAGAGACCCACAAACGGTCCTTGGCCGAAATCCCAGCGATAGTGAAGATAGTAGGACCATAAAGAGTAATTCCAGCAATGCCGATCCACTCTTGCAGGATCTGAAGCCACACGACCAAGTGAACACGACGAGCAGTATGAAGCTTCCCGGACCCCACGCCGGTAAACATGGCAAAATAACTCTGCTGTTTGGACGTCTTACGCTCGAGTTCCACCACGTTGCGAATGTCCTGGTATTCGGCTTCCGCTTTGCCAAGGTCATCACCAGTTTCTCCACGAAGACGTCCAAGGATATAGCGCCCTTCCTCTTCGCGGCCCACTTTGATGAGCCAGCGAGGCGATTCAGGCATGAGCCATACCACGGCGACAAGCACTAGAAGTGGAGCGATTTGAAACGCGATGGGGAACCGCCAAATGAATGAAGATAATGGATCGAAATAGAACGAGGTTCCACTGCATATTTGTGAGCCGCCGCTATGCTAACAAATTGAAGCGTGAGAGTTCAAGCTTCCGTGCACCACGGCTGCACTGAAATAGGAGGATAAGGGACACCTACTATTCGATCCAATAAGCGACAACGACACCAAAGATATTCAAAGTGAATTCAATAGCAACGAATTGGCCTCGCGAAGTGTGTTCGGCGGTTTCGGTTGCCCAGACGGGGGTAATGGCATTTAGGATACCGGTCCCAATACCATTCAAAGTACGAGCTAGAGCAATTAGTGAAAAGCTTACGTTAACGGTGGTATGGAGAAAAGAACGAACCGCAGAACATCCAATTCGCGTTCTGGGCCGAGCATTGAAGAGTTGCACCGACAATGGCCCACACCGTAGCAAAAGCAATAGTCTTGATACGTCCATATCTGTCACCGAACCATCCTCCGAGGAACGCTCCGAACAGGGTGCCAGGAAGATAATAGACCGCGATCTATTACGGTTAAGATTATGGTGTTGGTTTGGAGATGGACAAACTGACAATGCCTCCTTGAAGGAGCGGCTTATCGACCGCGACCAGGTCTTGCTTAGTATCATAGTGGCCAAAGCCCATTGTCTGAGCGTAGTTTCGGTTGGTGTTGACACCTCCCATCACACCCTGGTCATATCCGAAGAAGAAGATGGACAGGCCAGCGACGGCATTGATTGCTATCAGGAGTGCTCGTTTCTCGTACCTGCGAGCTGCATTCCACGAAGAAATACGATCCATATCTGCGGTATTCAGATATGCCAATTGGGGGGGGGGGAAAGCAGTTGTTCGAAACTTATTGAAGGATAACGAAGAGTGAACAGAACAGAGAGATTCCTTGAAGGTTTCGTTCTAGGTCCACAGAACGAGCTGTATAACAGTGGAGAGAAAACAAAACGGTAAAGCAACGGAATGGTCTATCAATTTATATCAAAAGCTGATGAGCAAAAGTAAAGAGCAGCACACAAACGCTCCTATCAGCGTTGTAGCGGATATTAAGTATAGGGTTAGTGTTTGAAGGCGTCAGCAGATGTGTAACAGTCGTACCTTATGCTGGGATGTGGGATTTGGAACATGCAATCCATGTACAGATGGTGGATGTGGATTATTCGGTTACCACACACACACGCCACAGTAGATGGGGATGAGGGGTGCGGGGTGCGGGCGAGCAAATGACGTATTGTCCGTACTCGAAAGCCTCAAATTCCATCCTTCCAGAAGACTTCCGCAATCGGTTAGCTATGCAGATCGTCCCCCGCTCAACCGCTATCACGGCAGCACGGCTGCCGCAGTCCCCACATTGGTGATCTTCCAGTGATAGTGGGTGAGAGCGTGTGAGAGTGTATGTACCAAGTACTTTTCGTTGGACCTTTGCTTGTACCCCGTACGTACGTGTACCTGGTACCTATCTGCTGTAAGGTGTTCCTCAAGGAGAAACGCATTCCTTCTCTGAACCTGTGCACTCTCGTTTCCGGAGCTGCGCCTCGATTTCCCTCACTCATGCTTGCTGGTTCTTAATCAACCTTTCTGTGTTTGTTGGTTCAGAGTAGCGGTTGGGTCGGCAAACATTTTGCGACAACCCTCGATAGACATCTGGGGTCAAAGTGTAGGTACATTGGGGGACATCGTCAGCGACAAGATAAGCCACTCGGCCTATCATCCGAACATTCATAGGGTGGGTTGGTCAGAGATGTGTTGTTTTGCTTGGACGAATCGCTCGTTGCGCGTTGCCTTCATACCGTCAGAAGCATGGACCAACTGCACCAGAAGGTTTTCGGTGACTTGTAGGGTTCCAGCCGCGAGAACGTCGCACTCTGTCTGGTAGTAGCCGAAACTCATGGGCCATGGCGCGTCAATCCCGACGATGACGTGGCAATATGAGGGTACGGTAGAATCATGGTAGTTTTCTGATTGGATTCAAGGGGTCAGGGGCATGTATGTTGCGACAGCTCATCGCACCTTGGACGTATGGACTCTGCCCAGTGCTCATAGTCTTTTGTTGTTTTGATTGGCATTGCACGACTGTTGAGGAGGTGTTGATATGTTCTCAGTGCGTTGGAATGGTAGGACCGAGGTCAGTATAAGAACAGCTGGTGAGGACTTTAACCTGAATCGGCAGCGCGAGCGATAGCTTAGAGCCGCCACGGCTCTTGGGGGCCACGTTATAAGGTAAGTGCGTACTTAGGCTGTTCCAACATCACAAGTTCGTCCCCGCTTAACGAGTAACAAGTGCATACTCACTGGCTCGCAGAGTCCGATTTTGTCTTTTGGTTGTTTCAAGCCTCATGTGCCAACTATACCTTAGTATCCATAGGGAATTCATAGCCCGAACAACTGGGCCTTCTGCATGTGAGTACTATATAGTTCGGGTGTCCAAGTAATTACCAAAACCATTCAACGGCTGAATACTTTCGAGTTAGTTTTTAGTGTGAGCATAAGCGGGAACTCTGCACCTTCCACATACAAATTTGGGCCTACCCACCGCCTCATCCCCATCAGAATTACTATTATCGCTGTCGCTGCCTTCGTTAATTTTGAAGCTATTCAGATCACATGGCTCAGAGGTTTCAGTTTGTCTGTAGGTTCATCAAAATTCTTTATCCTTCCTCTCTCATCTCTTCTGACATTACTGTATATAGACTGCCTCCGCAACTTCTCTACCTCTCATCGACGCTCTGAAGTCAACGATATCGTTCATCTTGAGCAACGTCGAAGCGATACGATCGATGAGAAGAGCGTGACTTTGATCTATGACTATGACCTCGAGACTCTGTTATCTGAGTGAATTAGACGCTGAGACAGAGACAACGCTGTCTCCCGAATGCAAGATCTATCTGATCGCGAGACGTCTTTGAAGTTGCATTGATCAAGAAGCTTCCGATTGTTATCTTCAGCTTTCTTCTTTGCATATTTGACTATATAATGCACTGTATTCGGCTTGAGATCTAAAGATTTTCCTATAGAAAGTAAAGAGTTTCCTGAGATCTCGCTCAGGATCGTTGCTGCAGATCTAATTGTCGAATGAATTTGCTGAGGATCTGACTTGCTGACTCGCGAGGCTTCCGTTTTAGCTGTTCTATTTGTAAATCTCTTCTTATGAGGCATGATAGAGAGTGTGTAATGAGGTAGAATTAATAGTAATTCTGTTGAGTAGAAATGTGGTTTGTTTATTTAAAAACTAACCCGAAAGTAGGGCTGCGGTAATTGTGTCAGCGGCGCTTGGGCCCTGCTGAGTAACACAAGTGGGATTTCGGAGCGGATTAACCCGTCTAATCGCGAAGAAACACTGGAGGTTCCTACGTTCCAAAGACGCGGCGGCCAGAACAACCTTCGACAACCACATCCCCTCACCCACTCTGTGCATACGGGCCCCAAGTCTCCAGCTTCTTTCCATAGCTTAGCTGTCGACCGAATACACCTTCTATCTTTTCTCCTCTCTACGCTGTTGCTGACCTTGCATCACCTTCTCTTCTAAGCCCCCACTGGGGAGCCTCATTTTGCCCCACCAAACAAAACTACACCTCCTGCATGCGAGCACACTATAATTCCGACCATACTCTCTGCGGGTAAATACGATCTTGCGGTGCCCCTAAACCCAAGCGCTCTTTGGGGCCGCTCACTGCCAAGATGTCACTATCGGTCGAGGAGTTGGATGCAACGGTGCGGACGTTCTACGAAGGCCGCGGAGAAGTGGTAAGAACAATTCCTAAAGCTACTACTTATGACTCCGTAGATTGACCGTGTCCACAGCAAAAGCAAGCCCAAAATACACTGAACCAGGTATTCAAAACAACCTCGAAACCTTATCCCTTGGCCGTACTATGGCTGACAAAGTCTCCAGTTTAAAGAGAATCCTGATGCTTGGCTCTTGGTGGACAAGATATTACAGGAGGCGACGTACCCACAGACCAAGTGTGAGTATTTTGCCAGTATCCTCTCAGTGGCAGAGTAACCTGACCATATTAGATATTGGCCTTCAAGTTTTGGACAATGTCATTGTCACTAAATGGAAAGTCTTGCCCAGAGAGCAGTGTCAAGGTAAGAAGGTAAGAATGTGCGCCAAGGATAAGTCTAACAAGCTCTGATAGGCATTCGAAATTTCGTTGTGAACTTCATCATCCAGAGCTCCAGTTCGGAAGAGAGCCTTAAAACCCAGCGGACGTTCCTTAATAAGCTAAATCTAGTACTGGTATCCATTCTCAAGCAGGAATGGCCACACAACTGGCCGACTTTCATCAACGAGATAATCTCTTCTTGCCACACCAATCTGTCTATATGTGAAAATAATATGGCGATTCTACGGCTTCTTTCGGAAGAGGTATTCGACTATTCCGCAGACCAAATGACATCAGTAAAGACCAAGAATCTTAAAACCACAATGTGCGCTGAATTCTCGTCGATTTTCCAGCTATGTTCAGAAGTGCTGAACACCGCAAACCAAACGAGCCTTATTAGGGCGACCCTTGAGACTTTGCTGCGGTTCTTGAACTGGATCCCCCTCGGGTTCATCTTCGAGACTCCCATAATCGAGACTTTGAGAAGCAGGTTCTTAGAGACCCAGGAATTCCGTAACATCTCCTTGAAGTGCTTGACGGAGATCGGTGGGCTGCAATTAGGGCAACAATTCTCCTATGACGAAAAACTTATTGCGATGTTCACAGAGGTCTTGACTACAGTATCGAAGATAATTCCATTGACCATAGACCTCAGATCGTCGTACACCAAGAGTAGCTCAAGAGACCAAGAGTTTGTCCAGAATCTATCGCTATTCCTATGCAATTTCTTCACCATTCACCTCAACGTAAGTAAATATGGCTAAGCAAGTTCGCTAGACTGTTTTACTAATCACTTACAGCTCATCGAAAACCTGCCCAATCGGGACTTTCTTACTCACGCACATTTTTACCTGATACGGATATCTCAGATAGATGATCGGGAAATATTCAAGATCTGCTTAGAATACTGGACCAAGCTTGTTCAGGAGCTGTACGAAGAAATGCAGCAGCTGCCAATTACTGATATCAATCCTCTCATCAACATGGGGGTTAGTGGACTCTCAAATGGCGGGGCACCTCATCCCAACGTGCTTGCTAATTATCCCCTACGAAAGCACAAGTATAATGAAGTACTTTCGAATCTACGGCAGGTAATGATCGAAAAAATGGTTCGGCCTGAAGAAGTACTAATCGTCGAGAACGACGAGGGTGAAATTGTCCGCGAATTCGTGAAAGAGAGCGATACCATTCAATTATACAAGACCACCAGGGAGTGTCTTGTCTATTTGACCCATTTGGACGTTGTCGATACGGAGAATATCATGTCTGACAAGCTCGCTCGCCAAGTAGATGGTACGGAGTGGTCTTGGAGCAATTGCAACACCCTCTGCTGGGCTATTGGTTCAATCTCCGGCGCCATGAACGAGGAGACCGAGAAGCGCTTCCTGGTCACAGTCATCAAGGATCTTCTTGGCTTGACAGAGATGAAGCGAGGGAAAGACAACAAGGCCGTCGTCGCAAGTAATATCATGTATATTGTGGGGCAATATCCTCGCTTCTTGAAAGCTCATTGGAAATTCCTCAAGACTGTTGTCAACAAGCTCTTTGAATTCATGCACGAGACCCACGAAGGTATGTACAGTTTTTCTCGGTTATGCGCGCTAGTGCTACTGACATGAGAAAAGGTGTTCAGGACATGGCTTGCGACACCTTCATAAAGATTGCAAACAAATGCAGGCGTCATTTCGTAGCCCTACAGCCAGGGGAAAGCGAGCCTTTCATCGATGAGATTGTAAGAACCATGCGTAAGATTACCGTCGATTTGAGTCCACAGCAAGTCCATACTTTCTATGAAGCATGTGGATACATGATCAGTGCTCAAGGTCAAAAGAATATGCAAGAGAGGCTGATCCACGACCTAATGTCGTATCCCAACGAAGCGGTATGGTTTTGGAAAGCCTTAGAGGTGAAACACTGCTAATACATTCAACATAGTGGGACGCAATTATTCGAAGTGCAGGCCAGGACCCTTCGATCTTACAAGATGGTGAAACGATCAAGGTTGTTGGTAATGTTATGAAGACCAACGTCGCGGCATGTTCCTCAATCGGCAGTTATTTTTACCCACAAATTGCGCGGATCTATCATGATATGTTGTCAATGTACCGAGCCACAAGCGGGATGATTTCAGATAGCGTCATTCGAGATGGTGCGTTTGGGATCTCCTGAAAACCTTCATTTCAGTATTACTAACAGGCTTCAGGTCTCATTGCTACAAAGATGCCTAAAGTCCGTGGGCTTCGAACAATCAAGAAGGAGATTCTCAAGCTTGTTGATACCTACGTGCAGAAAGCAGATGACCTAGAATTAGTAAATGCAACCATTGTCCCTGCGTTATTAGACGCAGTCTTGATCGACTACAATCGTAACGTTGCTGATGCAAGAGACGCTGAGGTACTGGACGTAATGACAACGATCATCTCTAAGCTACATGTACGTTGGACTATCTATACCTCGAAGTACTCGGTTAGAGCCGTTCTTCGTGTAATTGTCACGTACAGATCTAACAGTGGATAGGGTCTCATGGAAGATAAAGTCCCTACAATCATGGAGAATGTATTCGAGTGCACGCTTGAGATGATCAACAAGGACTTCTCGGAATATCCCGAACATCGAGTCGAGTTCTTCAAGCTTTTGAAGGCGATCAACCTCTACTGCTTCCCTGCACTACTCAAGTTGGATGGACGACAATTCAAATTTGTCATTGATTCATGCATGTGGGCAAGCAAACACGACAACCGCGAAGTTGAGAATACTGGTCTAACGATGTGTATTGAGCTCATGGATAACATGGCCGATGTCACTGATCACCAAACGTCAAGCGCCTTCTTCCAGCAATTTTACGTTGCCATTCTGCAAGATGTCTTCTTCGTCCTCACCGATGCGGACCACAAAGCTGGTAAGCCATTTTCTTCTTACCGTAATGATAGTGAGAAGATGGGACGCTAAATCCAAGACAGGTTTCAAATCGCAGTCCATGCTACTAGCACGGATGTTCTATTTCATAGAGTCAGGCAAGATCACTGAGCCTGTTTATACCCCTGAACAAGCTCCAGCTGGCACTAGCAATAAAGATTTTTTACGTGGTTTCATTGGAAATTTGCTGCAGACTGCGTTTTCCAATCTTCAAACGTGAGTTTCTAGCCTTACAACCGGTTACCAATCCTAATATTTCTTAGCCCACAAATACAGCAGTTCATCGAAGGTCTTTTCGTTTTGAACACGGACCTGCCTAAATTCAAGCTTAACCTTCGTGATTTCCTCATTCAGCTTAAAGAATTTGCTGGAGATAACTCTGATCTTTATGCTGAGGATCGGGAAGAGGAGAGGAGGTTAGCCAAAGCTGAAGAGCGCGAACAAGCTGCCAAAGTAGGAGGGCTTCTAAAACCAGCCGATCTTGACCAGGATGATGAGTTGTGATTTGGGGTGGAGTTGCGGGCGAATACGCTCGTCATGTTGGCAAAAATGCGCTTGGATCCTTCCCTAAGACACTGGCAGGTACCGCACGAGGCGACGGACTTGATGGTTGGGCATTGTACGATCTTCGAGATGTGCCCTAAGTCCCTTTCTTATGTATCAGCAGCTCGCATCTGCTCCTGCAAGAATGGTACGCCCCATCTCCGCTATCCAGAGACAGGATTTGATCTCGGATAGATGAACGGCTGTGACGGGGCGAGGCAGAGCACAATACACCAGTTCACGAAAATACGAGCGCTAGGCGCAGGGGAGGTTGCACAAAGGTGTCTATTCAACGTTTCCTGTTCTTGTGCCTGGTGATCTAACGGGGCATACTGTGTCCAATACCTTTGCACGATCAAGTAACTAAAACGTTGTCTAGAGAAACGGGTTTTATTCCGAAATGCTCCGCCTGGGCATTCGAGAAAGAGATAGTTAGTTTGTCATTGCGTAAACTGATCGATCACTGTGGCCCAAAGTATCCGATCCTTATGCCCCTCCTCGGCAGCCAAATCAAAGACACGGCTCGAATACCTCCCAAACCTTCAGAAGGCCCCACTGCTCCCAACGTACGTAGTGATCTCAACTTTAAGTCTTCATCGCCACCACAAACAAGTCCCTCATGCCCCTCAAAAACATCCCCAAATCCCTATTCTCATTCACTCTCTCCAAGCATCTCTCCATCCCATCCTCTTCAATCTTCGGCCTCAGACAAACAACTCTATAATCTCTCATTTCAATGTCCAACTCGAACCAACCCTCCCTCTCCCAATCCCTCTCATCAACATGCGTAAACACGAACTTCAACCGGTCCGCCTGCCCCGCCCCTTCAATCCTTAGACACAAATAGTCCGTCCAGAATTGCAGTTCAGGCTCATTGAAGCGGGCTTGGGCATCGATGGTTGCCGCATGTTCTTGCTGCGAGGCAAGGCGCTGGGAGATAGCTTTTTGGGTAGAGGCGATTTCGGAGCGGAGACGGTCCCGGTGGGCGGCACGAGCGTCGCGTTGAGAGGTTATGGAGTTAATGGCGGCGTACATTTCGGCAGTCTCGGCAGCTTCTTTCGTGAGGGATTGGGCATGAGTTGTGGCTTTGTGGGCCAGAATTTCGATATCTTTTTTCCTCATGCGTTGGTCCTCCTGTAGCTCTGCGACATTGATGCGGAATTGGTTGCGTTCTTCGAGCACTCGTTTGCGACCCTTGGCAATGAATTCGTCGAAGCGGTCTGTAAAGCGGGCCATGCGATCGCGAAGGTCTTCGAAGCCAAAGTTTATGCTTGGGAGTGAGTCGGCCATTGAGGGCGCGTTGGCGGAGTGGAGAGGCGGGCGCATTGTGCTCGTGGAGAGGGAGGGCTCGAACAAGGTCGCCATTGTGGAGAGTGAGATGTTTATCGCGTCCAGATGAAAAGCTTGAGTGTGACGACCCCTAGGTGACCAAGGAGCAGGACAGGCGCAGTCTTGAGTGAGGTTAGATGTTTGTTGTAGTGTAGTGATTCGGTTGTTTACCGTTTACATAAACTGCATGGCAACCACGCTAAAGGATCACACTAAGCTATTTCGAAATTCTCTATCAAATTTTTCATACATGACCTTAGACGCGCAGAGTCGCGTCACGTCTGCTAACCTTAGCAAGAGGCTGCTGAGGGTTTTACGACATGGATATGGTCAAACGCTTGAATAGCATCTGCAGCGGCAAGGCGAGACGGAAACCGGATGACTGAGGCTCGCCCAGCTGACCTCGTGTACGGTCACCTGGGTGAGGCTGTCTACGATACTGACAGTCAGGAATGGAAATTTACTAGGAGGCCATGTATTGGTAAGGGAGATCGGTTATGCAGGAGTCTCAGTGTTGACCTTTGTAGGCCGACAGCTCAAGCCTATCGGGCAGCCAACGGTTGCTTTTGAAGCTTCATTGGCTCAAGACTCGTCAAGCACAACTCAGAGCGCAGTCGCACGTACTCGAATTATCAAGAAACTCGCTAAGGCATATCCTGAACTTGTCCCTGGAACATCTTTACTTCCAGGATTAGCCCAAACCTCGGAGATAGTCTGCGAAGCCACATCAAGATATGATCCCTCTGTGTCAGAGCTGCTAGTATTCGGCACAGCTCTCAATCGGGACAATCCACGTACAGGATCAACGACAGTGCCAATAGTCGCTACCGCAGGCGGTGAAGCAGGTGAAGCGGTAAGGCTTGCATGTGTAGGCAAAAAGCGGGTTGGATGGCATGGCAACACTACCATAGGTCTGACCTGTTCGGAAGTACAGGATAAAGAGCAAGGATGGTGGTCTGGCAATGGCGGTCCAGTACAGCAGCTGAGCTTTGCAGAGGACGAAGGCAACTCCAGTCCATGGCTTGCGGTTCGTTGTCCTGGAGCTACATCGATTCTTCATCCTGTACTACGTCGAAGCACAGTACTACCGGTCTCTCCTTATTCAAGTATACGCGCGGGTCTATACCAAGCCTCCCGCCTTGACCCAAACCCTGTTGCCATTCTGCCCACTGAAATAACCGCTGGAGCGCCGCACGCTGATGTCTCCTTCAACCCTTGGTACGAAAAGCAGCTTGCCATTGTTGACCAGGGAGGCAGGTGGAGCGTCTGGGACATTGAGTACAAGAACAAGCGACGAGATATTTGGACAGTCAAGGCAGGCAGAGTGGGAAGCATACAGGACGGGCAAATCCAAGGTTTGGGCCCATCCAATATCGACGCAGACGGTTGGGGATCTATTTTGTGGGCCTACAATGTCCACACATTGCTTGTATTTGGCCGGAGAACCTTTATGCTTTACAATCTCAAAGATGACTCAGAGCGTCTCGTGGGACCTGACCTGGCACTAGCCACGGGTCAAGATTGGATCCTCGGCGTTAAAAGAAGCCCATCAGACAAATGCCATGTTTTTGTGGTGACATCCTCCCGCATCTTCTGGCTGCGTATCAATGGCTTTGGTGGGATGAAGGAGAAGGAGAAGGGGAATCCAGATATTGGTGCCAAAATCTTACTTTCATGGAGGCATTTTCGCGACCAAGATGATGCGAGCCTTGGACTCAACGTATTGAGAGATACAGAACATACTTCAGCACCACCTGTAATAGACTCGGCAATGTCTGAGCCAAAACCAGCGTTACTTGTACTACTATACTCTCGCCTGACTGGTCTAACTACTGTGTACACTTTTCAAATGTTGCCATCGCCCTTAGATCTCCCAATCTCTGCCTCTGACCCCTATTTTCTTGGCCTGGGCAATCCAGTTGATATATCCGAGAAGCCGGTTATTGCACCTTGTCTCACACAATGGAAATCAATCTCCTCCCTTGTGCTGAGGGATGTGGAGTACAATGTCAGATCAGGATCTACCCCGTCTGGACCTGGACACCAGTATGCGAAAGGCAACGTCAGGTTCTACCAGCTGTGTACTTTGTTCAACGATCTGAGCATCGAGCAAAGTCTTTATGCGAGCACACCAGCAAGTCGCATTACACCAATTCACCCTCCAGACTTCGAAGTACAGGTAGAACCCACAAGATCTGCCAAGATTATAAAGGACAGTTTTGTCGTACCGCGTGGTGTCTCGGATGGTAAGAGGGCATATCTCCACACTGAATCAAACCTTGTCCATGAAGGAGAGCGCATGATGGAAGAAGACAGCACCTCAGATGACGGAGACCCGTGGACTGTAAACTTTGAATGGCTCGAAAGGCATATACAGAGCTTCACGCCTAGCTCATTGACCCTTGAGCGTACTACCTCCCCAGTAGTAAATTCTTTCAGGGACTTATTAGACATAATGCAATCTGTCATCGCGAACGATCCTACACCGGAAGAACCTGGAATCAAACTGCTGTATGTGTGTTCCTTATTTCCATTTTGAGATTCGTCTGATCGAAAAACTTAGCGTTGAGAATCTGAGCATGCATAATTTTGTAGCGGATGTTGAGCAAGCATCCATGCATCTCCATGATATGATGACACTAGCTGCGGAGGGGAACGACTGTCTCAAGCAAGTCCATTTGGATTCAAGCTTAATACGTCCGGCAACGGAGGTAGACTTCGTGGCCGGCAAGGAATTATCACTCTCACAGATTCATGACAGTCTCATTCGTTGTTGGATAACTCCCTTGGCATCAAGCATACCAGGTAGGGTGCGAGTAACGATAGAGAAACGATTGCGAGAGATTGCCGTCCAGATATTCCTCGCAAGCTATGGGATTCAATCCGAGCCAGGGCCTACTCAAGACGAGAACGACCCTTTGACAGAACAAGGACTCTTCACCCTTCCAGTTCGCCGAAAGTCCTCTTTCAGTAGCCTCATCAAAAGAGGCAAAGAGAGAGAGGCACCATCGCGCTCCTCCTTACCCCAAGTATCCTCACAAGTCTCCCAAGATGCCGGTTTCACCCAATCCAACCCACAGCCAACCCCAGGCACCCCCCCTATCCCTGACCCAACTCCTTCTCTTTACTCCAACAGCTCGGCCTCGTCTCTTCCCCGCTCAGAAGACCCCGCCAGCCAACGCCTACGCACTCTCGCCACCCTCACTCCTCAACCTTTTCTCCCAAGGTCAATGCAGAACATCCTCAGCCACTGGACCGTGGGCACGAACCCTGACGCCTACAGCTGGGAAGCCAAGCAAGCAGCTCTCGAGACCGAGAGCACGGAAACAGAGGCGCAAACCAAAAAAGGGAGGAAATTGGAGAAACAACTCAAGCGGAAGAGGCAGAATACGATGCCTTCGTCCTCACAATCGGTCCCAAGCCCATCGTCGCAGCTAGCTCCACCTATAGTCTCAGCTAGCAAGCCCCAAGCGGCTCGAGGAACGCAGGCCAGCACGCAATTTTCCGAGGACGTGGCGCCGGCGACGCAGGAGGAGCGCGGAGTGTTTGATGAACGGCCTAGGTTGAAGAAGATGAAGATGAAGATTGGGGGCGTGAGGATGGGGGGGAGGAAGAAGAAACCTGGGTTTTGAGAGGGGTTACTGGCTGGAGTTTGGGCGTGGTGGGAGGGGAATGGGGTTATATTGTGGGATGGGAGAGCTGGATGGTGTGGTGTATGGTGTGTGTGTCAACGTTGCGACCTTGGTGTTTTGTGAACGTTGTACGGATACCCATACCATGCAGTTACAAAGGGACTATTTCGAGACCGAAGTATTATCCAAAGAAACAAACCTTCCATCCGACTCTTTTTTTGCAGTAGTACCTCACGACCCTACCTTCTTCACCCTTTCCCTCCCTCCATCTCCATCCCTGCTCACTAACCACCCTCCGCCCCTCCGCGCCCCAAACCCAACTCGATTCAAGACTGCGAGAAAGCTGTGACTGCGGAAACATCGCTAGCAGACGCTCTGCTGCTTCTACACAGGAAGATCCGACGACGCCACATGGGGACGCCGGCGAACACGGACGCCCCCCTTCTTCCAAAATCCTCCCATTCCACCTCCCCTTTCCCTCGTTTATTGTTATTCATAACCATCTCCTATCTATCAGTCGCGATTATGATCAGGATGCGATCAACGCTTCTCCTTCCAAGGCTTGGGATGGTAGGTAGCGTGATAGATAGATAGTCTTCTCTAGGACTGACCTGAGCTCGTGCCTTTGGAATTCAGGCGTGGGTTGGTTGTGGAGGGGGATGGTGGGTGGATGGGAGGTGGTGAGAGTGAGGGGAGTGTGGGGAGGGGAAGGAGAAGGGTTGTGGGGATGGGGGAGTTGGACGGGGACGGAAGGGGTGTGGGAGGGAAGGGTTGTGTGGAGGGGACGGGACGGAGGGTGTGGTGGATAGGGAGATTTTCGAGTTGGAGCGATCTCTTATGGAAAAGCTTGCTTGGCATTGCTTCTGCTGATTTTCCTAGAGAGTGCAATGAAATGACCAATGCTAGATACCCCCCCCACCACCTCCCCAATTTTTAAGAAAAAAAAGCAAACACCAATCCAACAGATGTTGACCGAGGGGTATATCAAGAAATCGAGCGTTGCATCCGTACTCGGAAGTATATGTTGAAATCATCCCTATCCTACCGGTGCCCAAAGATTTCCATGCGATCCCCATCATCGACTTCGTCGTCGCTCATGTTTTCGTCGCCGTCATCATCATCTTCCTCCTCGCTGCTACCGCCGTCTTGCGTGCCATGTTCATCAAGCGCTACCTCTGTTCTTCTGCTAGGACTTGCCCGACCCCAAAAATCCACATCGGATTCATCGGTGTTCATCGATCCTGCGTTGTCATCTACATCGTTTGGCCACGAGCTCAGATTCAGAGCTAAAGGACCCGTCGTGCACGGTGATTCAGAGCGTGCGCCTCGCCGAGAGGGTTCGAGAGAAGGGACTTCTAGGGTTTCGGCAGGAGGCGGGGCGGAATTGGTGGTTCTACGGGCAGGTCCCGTTGGGCGTACAGCTCTGCCGCGGGACGGCGGTCTAGACAGCGCAGCATGATTTTCAGGGCCGGGGGCGCCGTCCAGAACTTCCGAGGGGATAGTCTCGGGGACCGGTCCGGTGAGGATCTGGATCTGTGCCGTGTTGTAGGAATCGCATCTAGGCGGAAGTCAGCAAAGAAGTCGAAAAGGGAGAAGGTCGCTTGAGACGTACACGGCGCATTTCAAACCAAGCCAATGATACTTGACCACCGTTTTCGCACTACAATCGTTGCAATAGACCCAGGCCTTGGTATCCTGGAATTCGACCGGCATAGGCTGAGCCTCAATTGCTCTTTCCAGATGTCTGAATTGCATTTCCATGTTCACGATGCTTCTACTACATATCGGGCATCGATAAGAGTTCTTCATGTGCTCATAGTAACAAAGATGATGGATACTGTGGCCACAACGCATGAACACAACGGTTTGAGGCGAAGTGAACATGTATTCACCGCATATAGGGCAGTCACAGTCTGTCGAACGCTCAATACAGCGATGGGTATCGCGAATAGAAATCGACAGACACACACAGCAAGTCTATACTTGAAGGGTGAGCTCATCTAGAGGTACCAAACCTCACTATGGTGGAATAACATACCTTGCAATGATAGAAATCTTTCCCGAGTCCTTGACCGACTCGACAGATGCCACAATCATCGCAATGATATATACTCTTTCCAGCATCGTCATCCCACAGCTTGCATACACTACAGTAATACCGTGCTCCCGGCTGCCCACACTCTCTGCACGCCTCTGCTGCAGGCTGAGCGCAACCGCAGAGCATACAGAGCATGTTCTTGGTTTCGCGTCGGTTTAGTGAGTGGTCTTCAATGCCGTCGTGGCAAAACCGGCAAGTGTACCACCGATCACAAGCAGAACATTGCAATTTGATATTCCGCTTGTAGTGTGGGCATCCTAGAGCAGGAGGTTCATCCTCGACTTCCGAAGATTCTGCCTGTTGATGGGATGCTGTCTCATTAGCATCTATGTTATGATAAGGGAAACTGCCTCCTTGGAAATACGTTGGCTGGAGATCTTCGGGTGTAAGATGAAAGGAAGTAATAGCATTAGCGAGTGGTGATGAAGGTCCGGGATTCGATACATCCCGGGCCCTGTTATCGATTGAATGGGTAGAGACTGGCGTCATCGGTCTCTCGTGACTTATCATACTTGCTGGTGAGCCAGACCGCCGGATCTGACCAAGTTGCGACGTATTATACTGTTCGGTCATGAAACCATGTATAAGCCGTGCTTTTTCAGCATTCGATGCTTCAGTACGTTGGACAGCAATGATTTTTTTCCGCATGTAGCCCATTCCATCGTCTTCTAGCAGGGAACCATCTCCATTGCGGATACTGTAGCTGCCTGTACTTCCGGCAGTATTTTGTCTATGAACCCTCGAAGAGCGCACTGATTCTCCGTTAGGAACATTGCCTGTGTCGACCATCGAACGTAGCGAGCTGCTGAAAGATGAGGGATAAGACCTGAACCCATCGGGTATCCTGTATAGCGGATTGTCTGACGTCTCATCTCTGATGTTTATGTTCTCTGCTACTGATCTTACAGGTACATTTTCTTCCAAGTCGTTTTCTGTAAGCCACAAAGGGGTCTCGACTCCTTGGCTCGCTCTCCATGCCTGCAACTCTGCCTCTAACTCATCTACTCCGACTTCTGAAACTGGTGACTCCACCTGAGGTTCGCCAGAGATCATCCGCGCCGGAGCCTGGGTAATACTACCGGATGTAATATGGTCCTGCACTTCCCCCGCGACCGCCGTTCCCTCCAAGTCATCGTCGTGCTGTGACGCTTCATGGTTTTCCCGTGGAAATCGTAAAGTAGTAGCAGGTGGGGACTGGCTACCATTTCCAGGACGGGAAAACCGGCGAGCTTGTCTGATGACAGGTTCTATGAGAAATGACGAGATATAATGGCTCATTAGGTGGATTGGACTAGACTCTGAGCAGAGGTGACCGTCGCAACAGTTGGAGACAAAGGAACTTGCATCGCTCGAGACGCTCGATCACATGTCAAAAAGCAGTGAGGTTCATACATATAGAGTAGCAAAGTTGGTACCCGTAGAATGGTGGCGTCCTGGCGTTCCTCAAATGGTTTGCGGAACTTTCCCCGAGACTAGGAACATCTTTGATCCCGAGGGTCCACGAGGGTCCTCTTTGTAAGGTATCTTGGCAGCTCGTGGAGCTGCAACATCTACTATCTACTGTCTACACAACGGTACCTAGTCAACGGACTTGATCAAACGTATTCCCGGCTCTGTATAGCAAGGGGAAGGTCGCACTGATGACTCCGTGCGAGCCACGAGCTCTTCCGGATTCAAATAATTCTCCACCTCTTGAAGCTTGTATTTCCAATATTGAATCTTTCGGTCTATGGGATACATCTGGAATACGCTTAATGGATACATGAGCCTCTGACTGTACCTTATCTTTCCAGTGGTCACGGTAAATGTGACTGTGGCCTTCCTCAGGGTGTGATCACTCACATTCGGCATCAGTCATTGAATTTTCAAGCTTCTCAGTCTGTTTAAGAGGATTCATCTTTGCAAAATCAAAAGTTCATTACATCTGCAACCATGTCCCTTTCCAATTCTCATACATGTTATTCCACTTTGCGTTGTCCAAACACCACCTTTCGATTCCCTAGTTCTTTAGCCTTGTCTCAAATCGTCCTCGACCATCAAACCTTGACGGTACATTTGCCGCATCGTAGGTGGTGGCACTTGGCGCATTGCACCACGTAGTGGATGTTGGCAGAATTGAGTACTGCCTGGCAACGACAGCATATGATATCTCCTTTCTTTGCGTTAGTGTTGGGGGTAGCAACTGTGGTAGTTGTAGTGGTACCAGTATTGGCAGTGGGTGCTTGTGTGGAAGACATGGTACAAGAGCCTCCCTCAATTTGCGGGGCTGCTTGACGGATTAGTGTATGAAGGGTCGCTATGAGGTCGGGTGGTTGTTAAGTTTGGGGAACGTCGGTAGATATCCAGGTTCGGGTATGGTATATCCAAGTTTGGCTTGATGTAGTGGTCGGTCAAGGACTGAAGGAGAAGAATGGAATACAAACGCCGTGCCTTAAAAAGCCGCAGGTGGTATAAAACAACGATGGTGGACGGTCATTTGTGAATACAATCGTAATTGTCATGGTATTCAGAAGTGGAGTCAACATTGTCTACATCTCGAGACGCCACTGTTCCGGTATCAAGTACTGGGTGTTCCTAAGACACTGAACAGTTTTCTAATTGTCAAGAAGTGTACGCACAGCTGTTGAGTGGTGACTGGTTAAACGTTAGGAAAGCGTGTTGGATCGCTTGTTTATTATCGCCGTGAATAGCATGATCATTCACCAATTATCAATTTCATAGAACGAACGCAGTCCTCGAGCCAGCATTACTGATCCATCCAGCTGATGCCGGGTGACCTAATTCGGAACGCTAAAGACGCTTACCTTGAAGAGATCTCCCCTCCATTCGTCAGGTAGCTCTTTCCACTGAACGCCGACTATCGTATCCGGAGGTTTGCATAAGCATATCTGCGCGCCACTCTAGTCGAAATTGGAGTGTGTCCATGAAGTCACTTTCAAATTTGGGCTGAGCAGTGTAACGACAAGACCGCTCAAAGTAAGAGAACTCTTTCGTTATGCAACAGTTGCTTAGTCTTTGTTTTGGATTACTCGAGTCCATTAGTTGCAAACCAAGAACAAAACGCGAATTGCGTTTTGCCACACAAGCTGTCATAAAGTAAGGACAGAGTAAAGAAGGAGCAGGAAACTGGGATCATCAGTGTAGATTTTAGATGTGACTAGGACACGCTTGCCATGAAAGCAGAGTCTGGATATCTCGTTCATTCGTAGAATCCATACGTAGAGCATGATAGTTTCTCAGCTGACAGGTTCTGTCCTCCATTCCAAATCCATAGATTCCGGAAAAGAACCTCTTCTGGTCTATGTTTGGTCTCCCCAAAGAGAACGAAGCAAGACAGAGAACTCACACATACAAAGATGACTACCTTAGCAATAGATAGAGCAGCCGATGTTAATCCTGATGGGAATAACACAGAGAGATGGGTGACCCCTAGCAAGACCTAGAGCATAATAGGACAATCAAAATGATTGTTTTTGTAGTCTTACGACCAAGACAAAGGAACCGAAAGAAGGTAAAGGACATAGCTAAAGTCACAAAACCAATATACTCATCCCCAAAGAGCCATTGACTGTAGCTCATTTAAAAAAAAACGAAAAACAGTCAGTCTCACCGAGACTCGAACGCTCAACCAAAAGATCAAAAAGGTAATTCCCCTGACACAATGCAGTGAATAATACCCTCTAACCCAGTTTCGGCCGTCAGAATTTTCTGGTGACACTGTGCACTAGACTAATAATGACTTTCGGACTTGATGAAATTAATTGATCTATTTTGAAATATATTTCAAACCAATGATTTGGTTTGTTTGCTAAAAGAGATAAACTTGTTTATACTAAAAAAGGAGAGAAGGTATAAAGATCAAGGTATATTGATCCATCGAGATTTGGTTGGAACTCACCTGGTCATCCCACTCACCGAGTGTGATGACGAGGACGACCAGCTGAATCGACCAATATGATATGGAGCGCCGAACGCAGCTCGATGTGAACCTTATATTGACAGGATGTACATTTCGCTTTCCGCTGTAGAAAACAACTGCCACCAGCACAACTCCTTCCAAGTCTTCAAAAGGATTGCTCGAAACCCCACTCCACCAGCGGATCTATCCCGCACAGTATTCTACCACGTGACACGGCATCAATTCCGCTCAGAATCCTTTTCCCGACGAGTATCGCGCGTAAACAAAACCCCCCCCACACTCCCAAACTACCCAGCATGTCCTCCATAGTGGAAAAACGCGCCGCCGCCCGCGAAGTCATTGATATTCTCTGCGAGATCTCAACCATCCTGGTTACGTCCCACTTCCCCCGGCCCCTACAGCCCTCTCACAACTTCTAATGTCTTCGGTGCGCAGAATACCCACCTCGACCGCCAAACGCTCTCGATATGTGTGTCGCTGATCGAAAATGGCGTCAATCCTGAGGCGCTTGCGGTGAGTAACTCAGGGTGGGAGGTGGATTGTGGATATTGAGGCTGATGTGATGAGTGTGTAGACTGTGATTCAGGAATTCAGGAAGAATGGGGGTAATGCGCCGAAGGGGAGTCAGAGGGAGAGTGGGGAGTCTGGCTAGGGGTTGTGATGGTTTAGGGGCATCGGCAAGTTTGGGTTGGATGGAGATGAAAACATGATACCCGCATATGGCGCACGAATGATCAATGTGATCACAGGGTGGGAGTGTAATTGGACTTGGGGGCAACCCCTCGGTTGAAACCAAAACGAGTGTTTTTGCTCAGCAACGGATATCATGCACCACCCTTCACAAAAAATAACACACGATCAAGAAGAAACCCTTCAAGACTTGCCAACCAGCTTCTCCGCTTCTGTATCCTTCGTACCAGACTTTTCCCGAGGTTCCAGCTTCTTCTCGCTGGGAGAGCTGATGTCGTCTTTCCAAGCTTCCGCAGCCGCCTCCTTCAGCCTTTCACTGTCGTCCGGGCGAACATCCTTCTTTTTGGCATCATCGTCGTCACTGTCTCCCAGACTGAAGGGATCATGATCTGCTACGGGACTGGGGTCGACGGCTGCCAGAGGCTGCCATTTGCTTGATTTGGCGCTGGTACCAGATGGGGGCCGGATTTTGGGCTCAGGGGATGCGCGATACCCGACGTCAATCTCTTCTGGAGGGCCATCCTGAAACGACACTCGACGGCCATTGTTTGACTGAGGACGGGCAGGAGTTGGTTTGAAGAGATCGGGATTCGCTAATGGGCGAGTTGAGCGTCGTTGAGATGCTTGAACAGGTTAGCATAAAGGATACACGACCAAAGGTCCCGGCAACGCACCTTCTTGATCTCTCAACTGAAGATTAGTGAAATCATCTCCCAAGACTTGAGGGTCTGCATCGTATCGCTCTTGGTCGGCGCTGCGCCTTCCGGAATCACCACTTCTTCTTCCGCCATACTGGCCTCGAGACGGACCGCCATTGTAGCTTTGCGCTGGGTGCACAGGCTGGCCATGGAAAATTTCGTCTTCCTCACCATCAATTTTCTTTTTCAATCTATTTACCCAACTATTGATGGTTGATTGCGTTTCAATGAAACCCTTCTTGAGATTCTCGCGAATCGCAGGTAGATCATCTACCTCACCAGTCAGTGCAACGTAGTGGTAGAATTTCGATAGACGTACCATCGAGAAAGCTGCGCTCGCGATCATCGTAGACTTCATTGGGCCCTAGACTTGTATTTGTTTTGGACCTTAACGGTGCAGGTTCTCGCCGTTGCCCTGAAGTATTCCTCGGAGCTGGAGTATATGAGGCAGATGAATTGTAGTGCTCGGCAAGTTGTCGTGCGTATTGTTCATCGGCCAGAAGTTGACTTTCTTCCGTAGAAGTTGGGGCAATCGGGGCTCGCTTCGGTCTCGGTGGTTGCGGTGGAGGAGTTGGTTCGGGCTCTATTTGAGAGTCTGGATCTGACATGCCTGTAGGGTTTAAGCATTCTCCATTGCGCAATTTTTTCTCTCATTTCATACCAAGTAGAGCATTGAAAGCAGGCTCGACCCTCCCACCGCTAGCCCGCAGGATAGCCTTGATGACCGCACCATCAATAGATGGGAAGGCTTCTTTCAGGGTGTTTTCCGCTTGCTGTTCGGGATTCAATGGTCGAGGTGGTTTTGGCGGAGCGACATCTTCTCCGGAGCTAGGCTGCGCTGCGGTAGTAGGCGTTGTGGAAGACACTTTGCGAGGCGACGGAGATGATGGATTTTCTTGAGGTTCATCGTCGAAATCCAGCTCACGCGCAGTTGTTGGGGATTCTGGCGGTCCTGTAGGCTTCTAGATATGGTATCAGTAAGCTCCACCTAACACCTTGCAGTCCAAACCGTACAGATTTTTCGGGATCGGACATGATTCGGTGTCTGAAACTGCACAGAAGTGGACCAACGCTCTTAAACTAGTTGGCTTGGGAATCGTATCCAGGAGGCCTGTACTTCCGTATTTCTGATACAGTGATTTGTGTATGCTAAGGTAGATTGAACTTCACACGCGGATTGCTCTACTGCGCCACAAGCGATAGGGCCGGCGATTAGGATCCCTGTCAATTCTAAGGTACCTTACTATCAGTTACCTGTCGTGCTGTGCAAAACTCTGTGCCGTTTTCAGAAATCCTAGAATTTGCTGAGGGTCCCACCAAAATTAGGCCTAATTCTCAAAAATGCCGCTGGACTTCAATATTTCGGATGATATGACGTTGGACTTGTTCGGTCCCAGAGATGAATGATTCAGCTTGAACGGCAGTCTAGAAGGAACGGCAGGTTGCGTTCGCTCTTGTCTTGTCACACGATGGTGAGAAGTCTGATAAAGGTAGATTAAATGATTCAGATTACGACTTCTGCTTGCTCTGCTAGAAGAAGTCACGAGAACTTCGTAGGAACGGTAGCATTACAATGATTTATGTCCAAACATTCAACGCCCCTTTCTCGATACGTGTCCCAAGTGAACTGAGTCCCGAACAACGACCTTGATTTCCCCATCGTCCCGCATAAAGAATGCCGAGGATAACAGAACATCATTCCCAGTGCGCCACCAACGAGACCGTAGATTATCATACTCGACGGGGCTAGACAATAACAAGACGGTCGCCCAGGAACGAAATGTAGTTTACATGCCAGAGGCGAGCAATGCCAGCCAAAGATAAAGCCGGAACGACGCCTCTGGAGTGGAATTACACAAGTTGAAGTCTAAGTCCCAAAATCACAGATATTCTTCACACCACTTGGCGGGTTATCTTGCATAATGTTCCAGGGATCACTATTCGCATGTGTATAATCCCAGATATGATTCGGAGCATTCCAATCTCCGATCTCGAAGCCAGGATGCAGATCACCATCATGAGGGAGATAATACCAGTCGTCGGATCGGAATTCTTTGTCGGCCATGGTCTCCGGTGTCAAGATCTCGACTTGGACGTCCGTTTCTTTATTTCGGAACATGGGGTGTTTGTAGAATCCGACGTAGACTTTGGGGTGCGATTTGTAGGCGCCGTTGTCTTCGCTGCGGTCAGTGGGATCATCGACGGAGATGATATCGCCCCATCCGTAACCGGAATAGCCGGAATGCTTGGAGAGGTAGAGAGCCTGGCGAGTGTGTTAGCACTATGAGCGGCGATTGCATTATCAGCGACTTGCATTTCGATCCCAGTTGGTACCACCGTCGTTGCTTGTCCACGCTACTGTAGCACTTTCCCAGTCGTGTCTATGGCCTTCGGATAAGGCTCCGTCGTGGACCCAGTACACAGAGTATGTGACACGCCACTGCTTGTGGTTGTCGCAATACTTTGCTGAAATGTAGATAGGGAAAGGGTTGCCTAGATTGTAGCCTCCATCATGGTAATCACCAGGACCTGTGCAATCGTCGCCAGGATCTGCACCGGGAGGGCCATAGTCCAAGGCATCAGTCCCTGGGTTTTTCTCTGGGGGTTCGGATCCGAGCTTGACCGCAGACTCGGGATAACACGGCTTCATGCCTCTATTCTGGCCAAACATGAACACTGGCGCAGCGGCTGCCGCAGCTGCCATGGCATTGTAGTCGGTAAAGCCAACAATGTTCATGGAGGGGATACTATCTCGGCCTGCGAGACTGACATTTCGCTCTAGGATATCTGTGAGTGGAACGGGTACTGCCTGGACTTGTGCAACGATGTTTGCCACCAAGCATGCAGCGAGACTCGAGCCCTGCATGGATGAAGGAGATGGATACCGCTATTGTCGAAATGGATAAGAGAGGCAACCAAGGGCAAGGAAATGGAACGAGAAAAGGATCAGATGAAAGACTGTGGACCGGCCAATGTAAGAACGCTTGATGATATTGATATATATCTAGGGCTAAGACCCCATTTATACTTGGCCTCGGTTGCGAACGGATCAGTCCAACATAGAACAAATCCCTATTTGCCGATTCAAACTTTGCTACAGCAACAGTCTGGGGCTTGGGCATCCTCTAATCTTCCCCATTGACAAGGGATGGCTAATTAACAATCTGGAATGACTTATGCTGTGCTTTCTTGAACGCTCAGCACGCAGGAACACTCTTCGACGAGGACGCTCAGAGGGGCGCAGCTTTTCTTGTCTCAACAAAGACGGCCCCTGTCGACCAAGATGCACACGAAACAGTATGCTTCTACACAAAAACAGAGAGCGGAAAACAATAGTGAGGCCTGCTATGATACATAGGTCAACATTGGTGCGCGGCTTAGACAGGTATAAACACATTAAGGCGTTTAAACTTCATATGAAACGGTCCCAGAGGATCCTGTCCGGCTCTTGCGACATGTGGCTTCTAGGAGGAGATGAAAGAAAAGCATTGCAAGGCATACAAGTGTTACACAATGGTATCAAAGGTTGAGATCAACGTGCCTTTGGAATACGAGGCTTTCGTAACGCTCTGCTCGTGATTGGTGGCGAAAAGCCCTCAGAGCGCACGATCTCAGCGCGTACTTGGTGAGCGCACAGTTGCGGGGATACATTTTCTGTAGCGGGAGCTGTATTCAAACTGAAGTATATCGCAGTAAACCTCGCTGAATTGACTCATCACTACAGATTTGACGTCATGTAGTCTCGTGCTTCATCAGAGTGCGCGACAAGTCATTGCAGTGTGTAAGGCTATGATATACTCGAATTTCGATAAGCTTCTCACGACAAATGTAGTATCTCGGCGACTGTGCGCTCATATGTAAGTGTGCATTGAGATCGCGCGCTCCGGGGGCTTTCCGGGTTGGTGCAATGCAGGGTAGGCTCTTGACGCACTTCATCCTTCGCGCTGCGAGTGTTTGAGACCCGTTGGCGTCCGATACATGACGCTGGCTTGAAGGAGGATAGTAAGGCGAACATTGTTGGTGCTGGTGGACAAAGGAAGGAAGGATCGCAGGAAGGGTTGGAGAGAGACGGTCGACCTACTCGGCTAAGCGCTACTCGTATGCACGGGGTTTCCGCGCACACTGCCTTTGACCTACCACCTGTTTCGAAATCCTTTGACATGCTGTCCACCTATCAAACATCCAGCACTGCGCCCACTTACCACGCTCTGTTTTGAATGGGAATACTTCGAGACATGTCAAGGCAACACTGATAGAACAGCAACCCATCCCGGAGCTCCTTGAAACCCAACTCCGCCCTCCACAACCGTCGCATCAACCACCCACGCCGCGAAGCACTTGCAGTACTTAAAGTCATGATCGTTCCCCGCACATTGTGGGCTCTCCATGAATCTAGCCTTCTGTCTAAGTGACTCATTTCTTTCGAAGTTGTTCACATCGTTCTTAACCTACACGAAACGATCTTTAAGCTCCAATCTTCCATCTACTGTATTTAAAGCGCAGCCAAGATGCGTCTTACAATGAGTGATTCGAGGTGGTCCACCTTGTTACGAGGCGCGCTCATCACCCTGTTCGGCATTCTTGGACTCTCACTTATTACATTGATCCTGTCGGGGGTTTGGGGCCGAGACATGACCAAATTGCCCTACGCTCCTCCATCTGGAAAGCCTTCTGATGCGTTTGTCTTCCTCCACCTCTCAAACCTGGTCGACCAAAACTGACATGTCTTTCGTTGACAGGCTCCTTGTCTTCTACGCTGGCACCATGCCATTCATTACCCTTTTTTGGGCAACTTTGGATATCGGCCTGGCATCCGTGGCATCCCTCTCACCGGTCCACGCTCTGATATCGTCAATCATCTTACTCTGCGGCTGGATCACCCAATTCAGCATCTGGATGCAATGCGAAATGACCGCTCCGAATGTGGATGAGAGCTTCAGTGGATCAGAATGGTGTCCCAATGCCCAGCTCTCTGATCATGGTTCCACGCTAAAATCCACGACTGGGGACATCGGAACTGCGAGAGCATTCATTGGTCTTGTTGTTGCTGTGGGCGCTTTTGTTTACATGGTCCTTGCAGCGGTCTCTGTTGCCAGGGGCAGGAAAGTTGCGAGGACAGGCTTGCCATTCAGTAAGGATCCTAAAGATGAGTTGCTGTCGACGCGCTCTTAGGTTGACGTGTAGGTTGACCGGTGCAGCATTGAAAACGGGAACGGGATGGGTAGGACTGGGATCTAATTAACAAATGAGAGAGAGCTAATTTTGAAGGTCCTTGCCGGACGGGATCGGTGTGGGTATCGAACATGTTGGCATTCTTTGGAGCTTCAGAAAATACGACAATGACGACTTTGCCTACGTATGTGTTTGCGTGACTGTACATGTTTCTAAACCTAACTCTAGAATGCCCTACTGCTTTCTCCCTGTCTCGCAATAACTCTAAGCTTGCAAGTAACAAAATCTTACACTTCCGAAAACACTCTCTTCCATCAATACTTATAAATCAAGCCTTTCTGAAATCTTATAATCCTAATGCCCCTATTCGCTTTCAGTCCATCCAATCCCTATTCTATCATCGTCAAATCGCTCCGTTCCATCGCAACTCAGCTGCCGGATCGCATTCCGCGCTTCCTCAAAGGAGACTCGTGTTGCGAATCTGATACCTAGCCCACCGTCTCATGAAAACAACAAAGCTGTTAGAGAACTCTTTCCGCTGCATCAATCGCCAACCACCACGAGCCGGGGAAGGTCGACATATATTGCAAGAGGTAGGTCTCGACGGACCACATGGGCTGGGAGTTTTTGAATTTTATTGGCATTCTTGTATTCGTGGCGGCAGCAGTATACTGTAGGCAGCCGTAAAGGCAGCAAATCCAGGCAGTCAAGGCAGCAGCCGGGTGGGAAAATCACAGCCTCCTCAGCGATTGTATCGCAAAGGGACGCTGGATCTAGGCTGCGGGAGGCTGAGCCAGGCTATAGTGTTTGATGCATGTTGTTGTTAAATACTGGTAAGGCGAGCAGCTGTGCCCAGCTAAGGTACAAGGCAGCAGACTCAGGCCGCTGGGTTCTCCCTTTAATGCTCCCTCCAAAGCGTCCCTACTTCTCCTCCCGAACGAAAATGGCAATCGCCCAATCCCAAGTTCGGGGTGTATATAGTAATATATAGAATCGTACAATTCGCTGTATGTAGTGCGATGAAATCTTCTGCGTGAACAGAGCTCTCAAGAATAACATCACACTGATTATCGTTATATCTCGTTGATATGTCTGAAATTCATCTTCAATACTCAGATTGATGAGCATAAGAAATTTCTGCCGCAAGCAGCTGACTCAAAATTCTAGACAGTATAATCAGTAGATCAGTTGTATCTGTCAGGATCATACAGACGAGTCAGTGTAGATATATTAACTAAGAGAATAAAGCTACAGAAGGAAGAAAGAAAGAAAGCTGCAGCTACTAGAGAAGGATTTTAAAGTAGGGGGCTGGCCGGATGGCCAGGCAACACCCTCAGCCCTATGCTTCGAGGTCATATCCTCGTTATCCTCGGTCTTCATCCTCGTAACACTCGTAACAGTATCATTGTTCAATCACATCAATAAAAGAAAGTTTGTAAAGATTCGATGCTTCTGTCGAATTCGCTGTATGATCAATTAGCTGACAAGACTAGGTGAGCTTCTTGTCTTTGTATGTGAAAGTCGGTCACTTCGACGTTGGCTTCCAAATTCGCTGTATGGCCACATGATCAAATGGCCATGTAGGCTTGTTGTATGACCACCTAGTCAATTGACTAGGTGGGCTTTTCGCTGTTTGGCCACCTAGCTGGCAGGACTAGGTGAACTTGTTGTCGGTGTATGTGGAAGCTGATCGCTTCGACGTGAACTTTCGATCGCTGTTTGGCCACCTGATCAGATGAATTTCTTCTAAATCGACGCGTCGCTGTTCAGAGGCGCAAAGTATGTCACTCGCAAGTGTTACAGTGACTTGTGCGCTTGTCGACGTGTCGATTTGATCACATCGTCTTTGAACATCGCGTCAACATAACGCGATGCTCAATCGTTATCTGTTGGAATACGAGGTCATATGGGGGCATATTGATATATTGGTTGTTGCTGTTAGGAGGCTATCTAGGAGGTGGAAGGTGAAAACTCTACTGGCGGGCCCCAGCCCTACCAGCCCTATGAAGGCGGAGATTACCATATCCCCTATTTCCAACATTATCGACATGTCGAGTCATCGACTTGTCGATTGAAAATCTCTAGGTTCTTCTGTAACATAGACAGAAGGTTCGTAGCCAGCACCGCGTACAGGTGGGTTTCACCGCTGGCCAAGGCCCATATGTAAGAGCGTGTCAGCCCACCGCCATTCCCAGCGCAACCAATTCTTTTATATTTCTCAACCACACCTTCATCATTCATAGCCCCCTATCAGTAGGACGAACAGCGTCTGCGGCCCAGTTTAAATGCAATCAGCCGGCTTATTTGCCGAACTCCGTAAATACGTTCTCACCGACGAGTACATTGTGTAGATATGATCCGCTACCCTAAATACATTGCTATCGGTCGCCTGACCATTCGGCTGATGGAGTAGCACCAATTGGCACGTGCCATAGTCTAGGTAGAGTGGAGCCCGGAACACGTCGTATTGCGTGGGACCCCATGTCTTGGGGCTCTAGGCCCACTCACGATGACCTAGATTCGTAATCAGAGTACTGCAGTCGAAGCGATTAAGAGATTTGGTTGGTATGTCAGCCCATACGCCGCATTCTATGGGACACCTGGTATTCCTAATGAAGCTTTGAGGATGGGAAGAAAGAATCTTGCTGTGGGAAAGATGCTTAGTTGGATGAGCATATTTGAGTTGATAGCGGGAGTGCGAATTAAGGAGTTGAGATTAAATACAGTTCTCGGTCAATCGGCATATAACTAGAAGGACACGATTTTTCTATCATTCGACAAGTATCAGAAAGTCCAATTGACGTACTCGCCTTTCTGACTTGCTCTTTATGATAGCCCGTGGCTTTGACCACTGGTTTAGAACATGCAATAGCGGAGACCGGCCGTTGGAAGGTTGGGAGCTCCTACTTCGGGCTTTGTTGCGATGGTCGTTTTTGATAATCATGAGTCTGCAAATTTGAGCTCAGCGTGCATGCAGCCTTAGCGTAGCACTTTGGGCACTTGAACATCTGGAAGAGCACTTGTAAAGGTTCTAACCGTCATCAACGAGGACGAATGTCAAGTCGCTCACATATATCTCAAATAACGAAGTGCCTAGATAAAGCAGAAAGGGTAATAAATCTGGAGTAACATTGACGCAAATACAAGTTTAAGCTTTTCAGGAATAGGAAATAAGACCCTACACTCGCAATCTGAGGTTGGGGCCAACTCTTTCGAGGGGTTTATTGGTGGAAACGTGGGGAGACGTGAGAAACGTGGGAAACAGGTCTGAAGAGCATCCGTAGCCCGATTTGTCATAGCAGTTATTGCTGTGCGTATGGCAGTCGGCTTTGGGTTATTCAGTTGTTTAGAACCACTTTACAACCGTCCGCGGAGGCTATGACAATTGTTAACGACTGCTTCTCCTGACCTATGGGCACCGTAGGGTAGTTTGGTGGGAGCTCGATATTAGGAAATGTCCGAAGAATGCGAACGATCGCGCACGAGGCCTCCATCAATGCGAAGTCCTCTTGAAGATGTCAGCACCGATTGAATGAAAAAAGTTCATTAAGGACTCACTCCCAAGGCACATCCTGGGTCCACCGTGGAAGGGCATGAAACCCCAACCGACATTAGCCAGTTCGTCCGTCTCCCATCTCTCAGGGCGGAAAGCTTCAGCGTCTTCGCCATAAATCTCCTTTCGACGGTGCATATGGTAAGTGGACCAGCCGATACCTGTCCCTCGCCGTACCATTACTGGAGACTTGCCGTCCGGGCCACCACCACGAGGTATAATGGTGGGTTTCGAAGCAATTCGGACATTGACAGGTAGTTGAAGATAGAGCCTATTCGCTATATTACGCGATTATGGTCAGTGATTAGAGCTTATGTTGAACAAGGGAGTCTTACTTTCGTTCAACACACACTTGAGATAGTGCAGTCTCTGTATGTGTACCCGACTGAGTTCGCCTTCATCACTCATGACAACCGAGATTTCTTGGCAGAGACGAGCCAAGACAGGCGGGTGGCGAACAAGTAGGAAGCTATCAAGAGCATCAGCCAGGTGCGGCGTACCAGACTCAGCAGCAGGGCTATGGACATCAGACACAAGGGAAATGAGATACTTACAATGTCCAGGACAGGAGACAAGCTGTAGTATCTCGGCCCGCAATCAATACGTTCACCAGTTGGTCACGGACAAGAATAGGGTCGTTGTATTCATCGAAAAGGTCCTGTATGAAGGCATATTGTGAGTCAGTCGCCTGCTTGCGATTTGTATTACTTTCCAAGGCTTGCTTGACAAAGCCACTAGCGTACTCTTTGACTCTATCGCAAGCCTGTACGTATTTCGATGGTTTATAAGCCCAGCAGAAATCTGCAAGTCGAATTCGGATTGCACTGATGAAAGAGGCATAGTCGAAGCTGCTGGTAAAGGTGTGTTGCTCTTCATTCTCAAAGCTCTTGATTGGCTGGCCAAATATCAGCGCTGTGGTGGTGGCGAGAGTGAAGCGAAAGAACAAAGGCTGTAGATCAACGACGCCGGTGGAATTCTGCAGGCTTGAGATCAAATCATCGATATGCTCGCCAAAACCCTTGAGATTTTGGTACTGCATGCGTAAAAACGGTCGTCGAAGCAGCTCCCGTGAATGCTTCCAGCGGGGTCCATCCTGTGTGAATATACCTTCCCCCAAGAAGGAACGAAGAGCACTGCTCCGGGATCCAAGTTCATAATCTAGAAAGTCGGTTAGTGATTTTAGACCAAGGTTTATACGTTTTGGTAGCAGACCTTCAAAGTTCGTAGACAAGATAGCTTCCAGATTCTCGGGGTCAAAGGTGAGGTAACCTACTTCACCGAATAACCTGAGCTCGATGTTCGGCCCCAGCCTATCAAAATATGGCGTCTGAAAGGCCAACAGGCGCTGGGTCTTGTTGGCATCGTACTGGCGCTTCAACAAGTCCAGTGCAAAGGGCCATTTATAAGGGAACTTTGATCCCATAGGCTTGCAGCCATGTTGAGCACTAAATGCGTGATCAGCCTGCAAAGACGGCGTTAGCTTGGCCACGATAGGGAAGGCAAGTGCTGTAATACACGGCGCTGTATAATTCGCTGTACGTATTTGTAAACGCAAAAGACAAGAACGATGGTACCGAGTACAGATCGGAGGTTCAGGTTACTGTCGTAAACCCCCGTCTCAATTGTCATAGCAGGCACCGCAGCCAAGATTCGGAAATATGGGCCAGTAGTGGAATATTTATAATGAATATTCGATGTTGGAAGACATTTAAAACGTATGGGTATAGAAACGTATGGTGAGCAATAACAGATGAGACCTGGCAGCGAAAAGTTCAAATGAATAGGTTTTTCATCTGTCTATCATTGACGAGGCTTTGGATGGCCGAGGGTGAAGGGTGGACGGGCGGGCGGGCGGTTAATGGCTGACGAGAAAAGCTCCCGAGCGTTCGGTAATGATGATATGGTAAGCAAGACGTCGCCTTAGTGGCATGGACGAGTAGCAGACTTTAATGCCATGCGGTCAATGATATCAATTCTATCACATATCTTCTCTGCCAGAATGCACCGGTCCAGGTTCGCCGCTACTCAGAGCGACAACATCGACGTACGTGCAATTTGAAATATTACGCTCAACGTAGAACATACTCGGAATCTTCGCTGTCTGAAGAGATTGCACTCGAAGCAACGGTAAGCTTTCTCGGAAACGACGATCCATGGGGTGTACAATGTTTCCGCACAGTACCTCCAAAGTGAGTCATGATAAAGGCCACGGCAACTTGAAGCTCGTTATCATTGACCTTCGTCAGACACCTTCCTTACCTACGTCGTGATCGTCAGCGATGGTAAACAGAAAGGGCTTGGCATTCGAGACAGCGAATGTGATGCGTCATCTGCCAAAGTTCTGTCCAACACGTAATGGCAGATCCATTCACAGTTTTAGGGACTGTCGGAGCCACGATTGGAATAATCGACGTAACGGTCAGGCTAGGCCAATCCCTGAAGAAAACTTTAGCAGCAGCTCCAAATGCCACTAGAGATCTAGCAGATTTGTACAGTCAAGTCGAGACATTGATCTCAATCAACAACAGAATAAAGGGCATGATTTGTGCGCCTGAGTTCTCGCAATCACTGGATACATTAACAAAAGAGAATAATCCCCTGGAAGAATTATGGAAAGAGCTGTGGCTCGATACTAGAAGAATATCAGGGGAGTGCCAACGGGTACTGGAGAAGATAGAAGCACTGATAAAAGATATCCAAGGTCTTGACCGAGATGTCTTCATCACGGAGAGTGACCCCAATGAGCAAAGCACAACGGTACAGTCGGTAAGCGGGGGCGTCTGACTAAGTTTCCCTTATGTCAAACCTCTTTGCTTATAGTTGATCACAGAAAGGGCGCCATGCAGGAGCATTGAGAACTTTCGGCCGTTCCGCTACCAAGAGATTTAGTGATATCCGTGTTCAGTTGCGAAAGGAATCCAAAGATGAAGACTTCAAGACTCTTCGACAACAACTCGCTAACAGCCAGAACGCGCTTGAAACATGTTTGGCAGTGATCAATTTGTAGGGCTGGCAACCTGTAGAAGGCAGAATGGCGCTGACTCTCAATAGAGGGTGGACCATGAAGTCGCAGAACATAACTGGTGCACGGCTGCAGCGCTCATCAGACGACATTGCGAGCTTTATGACCGATATCAAAGAGCAGATATCTTCTCTACAGCAGGCCGCAACTCCCGAACCGGAGTTTTCCAATAAACACTTCCAAGCACCAACGGCCAGTCCGCTATTCACGGGCATGAAGGTGTTGCTAGACCAAGTCGAAGATGCATTTGGCTTGGTTTCCTATCCGTTTGCGGATTCCGCAGTTGAAACCTCGAAATCATCGGACAATCTGGTACCATACCCTTCTCCTTCGATAACCAGTACTGCAGTAGCGTCGACCAATCGTTCCCCATCTGGTTATGGGAGGATGCAGAAGCGCTTTGTTATCTTCGGGCTAGGAGGCTCTGGCAAAACCGAATTTTGCCGCAAATTTGCAGAGAGAAATCAGCCGAGGTGAGTCAAATAATCTTTATTGTTCTTTCCGACCTTGGAAGCTAACCTTCCACAGATTTTGGGGGGTCTTTTGGATAGATGCAAGCTCTGACGAGACCGCCCAACACTCCTTCAAGGAAATTGCTCAAATTGGTGGAGTCGACACGAACATTAATGCTGCCAAGACTTGGCTGTCAAGTCTTGAGCGTCCATGGCTCCTTGTGATTGACAACGCGGACGACCCAAATATCCCCGTCGAGCGGTATTTCCCTGGAGGGGAAAGAGGACACATTCTTGTGACGACTCGCAACCCGTTTTTGAAGAATTTTGGTACCGTTGGCGAAGGCTCCTGCGAACTCGAAAGGCTAGAAGAAGATGACGCGGTCAGTCTGCTGCTAAAACAAGCCCAGGAACCGAGTCCATGGAATTCATCTGCCAGATTACACGCAGCGCAAATTGCGAGAGTACTTGGATACCTACCACTCGCTCTCGTATATACTGGCAAAGCGATCGCCAAGGGACTTACTACTCTGGAAGATTGTGTTAATTATTTTGATAATATTTGGGACAGCATTCGACTAGAGAGTAAGCGTTCCGGCCACGTTGTGGAAGAGGCTGGGAAGAGTGTGTTTGCGCCCTACGACGCTATGTATCAAGACCTCGACCGGCAAAACACCCAATCGGCCAGAGATGCGATCGAGCTACTGAAACTTTTCTCGTTCCTCCACCATGAGAATATCAGAATCGATTTCATTACCAAAGCGGCCAAAAATTCTCCAGCGACGGAAGCGCGACTCAGACATGAGTATGAAGAGAAGGAACATGGATCTTTTGCACATGGACAAAACACTGTTATCCCGCAGCCAAAACCTTGGGGGAGAAGAATTGGTGAGTGGATTGTCCAAGTAGTGGCCCAATATCAGGACCGCGGTTACCCAACCCTCCCTGTGGCTCTTCGGGATGATAATGTGAACTCCTTCTCCGTCCATCGACTGCGAACGGCTTTGTCAATACTCACTCAAATGTCACTAATAATCCATCGGCGCATGAACGACCAGGATGTATATTCCATGCACCCCTTGGTTCATAGATGGGTACGAGAGAGGCCTCAGATGAGTATAGGAGAACGTGGGTTATGGTGCCAAGCTGCTATCACAATGCTCAATCAATGCGTTCCTTTACCGCCCCTAGGAGGAGCAGACTCCGATCTAGAATTACGCCGACATCTACTTCCTCACCTCGATTACGTGCAAAAATTCCAAAAAGAGATACAAGCGAATTTCGAGAAGAACCAGAGAACTCGGATACTGCCATTCATTTGGCTTCTTCGAACTCCATCAATTGACCGCGCAAAAGCTCTTCAATTTGCCAAGTTCAGTCGGGTCTATTCGGAGTGTGGCCGCTTTCAAGACGCTGAGATGCTCCAGGTAAAGGTCAAAAACTACCTCACAGAAATGTTGGGCTTGGAAGATGAAAGAACAACACTCATCATGCTTGCTTTGTCGGGCACATATTGGCAACTATCCCGTATCAATGAAGCAACGGCATTGTTGAACCAGGCTTTAGAGATATGCACCAACTCCCTCGGTCCGTCACATCATAGAACGCTCAAAGTGATGGATGAGTTAGGCCGGAGTCAATGCTTCCGAGGGCGATTCAAGGAAGCTCTAAAATTGCATCAAGATGCGTTAAGTGGAATGGAGAGGATACTTCCTCCAGATCATACGGATATCTTTCTTGCCATGGACAACCTTGGAGTTGTTAACCACAGGTATTTCCGTTATACCGAATCCAAAGAGCTACATTCCCAAGCTGTTACCGGACTGACCAAAAATCTCGGCTCTACCCATCAAACCACCCTATTGGCTAAGGAGAACCTAGCGATGGCATACCTCGAAATGGGAGGCGAGTTTCTGGATTCCGCTTTGAAGGTTGAGCTTGAAGTCCTCGAGCAACGCCGCAATAAATTGGGTAAGGAAAACCCTTACACTCTCTGGGCCATATGCAATCTTGCGCGCATCAAGAGTGCTCTCGGTCGGATGGACGAAGCAGAGCGCGAGATGCGCGCCACACTACCCATAGCGATCCGCAACCTGGGAGAGAACCATTTCGGTACACTTTCAGGCAAAACTCACCTTGCACAGGTGCTTGTTCGCCAGAAGCGATATGATGAAGCCAAGGAAATATTCAAAGACGTAATTCAACGGTCAAGATATGAAGCCGGTACACGAGAGGAAGGCGAACATCCGGATCAGATCATGGCAATGTGGTATGCGGCGCAACTCCATCAGCTATGTGGTAATTTTGAAGAGGCGATGCATTTGCTGGAGATAGTCTCGGGCTCGTTGAGTCTCATTGGCGGGACATTACACCCGTTCGCCAAGAAGTTAGCGAACAAGATGGAGGACCTACGTTGTGCTATTGCTCAGAAGGATGCGCGGCTCAATTCTGGCTCCACAACAGGCCAAGATACCGAACCAGAGCAAGAGCGACAGACCAAGGCCACCAACTCATCGCCTCCGATGGTCTGATCGGTCGATAGGATACTGACGCTCCCGGACGATGTGATTGAACGATGGACAATCATAGCTAAATGTTCAATGAGGAAAGGACAAGAACGATCAAAGGATAAAAAATGTAAAGACAGATGCGAAGAAGCTTCAGTGAGTGACATTGATGGCATATGGAACTTTTCATTCGGTAGTAAGCTCTAAAACTTTGGCCAAGTATCTAGCTGACTAGACTGAAAGGTATTTCAATCCCAATTCTCGCTCTCCATACATATCTAGCTCATTATCGAGCTCTCTCTGAGCTCCACAATCAGCCCCTTGCCTAATTCACGACTTTTACAGATTGAAAACTGGCAAAATCACGCAATATGGAGATAAACAACAAACTACTCGCTGCGGTATAGCGAGGTGCCCAAGTCGTCCAGTAGAGCCACCGCAATATACCGTGACTGCACGTTTCTTGATGGACATACAAGAACCAGATTTGGAACCGACGGACATTCATACAGAGCTCGCAATCAATAGAATTTTGAGTCACCTAATCAATGGCTATGTTACTGTCACCGGCGGGGACACGGTCTATGGAAATCCATTCCAGAATATCGATATACGACTACGTGGGAGCAATATAGTCAAGCAAATTATATCATTCAGGACCTACTACTACACACGGCAAGGCTCTCTAGCGAAAAGAGGAAATGACGAAGTACCGACTAGCTTGCACAGACATTGATGCGAAGTTTATTGGGTTTTGGTTCGGCATTTCGTCGAGACGGGAAAATTAGGCGGGCGTAAACGATAGCCAGTGTAGGATAAAAAAAAAACAAACTAGGCTGGCATAAGGCGCTCCAGGTCGAATGCTGAGAAAAGAGAGTGGAGATTAAGAACAATATCGAAAACCGAGAGGTCCACATCAACGCTTGAGCAATGAAGAACAGTACAAGGGTTTCCATCAGCTGCCAAAATCCGTGCGAACTTAAAAGCACAAAAACAAGCGTAGCGCTATTACCACCCAAAGCAAATCCAAAATCCAAAAGGACATCCCCCACCCCAATGTCTGCAACCCACCAACCCACCAACCCATCTACCTGTAGCCCTCTCTAGAGAAAACCCATACCAGCAACTCCTACGCTAGAAATATTCCATGAAACCCCTCCATTCACAACAACGACGCCTCATCACAGTCAAGCAAACCCCATCAACCCCGAAAATCTACGCGGGTGAAAGATCCAGTAGAGCGACGCCGAACTAAAATCTCACGATAAGAAAAACAACGAAAGCGTAGACGTTATGCTGGGGGGGGGGGGGGGGAAAGGGGGAAGGAAATGGGATGCGGGGGGGGGGAGGACAGTCAAGGAGGTAGCTGCGCCGTTGTAATGGAGAGAGGGAAAGTGCATGGAGTGGAGAGTTCGCGCGGATTGATATTGTGCAGAAACGAGACATTTGGACAATTGAGAAATATATAAGATAGATATTCAGGTAGGAGGATCTTCATTGCTTCATATGTGGTCTATTAAATGCTTCATATGTAGTACCTTATTATATGATGTGACCTATTCAGTAAGTCGCATAAGAGGCACTAGATAGACTATATATGAAGCATTGGGGGGCATTGGGGTCGATTTTACAAATCTGGTTCCTATTTTGCACTTTTTGGAGATTCGCCACTAAATTTGTGATGGGGCTCTCGGCAAATCCTAGAAAACGGCACAGGTTTCGCATACAACGATATTTTGAAGTAAACGCTTCTTAAGTGGCCATCTACTTAAGCGCCGAAGGTATGTTGGAAATCGTCTTAGGAGTATTTCGATCAGACTTGAGGTGATCAATCTGCAGATCGACGGTATGCGACCAACGTCCTAGACGATTCATCACTGTGAGGCTCGGTCCAGAGAACGCAGAACGATGTTCATGCCGACTCCCAACTGACAAGTTCTTGTAGCTCTTTGAGTAGCCATCATCCCTCAAAACCTTATTAGCACTTTCAAGTTTTGTCCTAGAAAATCCTTCTGGAAAGAAATAGCGAATTCCTACTCTCACTTCTTAGTCTGCGCCATCTCGTCCAACGATGAGGGTCAAAATTGAAGTGGAAATGCTCCAAGCAAGCATTGATGAACACGACGAGAGCCATTTTCGATTCCTTGTCGACAAGAAGTTTGTAAAGTACGTTACCATAGACGCTGGACTCTATTCGGTCGAGGACATGTGCTTCGCTCCTGCCCTGATACCGCTACTCCCGGCTTTCCCACCCAGCGACTGGAACGACGGCCATCTCGCAAAGGATCCTGAAACCAGTAAACCGGTTTTCTCCCGAGCTGTGCGACAACAATTCCCAGGTGTGAAGTCGACGTGGCATGACACGTTTGTGGACCATCTAGAGCTCAAGAGCGGCAGAAAGCTACGATCGAACGTCTACGAGGTCTCGTTACCACGGTTCCCGTCCACCGTAGTTGCCAAATTCGCGCTGTTTCCGTGGGAGATACCTCATCTAGAGGCCGAAACAGCCGCTTACCAATGGATTGACGGTCGAGGAATTGGGCCTCGATTCTTAGGTCACTTGACTGAGGAAGGCAGAGTCATTGGGTTCCTCATTGAGAGGATCGCTGAATCACGACATGCGGGCCCAGCGGATCTTTCAGCGTGCCAAGAGGCTCTTTCGAGACTGCATCGGCTAGGTGTCAGGCATGGGGACGTCAACAAGCACAACTTTCTGATCCATGAGGGGCGAGCGACGATGATTGATTTCGACTGCGCACGCCAGTTTGACAATCAAGAGCCTCTGAGGATGGAATTCGAGAGTTTGCCGGCGCAGTTGATGGATAATTCTGGTAGAGGCGGATGTGAAGTGATTAGTAATAGCTCGTGAGACTGGTTTGAAATTCAATGTAACTCATCATATTGGACTGATTGCTGCTCGAACATGAACGAGATTCACATCGCTCTGAATATACTAATGGCTGGACGGTGTTCCACATAGAATGTGCTGTAATCCCTGGCCCGACCCCGATGCTCTCAAAGTAAGGTCCAGCTTGACTGGAGGCTATCGGCAAGCGAAGGTGGCTGCTAGCCGGCTTGGCTCGGCCAATGCCGGCCGCTAGAGAACAAGGAGATTAAGCAGGGAAAAGGGGATAAATAGGCCGTCCCCCCTTCTGTTTCCCCCATCATCTCTTCCTGTTTCTCCATCCCTTAGGATTCAGCCAGAAACGCGCTTTTGCCCCACCCACCCACTCCATAGACTCAGTCGCTTAGATAGAGGGAGTGCTTGACACCTCAGGGCGGCTTCCAGGGCAAATTTTAGCCCTGGAGACCGCCAGGGGCCGTCGGGTTTGCCCAAACACATATAATATATACTCATTCAAACGGAGGCGATGCCCGATAGCATGTAAGTGGCAGCTAAAGTACTCATGTTAAGAGGACGAGATGACGAACACTATTGCTGTTCAAGAGTTAGGCAGTGCTTGAAATCCAATGTGCGTCGAAAAGTTGGAGACGTTCGGTTGCACCATGAATCATGCAAAAAGAAACAAAAATCAAAGTTAACCAATCACGTATACATCTAAAGCAACCCAGACCAAAAGCATATTTAATCCAATCCCGCCCACCCAGCAGCGAAACTGCTTTCGCAGACTCTGTGCATAGGCTCTGGGCACTAGCACATAATAAATTGCGGGATTTCAATCTCGACCGACTAAGGCATTACTCAACTAGAAGACTCACACTCGCTTTTCTGCACAACTGTGCTACCCAGCGTTCGAAGTACCAACGATACCACTTCTTGTTCCAGACGACGTTGATACCCGCCATGCCACAAGGGTAAGAAGATATCATCCCCATTCGTGGATCTGGTCGATACCACCATCGTTTCAATCGAATATAATCTCGAAGCCACCCTTGGGCTCTTCTAGACCTTTCACTCGCCTGAAGTTACGTGTCGGGAATCCACCAAAGCCGAATAGGATGAAGAGCCTGAACAATAACTACCGGCCGATATCAGAAGATCGGTGAAGTAGTCTTTTGTACCAGCCGGGGTTTCTATCAAGTCATTTGTTAGCGCTTATGGGGCTGGGAGATTGGAGATGAGGTACGGCGTTTCTATACTGGGTCGCCTCTATATGTGGAGTATCAGAAGCATTCCATAAAACTCCTTACCAAGGCCAAGTTAGAGAATATGGATGTTTTGATTTCCTGTCGCAAATCCAACCTAAGCGCGGCTTTTAAACACACGCGCAAGGCTATCATGCCGTGTAGATCTAGAGTCTGGATCCTATTAGGAAGGGGAAGGACCTTTTCCGGGGCATGAGAAGTCGTCGCGAACCAAAAGCTATTCATTCGAAAACTCGAAAGCGGCATGGCTCTGTCATACGCAGAAGGGTGTTTGGAGAGAATACAGTACCCTGCAAAAAGTCACGGTCACTTAAGCGAAAACACGTAAAATCGCGTACCTTCAAAACAATCAACCTTCTTCAACCACATCCACCATGCTCAGAAGGGCTCCGTTAACTACAATTTCTG
>JAABUI010000287.1_pt1 | contig 50701 bp, 53 predicted proteins | sample 5559111 | NCBI WGS metagenome assembly JAABUI01 (sample SAMN10711870, study PRJNA513365) | rock metagenome | isolation source: Antarctica rocks | place: Antarctica: Victoria Land, Buttleship Promontory | reverse complement strand
CTCGCCACCATCTTCCAACTCAACCGCTGGGCACCAGCAGTTAGGTCATAGGCCCTGACACACCCAAAACCCTTAACAGGCAAGCAAACCCGAACCCAAACAGCCCATCATCGGAAACTCAAGCTAGAGCTGTCCACTCCGCGACCGGGCTGGGCCGGGCCCAGTGGCCGGCTGAGGCGGACTCGACCAGCGCAGTGAACCGGGCGGCGTCGTATGCATGCTGCTGGGCCGGACTCATGGGTGCGGGCGTCATCTCGGGCCCCTTCGCGAGCAGTTCGTCGAGCTTGTCGAAGCCCTCGTTGACCCCAACGTCCATGCCGCGGGACAGGATGCCGTCGCGGGTCTCGAAATTCTGCACCACGCGCGTTTCCCTGCCCGCACCGGGCCCACGGCATGAATCGGCACGTGACTCGTCTCGCTAATGGATCGTCTTGCGGTGACCATCCGATGGTCGAGTTATCGCTGGCGGATCGATGACGGCTGATTCATCTGTTTTGCCTCGTTGTGCTCGTTTGGTGGGTGGATGGCAGTGGCCGGCGTGGGGCCGCCGCCCGATGGGCGTAGGGCGGGGATGGTGCTGGTGGCGGCGACGACGGCTGCGGCGGTGAAGGCGACGCGGGGGTTGGTGGCATCGGTGAGGACGCCGATGAGGGTGGCGCCGATGGCTTGACCGATGGTGAGCACGATGAACAGGGTGGCGGTGGCCACCGCGGGAGTGGCGGGCTGCAGTGTGGCTGCCCAGGCGATGAGTACGCCGGTGAGCGCAACGTAGGTGGCGCCGAACACGGACGCGCAGAGGAAGGCGACCGGAGCGTCACCGGGGTATAACGCGAGCGCGACGGTGCTGGCACTGAGCAGCAGCGCCAACAGTACCCAAGTTCGGGTGATGTCCCAGCGCTGTACGGCGTCGCCGACCAGCGCCCCGGCCAGTCCGGCGGCGCCCAGCAGGGTCCAGAAAACGCTGGAGCTGGTGGTGTTCAGGTGTCCGTTGTTCACGACGAGTTCGCGGCCGAACGTCCAGATCGCTGAGCTGCCGACGCCGAGGAGCGCGGCCGCGGTAAGTGCCGGCCCAAGGTGGCCAAGCGCGGGAGCGGTGCGGGGCGTGCTCACGGATGCGGTCACCGGGTGGTGCCGCCCCGTGGCGGCCCACACTCCAGCGGTCGCCAGAACCGTGAATACAGCGAAGCACAGCCAGGCGAAGCGCCACTGGTGGGCGAACAGTAACGCCACGGGACCCGAAACGAGGACGCCGGCGCCGGTGCCGGCGTTGACGACGGCTTGCGCCCGCGGGCGCCCCGGCGCCGTCACGGCCTGCGTGATGAGGGCGACCATGGCGGGCGACGCGAGGCCGGCGCCGCTGCCGGCGACGAGGACCCCAGCAGCCAACACCTCAGCGGAGGGAGCGACAGCAATGGCGGTGCAGCCCAGCGCGGCCAACACACCCGCGAGGCCTGCGGCCCCCCGAGCGCGGCCGCGGCCGAGCAGGCGGTGCGCCGCCACGGCGGCACCGCAGTAGGAGGCGTACCCGCCGGTGGCGATTGCGCCGGACAACGCCCCAGAGAGGGCGAACTGCTCGCGGAACACCGGCAGGAACAGGCCGTAGGCGTATCGGGCGAGTCCGTAAGTGCAGGCGATCACGCCCAGCCCGCTGACCGTGACGCCCAACCCTGTCTGACCACTACGCACGATCCACCACCCTGAATTCGCTACCTATAACGATCGTTTCACCATAACGTACGTTACAGTGAGGTGGTGGGTCGAACAGAGCGAGCACAACCTGTGCGCGAGCGACTGCTCGATGCCGCGGACACCTTGTTCTACCGGGACGGGGTCGGGCGGACCGGGGTGGATGCGGTGCTCGCCGAGGCCGGTGTCTCCCCGGCCACCCTGTACGCACACTTCGGGAGCAAAGATCAACTGGTCGCGGCCTACCTCGCCCGTCGCCTCGAACGGTGGCGGATCGCCTGGGAGCAGGCGATTGCCGAGCAGTCCAGCGCCGAGGGACGCCTTCTTGCGGTGTTCGACGCGCTGCACCGGTTGCGTGCCGACCAACCCGCTGCCCGCGGATGCGCGTTCATCGCCACCGCCGCCGAGCTACCCGGACACCCCGCCCTGCACGTCGTGGCGGCCGACACCGCACACCTTCGTGCCCGCTTGCGCACGCTCGCCGGCGACCTTGACGTGCCCCGACCCGACGAGCTCGCCGAACAGGTCCTCCTCACCTACGACGGCGTCCTGTCCGCGTTCCTCCGGACCGGTCCAGGCGACCCCATCACCCGCGGCCGCCAACTCGCCGCCGCCGCCATCACCACAGCACGTGAGGCCACCCCGTCTTGACGCCGCAGGCGGTGAACACGAACACCACAGACAACGCGACCGCCGGGCGCAGCCTCTTCCGCTCCACCGCAGGGCCGGGCATCTCTCCCCCCAGATTTCCCGGTGGCCTGACGAGCGGGACAGCGAAGCCACCACTTGCCGCTGTACGGCAGAGGTTCTGTGTCGTCGCGAAAACGACCGTTCCAGACACCTGCAGCGTGGTGTGACAGGTTGGTTGTCCGCACCCGCCTAGCGCAGCGGGTCGAAGTGCCGCAGTACGTCGGGCACCGCGCCCCCGGTCATCGAGTCAGCGAGCATCCGACCGGTCAACGGCCCGAGCGCGACGCCCCACATTCCGTGCCCACCCGCAATGTGCACCCGGGGCGAGCGGGTGGCGCCGACCAGCGGCAGCCCGTCGGCGGTGCACGGGCGCGAGCCCACCCACTCCTCGCTGCGCGCAGTCCAGTCGACGCCGGTGAGCATCGGTCGCGTGGCGTCGACGATGGCCTGCACCCGGCGGGGGTCCAGCGGGGAGTCGGGGCTGCGGAACTCCATCATTCCGGCCACCCGGAAGCGGTCGCCCAACGGCGTGCACGCCACCCGCTGGGTCGGGAAGTAGACGGGGTTCTTCGGGACTGCGTCCGGTTGGACGCTGAAGCTGTAGCCGCGCCCGGCCTGCACGAGTGTGCGTACCCCGAACGGGCGGGCCAACGCGCCTAGCCGAGCGCCGGTGGCCTACACCGTGGCGTCGGCGCGGTGCGATTCTCCGGTGGCCGTCAGCAGTTCGACACCCGCCGAACCCAGGTCGCGTATCTCGGTGACCGCACACCCGCCCAGGATCTTGCCGCCACGAGCGCGGACGGCGTCGGCCAGCGAGCCCACGAAGCGAGGCGGGTTGATGAAGCGTTGGTTGCGCAGCCGCAGACCGGCATTGACTCCCTCGCCCAGTGCAGGCTCGAGCGAGTGGATGGCGTTGCGATCGAGCAGCTCGTACTCGACCTCGCCGCCGGCTTCGGCGACGTGCCGGAACTCGGTGATCATCGCCTCGCGGTCCTGGGTGGAGGCGAACGCGGCGAGGAACGGGTCGGCCAGCTGCGTCTGCTCGGCGACGCCACCGTCCGCGAGATCGTCGTAGGCCCCCAATGACCTCCGGTTCACCTCGGCGTAGACGGCCATCGCGGCCTGCCATCGCGCCGGGGTGCAGTGGCGGGCGAAGGTTGCCAGGAAGCGCAGCAGTTGCGGGTTGGTGGTGAACGGCACGTACACCGGGGACGACGGGCTGAGCATTGCCTTGACGCCGTAGCGCAGCACCGCCGGTTCCGGCAGCGGCAAGGTCAGGGCGGCCGCCAACCAGCCGGCGTTGCCCCAGGACGAATCCGCTGCCACCCCGTACCGGTCCAGCACGGTCACCCGGACGCCGCGCTGCTGCAGGAACCAGGCCGTGGACAGGCCGACGATGCCCGCGCCGACGACGACGACATGGTCCGGTGCCGCACCGCGAATGCTCATTGAGCCAGTCTGGATCGATGAGCGCCCCAGGCGAGTGGTGTTTCGGCCAGCGTTCCGGGACACGGTATGGCCGATCGGACAACCTCCCCGGACTGGCTGACCCGCAAAGCGGTGCGCTGCGGCGTCAGACGAATCCCTTCAAGGCCCACAACTTGAGGTGCAGCATGAGCACCAGTCGCGTATCCGGATCGCCCAGGACTACCCCGCAGTCGGCGGACCGACGGAGTCGGTTGCGCAAGGTGTTGGGATGCACATGCAGCGCCGCGGCAGCGTCGGCGATGTCGCCGCCATGGTCCAAATAGGACCGGACGCTGGCCACCAGCTCGCTGCCGTGTTGGCGGTCGAAGCGGCGCAGTGCCGTCAACGGGCTGACCGCGCTGAGCTCGGTCACGATTTCGGACAGCTGCAGCGCCAGTACGGTGGCGAGCGAGTCCGGCAGGCCCGCAACCACTCCTGGCTTCTTGAGGTGCTGCAGGGCATCGAGGACGAGGTCCGCGTCGGTGCGAGAACGTTGTGCATCCTGCGCAGTGTCGACGGTGCGGCCGATACCGATGATGATCGGCGCCCCCGACCGGACGAGGTAGTCCTGCAGGATCCGGCGCACGGCCGACTGTCCCGCACCGATCACCGCGTACGCCACGTCCTCGGGCTGAGCGATCACCGCCCGTGCCGCCAACGCGTCCAGATGAAGCCCCACCGAGCCCAGTACTCGAGCAGGCAAAGGTTTGCTCGCATCGGGCATCCCCATCGCCGCGACGGTGAACGGGGCGCCCATACCGACCTCGTCGGCGGCCCGGCCTGCCTGCACTCCGCCGGAGAGCAGGTCTGCCATCCGCGCGCTGCTCGTCCGGTGCGCGACGTCGGCACGGTCGCGCTCGAGCACCATCCGACGAGCCACCAGCGGGACGGCTGAACGCAGCACAGACTCCTGGCCGGCGGTGGGCGCGCAGGTGACGGCGGCCCAGATCGCGCCGATCACCTCGTCGCCGTCCCGCACGGCGATCACCGCCCGCGGCGTCATCTCCGTGAACCCCAGGTCGACGTAGACCACGCCCGGCTCTGCACGCATCCGCTCGAACACACCGGCCTCACTGAGCAACTGCCGGAAGTGATCGGGTACCCGTCGGCTGAGGATCGTCCCGATCCGGGCGTCATCCACCGCTTGGGCGCCACCGGAGTACGCCAGCACCACGGTGTCGGTGTCCTCGATGGTCACCGGTGCGCCGAGCAACTCCGCCAAAGAACTCGCGAGCGTGAACAAATCGTCCTCGCGGAACTCCATGGATGTCGAGCGTACTGCCGCCGACGGCACCGTCCAGGGTCGTCGACCGTAGGATCCGGCGTTGTGATCACGGTGAGTACGGACGGCTCCTGCCTGCGCAATCCCGGCGGCGCAATCGGGTGGGCGTGGGTGAACCACGAGGGACCGACCGGTTCCGGTGGCGCTGCCTCCGGTACCAACCAGATCGCGGAGCTGAGGGCGGTGCTGGAGGCGATCAAGGCCCACCCGGGTACCGAGGAGCTGCTCATCGAGTCCGACAGCCAGTACGCCATCAAGTGCGCTTCGGTCTGGTTGCCCGGTTGGCGCCGCAAGGGGTGGCGCACCGCCAGCGGCACCGCAGTGAAGAACCTGGCGTTGATCCAGGCCATCGACGCGGCAATCGGCGGACGGCCCGGCGAGGTGGGCTTCACCTGGGTGCGTGGGCATGTCGGTAACCACTGCAACGAGCTGGCCGACGAGCTCGCCGGGGTTGCGGCCCTCGCAGCCGCCTCAGGCCCAGCGGTGGTAGTGGCTGTCAACCTCGATGAAGACCCGGCCCTGTTCTGAGCCCACCGTCCCGCATTCAATGCGCACTGTGTTGCAGTAGGCAGGCATCAGCCGAGCAGTGGGAACGACCGGTGCCCGGCCAGCAGGGTCATGGCCTCCTGCAGCGCGCCCACCACCTCGTCGTACTTGGCCTGCACGTAATCCTTATCGTCGGCCAACGCCGGGTCGTCGCCCATCTCCACCGGGGGCAGGAACTCCGTGCGGATCTTGGCGGGCAACGGAATCTGGGGCAGCACACCCGGTGCCAGGCCGAACGGAAAGCCGAACGCAATGGGAAACGCCTTCGTGCGCAGCAGCTTGTCCAGCTTGAGGAAGCGGGCGATCGAGCGACCCTCGGTCAGCATGAACAGGGTGTCCGAGCCGCCGATGCTGGCCACGGGCACAATCGGTACCCCTTGGCGGATGGCCAGCTTGATGAACCCGGTGCGGTCGTCGAGGATGGCCTGATCGCGCTTGGTCCACGATCGCAGTGCGTCGACGTCGCCGCCGGGCCACAGGATGACGTCGTGGCCTGCGTCGAGGGCGTCGGTGATGGCGGACCTGGTCGCGGGCACGGTGCCGATCTTGCGCAGAAACACGCCCCACCCGGGCAGGGACATCAGCACGTCGTGGGCGGTGCCGTGCAGCGCGCGCCGGTGGCCGAAGTGGCGGAACCACTGAAAGCCCGTCAGGTACGCCTCAATGGGGAGCAGCCCGCTGGCGTGCACGCCGATCAGCAGCGCGGGGGCCTCGGGAAGTCGCTCCCAACCGTTGATCTGCATCCGGAAGTAGTAGTCCAGCACGGGCTTGGACGCCCACACCAGCAGCTCCTGAAAGCGCTCGCCGGTGTCGTCGAGTGAGTAGTTGTTGGCGCGCCGGTCGATCAATCCGCGGAGGCCGCCTGCGTTGTCCGAGCCGGACATGGAACTCCCTTCGTCGTGCCAAAGCATGCTGCGTGACGCTGTGCTGAGTGCAGCCCGACTGTAGAGCCCCGGGCACTGTGCTCGCTGAACGGGTGGCGGCGTCATTTGCGTAACGAGCGCAGCATTGCTTGAGCGCCGCACTGAAACGTGTTCTAGTCTCAGGCGTCCGGTGTGCGCGGGGTACGCCGACCCCGGCTGGAGGGCTGACCGTGCTCAACGAGCTGCAGTGGAACGGCGTGCGCAGGCTGGTTCGCCTTCCCGACCGCGTGCTACAGCCGCAGGGGCGACTGGTCGAGCTGCCGGGTAGCGGCAGCACCTACGTCACCGATCTCGGCCCCCGCGATGCGCCGACGCTGGTGCTGCTGCACGCACTGGCCTGCACGGCGATGCTCAGCTGGTACCCGGTGCTCGAGGAGCTGAGTCGGCGCTACCGGGTGGTGCTGTTCGACCAGCGCTGGCACGGGCAGCGGGTGAGCGCGCCAGGGTCCACTTTGGAGGATGCCGCCGACGATGTGGTGGCGGTCGCCGATGCATTGGGCATCGACACCTTTGTCCCCGTTGGCTATTCGATGGGTTCACTGGTGGCCCAGCTGACGTGGCAGCGCCATCGTGAGCGGGTATCCGGCCTGGTGCTCTGTGCGACCAGCAGCTCGTTTCGGCGCAGCAACATGGACCGCTTCGCGATGCGCATGACCGATCTGGCCGCGGCCACCACCCGCCGTCGCGCGGACCGCACCGCCGCCGTCGTGCCGAAGGCGCAGCTGCCGATCGAGGAGACCTACCGCTGGGCGCTGTCGGAGTTTCGTGCGACCAGCCCATTGGCGCTCGGGCAGGCGGTGGCCGCGATCAGCCGGTTCGATTCCTCGTCGTGGGTGGGCGAGGTCGACGTGCCGACCTCGGCGGTGATCACGCAGCGCGACCGGGTGATCGCCCCTGGGCGCCAGCGGTGGATCGCCCGTCAGATCTACGGGTGCACGAGCTACGAGATCGACGCCGGGCACGCATCTTGCGTGCTGGCGGCGGACACCTTCAAGCCTGCGCTACTGGCTGCCTGCGCGTCGGTTGTCGGACGACTGAGCTGAGCCGGCCTTGCCTGCGGTCTTCGTGGCCGCAGGCCTGCGTGCCGCCGTCGTTTTCTTGACTGCCGCCTTCTTGGCCGGCGCCTTCTTGGTGGGCGGGTGCGTTTACGGGCCGCTGCGAGAAGTTCGGCGACCGCCTTGGGCATCTCGTCGGCCAGCAACCACGGATGGGGCACCTGCTCGAGGCAGGCGATGATGCCGATGTCGAGATGACCGTTGTTGGACAGCACCGTGATGTTCATGCCCGCACCGTGGAACACCGGCCCCAGGGGGTAGAGCCCGAGCACCTCGGCACCGAGGAAGTACATCGGCACCGGTGGGCCTGGCACGTTGGAGATCACCAAGTTGTGCACCACGGGATGGCGTTCGGCGAGCCGTAGACCGGAGTACGCCCGAACCGCCAAGCCGAAGGTCGTCGGCGCGGCGAACTGGGCCCAGTCCTGCAGAATCGCGGCGCTGATGGTCCGGTGGTGCTCCTTGGTGACGACGTTGTCCCCGGCGATGATCTGCAAGCGTTCCACGGGGTCGGCGACGTCGGTCGGCAGCGAGGCGAACAGTCCCGACACCGCGTTGCGCCCCTCTGCGTCGCCGCCGCCCGTGACTGCACTGTCCTCGCGCACCGAGACCGGCACCATGGCCAGCAGCGAGTTGTCCGGCAGCTCGCCCCTGGCCTGGAGGTAGCCACGCAGTGCCCCTGAGCACAGGGCGAGCACGACGTCGTTGACCTTCGTTCCGAAGGCCTCCTTGATTTCCTTGACCTCGGCCAGGCTGACGCCCGTGTAGGCGATGCTGCGGTGGCCGGTGATGGTGCCGTTGAACGAGGTCCGGGGGGCGGTGAACGGGGAAGGCATCGCCGCGCCGCGACGCGCGCGCATGATCCAGTCGCCGGCGATAGCGACGGTGCCCGGCAACAGCTTCAGCATTTCCAGTGGTCGAAGGACGATGTGCCCCAAGCCTTCTGCCGCCAGTCGCACATCGCTGGGTGCACGCAGCGGCTTGTAGTTCTTGTCCGGCTCGGGCCGGGGGCGTCGGGCTCGATGCCGCACAGGGCCGACATCAGGTTGGCACCGCTGACGCCGTCGACGCTGGCGTGGTGCATCTTCGTCATCACGGCGATCTTGCCGTCGGCCAGGCCCTCGATCACCCAGAACTCCCACAGCGGGCGCTTGCAGTCCAATGGCTGCCCGGCAATGTGGGCGCACGCCTCGGCGAGCTGCTCGCGATCGCCGGGCGCGGGCACGGCAGTGCGGTGCAGGTGGCGGTCGATGTCGAAGTCCGCGTCGTCGATCCACACGGGGTGATCCATGTTGAAGGCGGAGTCGTGCAACTTCCTGCGAAAAGCCGGAGTCGCCCTGGTGCGCAGGAACAGCTCGTGTTTCAGCTTGTCGAAGGAGTAGCCGCCTGGGACGGTCGACGGGTCGAGCACCAGCAGACCGCATACGTGCAGCAGCTGGGTGGGCGTCTCGAGGTAGAGAAAGCTGGCGTCGAGACCGCTGAGACGTTCCATCCGCAGGATATTAGTCGGTAGTTAGAACAAGTTCTACATACCGGATAGGATTAGTTGATGCGCAACAGCTTCGTGGCCAGGCAGTTGGTGCAGCTCGGTTTTATGGGCAACGCGGTGCGACCAATCCCTGCTGCGTGGGCCTCGATCCCGGAGTTCTTCGCGGGCTGGCTCACCGCGGAGCTTGCGCCGCACCTATTGGCCCTCACCGCGATCGACACGGCGTCGCAACTGGCCCGGCGCAAGCGCTCCCCGGTGGGTGTCGCGCTCGCCGCCGCGACCGCCGCCGGCTACGTCAAGCTGATCCTGGACGCGCAGGGCGCCAAGGGTGAGGTGGAGGACGCCCTGCGGGAGACCCTGGGGGTGGACTACGTGCACGGCCTGGAGCGCGAGCCCGACGCCGACGACCTCGCCACGCCGTGGGGACAGTTGCTCATGCCGTTCCGGAGGACCAACAAGAACGTGGTGCGCGAGTCGAACATCGCCTACGCCGCGGGCGGTCGCCGGTACCTGCTGGACGTGTATCACGGCACCGAGGAGCAGCACGGCAGGCCGGTGTTGATCCAGGTGCACGGCGGTGGCTGGATCATCGGGCACAAGGCGCAGCAAGGCGTGCCGTTGATGCAGCACATGGCCGAACGCGGCTGGATCTGCGTGGCCCCCAACTATCCGCTGAGCCCGAAGGCTGCCTGGCCGGAGCATGTGGTGGCCCTCAAACGCGCGATCGCCTGGGTGCGCGAGAACATCGCCGACTACGGCGGCGACCCCTCGTTCATCGGTGTCACCGGAGGCTCGGCGGGCGGACACCTGGCGACGCTGCTGGCCCTGACCAGCCAGGACAAATCGTGGCAGCCCGGCTTCGAGGGCGCGGACACCTCGGTGCAGGTGTGCGTGCCGCACTACGGGGTGTACGACTTTGCCGGACAGACTCAGACCGCCGCCGCGATCGGGCGCCGGGACAGTTTCTTGGCCCGCTGGGTGATGAAGAAGAGCTGGAAGCAGGACCCGCAGCTGTTCCTGGGCGCTTCGCCGCTGGAGCGGATCACCCAGCAGGCGCCGCCGTTCTTCGTCATCCACGGCAACCTGGACACCCTGGTGCCGGTCCCGGAGGCCCGCGAGTTTGTGCAGCGGTTGCGCGCCGCCTCGGACAGCCCCGTCGCCTACGCCGAGATCGCCGGTGCGCAGCACGCGTTCGACATCTTTCCCTCGATCCGCAGCGCCCACGTGGTGCGCGGCGCGGAACGCTTCCTGAACTGGACCTACCGCAAGGCCACCGCACAACCGGCGCCGGAGCCGACCGAAGACGACTGACCCGGCCCAACATTGAGGGCCACGGGCGTGTCTGCAATCGCGGTCAGGTCGATGGTTGCGTTGGTTCAAAGTGCGCTTGCAGGCCAAGGATCATCATTTGCACGCCTTGACGGAGTTGGGTGGCGCCGTCGTAGCCGGCGAGCTCGGTGGCCAGCGTGCGCAGCTGAGGGAACTCCTCGGGGGGCAGTCGGTGCAGACCGAGGCGGAGCAGGTCTTCGGTTTCTGCCGGGTCCGTCACGAGTTCTTGCAGCTCGCCGAGGATGTGTCCGTGCAGGAACCCGAAGAACAGCCGGTAGGCGTGCAGCGCGTCGGTGCGGGCAAAGCCGGCGCCGATCAGGAGTTGCAAGAAGTCTTCCAGTGGTCGCAGCGTGCCCGGTGGGCGCAGCCCTAGTGGGGTGGCTGGAGGTCGGGTGACCAGCAGGGGGACCAGCTGTGGGTGGGCAAGGGCGAGGCGGCGGAAATCGGTGGCGAGGGTGCTCAGCTCTTTGCGCCAGTTGGTGGCGGACGGGTTGATGTGCAGCTCGCTCAACACCAGCTCGACGACGCCGTCGAGCAGAGCAGCTTTGTTGCGGGCGTAGCGGTAAATCGTCATCGGCTCCCGGTCGACGGCCTGGGCGAGGCGGCGCATGGACAGCGCCTCCAAACCGTCGGCGTCCACGATCTGCAGAGCCACCGCCCGCACCCGATCAGCGCTCAACCGCGGTCGAGCCGGCCTCGCCTGAACCTGCTTGTCCGCGGCCATGCTGCCTCCTCTCACCGGTTTGTCGCCCACCCGGGACGCTACCGGTCGACCAGTGCGATTGATTCGCATACACCCTATGCGTGCGCTGTAGGTGTACAGCGTTACACTGATTGTGCAGTAGCTACCTGAAGCAACCGGGCACTACGTGATCGAAACGCTCCAGCTCTTCGTGAAAGGAACACCCTGTGTCTGACAACGACACCAGCAAAATGATCGTTCAGTTGCGTGCCCTCCTGCAGCTGACCCACACCGAAACCCAGATCGCCGAGGCCCGCCAGGCCCAGGCCCGCACCGACGCGGTGCGCCGCGAGCTGGCCCAGAACGCCCGCAACGCGAGCACCCGTTCCCGGCTGATCGCCAACACCTTGTCTGACCTCGGCGGGGTGCCTGATGTGGTCTCTCCACTGTTGGGCCGTCTCACTGCCCTGGTGAAAACAGTCCTGGAGCAGGCAGAACCGCTTGACGGTGCCCTGCTGGAGGACCTGGCGTTGGAGCACCAGCTGTTCGACCGGGCCCGTTACCTCAAGGTTCTGGCCAGCACCGCGGGCAACACGGCGGTGCGCCGGCTCGCCGAGCGGCTGGAGACTGCGCACGAGGCGACCATTGAGTGGTTGTCCACCGTGCTGGCGGAGGAGGCCCTCGGTGGTCCCACTGCCCTTCGGCCCACCGCACTGCAGGCCGTGGCGGGTACCGCCACCCGCATCGTGGCCTCCCCGGCCCGGTGGTCTGCGGGCGGAGTCAACCGCGCCGTCGCCACGGTGAAGCAGACCCGGGGCAAGGCCGAGGAGGTCGCCGACGACTGGGCCGATAAAGCCACCCAGGTCGCCGATGCCACCAAGGACACCTTCGCCGCCAGCCGCGACGCCGGACTAAAGCAGGCCGAGCGATCCGCGCGCAACGAGGGTGCGGAAAACACCGCCAAGGCGGCGCTGAAGGCCCGAGTCCGCACCGGCAGCCTCAGCTCGAGTGAGCTCCCGATCCGCGACTACGACACGCTCAGCGTCACCGACGCGGTCACCGCGGTGAAGAAGCTCAGCAAGCCCGAAGACCTGCGCGCGGTCATCGGCTACGAGGAAAACCACAAGAACCGCCATGGCATCGTCTCCGCCGTGCAGACCCAACTCGCCGACATCGCCAAGAGCGTCGCAGGCATCAGCTGAGAAAACCCCCGACGCACAGCGGGCCGACCCTTGGCCGGCCCGCTGTGCGTCCACTCACCCGCAGCATTGGTAGGAGAATTGGATGAACGCGAAAGACGAAGCAGGACAGGTCCGTAAGGGCCTGCTGGACTCGGTCAAGGGGAAGGCGAAAGAGGTGGCCGGTGCGGTCACCGGTAACGACTCGCTGACCAGCGAGGGGCAGCTGCAGCAGCGCCAAGCCCAGGATCGGCAAGAGGCGAACACCACGAGCGCGGTCGCCGACGCGCAAGCCGAACAGGCCGCCGAGGAACTCACCGAAGCGCGCCAGGACGGTGCGCGGCAGCGCGCCGACGTCGCCAAGGAGGCCGCGGCAGCCAAGGAGGCCGTCGCGCGGCAGCAGGGCGCCCACCACGAGGTCGCGGAGCAGGCCAAGCAGCGTGAGGAGACCGCCGGTCAGGCCAAGGCCGAAGCGGAGGCTGACGCTGAGGTACGCCGCGCTGCGTCCGCCGGGCAAGCCGACACTGCCTCCGCAGCGCACGAAGCCGCCCAAGCCACCGCCGCCCACGATCGGTCGGTCCGCGAGGCCGACGAGGCCGACGCCGAGGCTGCTCGCGCGCGGGCCAAGGCCAAAAAGCTCAGCGGCGACGCCTAGCTTTCCCGAACACCCATCCGGCAACAAAGGAGAAAATAATGAACCTCAGCAGTGTGCCCTTAGCGGTACTACGCGTCCCCTACGCGATTGTGCGACTCCCGCTGCAGCTGATCGAACAGCAGGTGATGTCCCGTCTGTCCGAAGAGGCGCCGGTGCGCCTGGTCTATGAACGCACCTTCGGTGCGCTCGACGGTGCGGTGGGTTCCGTGCTCGGTGACCGTGGTGCGGCCCAGCGTGGTGCCGCACTGAAGGAGCGCAGCGAGGCGTTGCAGCGGGCCGCTGAGTTGGACGAGCAAGCCAGTCAGAAGCGCGCAGCCGCTGACGCCGAGCTCAAGAGCAAGCAGAAGAAGGCTCGCGAGGATCAGGTCGCTGCACAGCGCGACAAACAACGCAAGACCGAGCAGGCCCGCAAGACCGAGCAGGAGCGTAAGCGCCAATCCACCCAACAAGCCGCCCAGCGTGCCGCGGCCGCGAAGAAACAAGCGGACGAGCAGGCGGCCAAGCGTAAACAGGACGCGGAAGCGGCCAAGCGAGCCGAGCAGGCCAAGGTCAGCGCCCAGGAGCAGAAGGCGGCGGCACCGGCTACCGCGGAGCTCAAGGACGCCGCGGCGAAACAGACCACAGCAGCCGAGCAACGCTCCCAAGCCGACCGGGTGGAAAAGCTGGCCGAAGCGGAGAAGTCCGAGCGACGCACGAACGGCTCGTAGCGCACGCCTGGTCTAGGTCGGCGGGGGGCGGCCGTCACCGGTGTGCGCGCGAGCAGTGAGAGCCAAGTAGGTCCCCACCGGTGGCGTGCCCGAGAGTTGGTCGTCTGTGAGGCGTTGTCGGCCCCTGGCTATGCGGTCGTGGCAAATACGAAGCGCAGGTCCACGGCCTGCAGCAGCACGGGTGGCGGGTGTTGGTTGTCGGTGACGGCATCAACGATGCCCCCGCCATGGCCGCCGCCGACCTCGGTCTCGCCATGGGGCGGGCACGGCTCGGACCTGGCCCTGGAAACGTCCGACGCGGTCATCGTGCGCGACGAACTGGCCACTGTCGCCAAAGTCATCGACCTGTCCCGCCGCGCCCGCCGCGTGGTGACCGCCAGCCTGGTCATCGCCGCGACCGTGATCGCCGGGCTGGTGGTCTGGGACCTCGTCGGACACCTGCCGTTGCCCCTGGGCGTCGCCGGCCACGAAGGCTCCACCGTCCTCGTCGGCCTCAATGGACTCCGGCTGCTCCGTAAGTCCGCCTGGCTTCGCGCCGGCTGACGCCCAGGGTTGGTCAGGCGTGGATGAGAGTGCGCATCTGCGCGATCTCGGCCTGCTGGGCGGAGGTGATGTTCGTGGCCAGCTTCTTGGCGTCGGGGTTGGACCCGGTGCTGAGTTCGGTGGTGGCCATGGTGATGGCGCCTTGGTGGTGAGCGGTCATCATGCTCAGCCACTTCTGGTCGAACGCGGTGCCGGACAGCCCGGACAGGGTGCTCATGTCGGCAGCGCTCATCATCCCGGGCATGGCGTTGTGGTCCATCCCTGCCATTCCGTTCATGGCGGCCGACGGTGCGGGCTTGCCCCAGGAGGCGAGCATTGACGTCATCGTGTCCATCTCCGGTTTCTGCTCGCCCTTGATCTTGGCGGCCAGCTGGAGGACGGCGGGGGTAGCGGTGCGCCCGTCGACGAGTGCGGACATGTCCACGGCCTGGGCATGGTGCGGAAACATCTGCTGCACGAAGGTGACGTCGGCATCGTTGAACGCTTGTTGGGTCGCCGAGGTAGCGGGGTTGGCCGCCGTGGGGGTGCTGCTACTGCATCCGGCAACTGTCAGAGCAAGAGCAACGGCGACAGCAGCGATCGTGGGCAGAGAGGTGGTGATACGCATGGGGACTCCTCGAAGATGATGGGTGTGCGGTCGATTCGGCACGCCAAACGCGCACCGGAACTCGCTCAGGGCAGTGCCCGAGCGACCTGTCACACCCGCAGAACCGAGAGCTCCGCCAGGTCGGGGCTAACCCAGGGCGGTGCGCGCCCCAGACTGTTGCGCGTGGTCCGGAGCCGATGCACCATCGGCGGCAGCACAGGGGTGGCAGCGCCCAGCAGCACCAGGAGCACGGCGACCCCGGCGGCGAGCAGCACGGCGAGACACATATGCATCGCGGCATGGCCGCTATCCGAATGATTGCCGTGCCCGGTAGCCGCATCAGGGCTGCTTGCTGGATTGGACGCGGCCATCACCATCGCCCCCGTCGTCGAGGCTGCGGCGGGCATGGCGACGGCAGGCAAGGCATGCATCCCCAGCACACCGGTGAGCAGGAACAACACCAACACGGCGCGGGCAGTGGTGCGCGGTCGGGCTGCCTGCATGGCTCGACGGTACACAGAGTCAAGGCCCGAGCAAGCCGGGCGCGTCACCCGGTAGGCCCTGCGCGACCGTGTCGTCGACTGGACTGTGCCCGTGTTGATGGTGTCCGTCGCTGGCGCCGGCGCGGGACCCCCAACGGCGCCCACCCGCAGCGCGGAGTTCCCGGTCCGCTGGGCGTCGGCCGACGAGGGGCTGACCATGCACGTCTTTAGCGCGAACCAGCAACGCAGTCCGCCGAGTCGCTCGGCCTGCTCGCCGGCTGGGCGGCCACCATCGACCAGAGAGCCAGCTCCCCCGACCGGGCGGACACCAACCCCCGGGGCCGGCGGCGGCAGGCGGTCTTGCCCGAGGGATAGCACTGTGTCGATTAGCGCTGCGCCGTTACTGGACGGGTCGCCATAGCGAGCTGGCGATCAGCTGCCCACGCGCTCGGCCGACCCAAGAATTTGTGATCGCTGCAGGCCTTTGCCTGCAGCGATGAGGTCGTGGGCAGTGGCGAACTTGACGCGGGGCCGCCCCGCTTCGTCTCCGCGTGCGCGTTCGGCCTGATCGATCGCGAGCACCTCCCGTTTGCCCACCGCATGGGGCTTACGGCGGCGCACCAACCGTGCGAAATCCCTCGCCGAGCCCGCGGGCTGCAACAGTTCGCGGCTGGTGGCGTCGTCGAGGAGTGCATCGACGGTTTCGGCGGCGCAGGTGCGGTTGGTCCCGATGCCGCCGGAGGGTCCGCGTTTGATCCACCCCACCACGTACGTTCCGGTCACGCGCTCGCCTGCTCGGGGTCGACAACCCGGCCGGCGTGGTTGGGCACGGCGGCGGTGGCCGGATCGAAGGGTAGATCCGGAATCGGCCGTCCCCGGTAGCCCGTCGAGCGCAGGACGAGTCGTGTGGGGAGTACGTCGTGCTGCCCCGTTGCCTCGACGCCAGCCTCTCCTCTAATGGTGTTGCGGCCCACCGCGATGGACTCGACGTGCTGCTCACCGAGCAGCTCGGTCGGCGTGGACAGGAAGCGGAAGACGATCCGTCTGCCCTCCGGCGGAGGACTGTGCCAGTCGATCGCCTCGCTGTCGGCGTCGGCGAACACCGCTGCTTTGCTCGCCGGCTCGGCACCGGCGATCACGGCGCGGACCTCCGGGTGCTCATCGACCACCACCCGCACGCCAGGAAGATGCTGCAGCGCCAAGAACTCCGGGCGGGTGAACGCTGCCTGTTCGGGACCGCGGCGCCCGAGCAGGACGACCTCGCGCACCTTGCTGGTGCGCAGGGTCTTCAGGGCATGATCGGCGATGTCGGTGCGGGCAAGATCTTCCGGGTCGGACAGCAGAATCCGGGCCACGTCGACCGCGACGTTGCCGTTGCCGATGATCACGGCGCGCTCCGCGGACAGATCGACCTCGCTGGGCCACACGTCGGGGTGCGCGCTGTACCAGGCGACGAACGAGGTGGCCGACAAGCTGCCCGTCAGGTCCTCACCGGGGATGCCCAACGTCCTATCGGCTGCAGCGCCGACCGCGTAGATGACGGCGTGGTGGTGTGCGGCGATATCGGCGTGAGTGACGTCCTTACCGACCTCCACGTTGAGGTGCATTCGTAGCCGAGGGTGCTGGAACAGGCCGGCGAAGCTGTCCCCGATCTTCTTGGTCGAGGGATGGTCGGGTGCCACACCGAACCGGATGAGGCCGCCGGGCACCGGTTGACGATCAAGCATGGTCACCTCGGCACCGATCCGCAGCAAGGACTCGGCCGTATAACAGGCGGCGGGCCCGTCCCGATCACCGCGACCCGCACCGCGCCGATGTCGGCGGGCAATGAGCGAGGGAAATGGGGAACGCTCCACGCGTTGTCCGTCGGATGTTCGGTGTAGTAAAGCTGGTTCAGCTCGGCGTAGACGGTGTCGGGGCCCAGCAGCCGGTCGATGGGAAAGATGGCATCGACCGGGCATGCGTCTGCGCACGCCCCGCAGTCGATGCAGGTCTTCGGGTCGACGTAGAGCAGCTCCGTCGACCCGAAGCCGGGCTCGTCCGGGGTGGGGTGAATGCAGTTGACCGGGCACACCGACACGCACGATGCGTCGTTGCAGCAGTTCTGGGTGATCGCGTAGGCCATCAGAGCATGTGGGCGCGCTGGTAGATGGCCATGGCCGGCCGGGTCAGCAACCCGGACTGGGCCAGAAAGTCCATCAGGTGCGCACAGCTCGACCGCATTAACGCGTGGTGGTGGTTGTTGGCCGCCGCCTCACCCACCGCGCGCGCGGTGTCCAAACCGGCCGCGGCGTAGACCCCCTTGTTGACCATGTTCGACACGATGGCGTAGGCCGCGATCGCGATCACCAGGCTGCTGGTGCGCCGCCGCATCGGGCCCGCACCCTGCATCTTCTCTCGAATCTCCTGGCGGGCGAACTTCATGTGCCGGGACTCTTCGACGACGTGGATTTTGCTCGTCGTGCGCACCATCGGCAGCACGTTCTCCCCGCGCATCCAGTCTCGCTGCATGACGTCGAGAACCTCTTCGGCGACCAGAATGCCGCCATAGGCCGTTTCGGCGGAGGCGAACGCCTTGAACGCCCGCCCCAGCTCAATGCTCGCTTTGGTCGGAAAGTACGTGGAGGCGCCCATCTTTTCGCAGGCCCGGGCGAACATGATCGAGTGCCGGCACTCGTCGGCGATCTCCGTCAGGGCAAACTGAAAGTCCGAGCGCGCAGTGTCGGTGACGTACTTGTCGCGCAGCACCATCTGCTGCAGGATCATCTCGAACCAGATGCCGGTGCTCATGATCGAACACACTTCGTGCCGGGTCAGCGTGACCTTCTGCTGCTGGGTCATCTCCTCCCACAGCGGAGTTCCGTACAGGGTGCTCCACTCCGGATTGAGCCCGTACAGATTTTCGGCCAGCGGCGACTCCCAGTCCACCTCCTCCGACGGGTCGTAGGACAACACCGTCGCCGAGTCGAGGAGGCGGCGGGAGACGTCCTCCTCCGGGCTCGTGCGGGCGGGCGACGAGATGGGCGTGATGGTCATTCTGCTCCCCAGGGTTCGGCATGGACCGTGACAATGAAGATTGCTGCTATTCACGGTAACACTAACCTGGAGTCTTCTGAAGAGGGTCGGCTTCGGTGACCGCCGACCGGATCACCGCTCCTGCGGCGACTGCCCGTGCGGCATCGGCGGCCCCGACGTCCGCAACTCAAGTCGCACGATGCTCTGGGGGGAGAGGTCCCATTCGCTTGTCAACATTGTGCGAAAGCCGCATCCGCACAGGCTCAGCAGCGGCGCTAGACGAGGCCTTGGGCGTGCATCGCCTCGGCTACGCGGATGAACCCTGCCGCATTCGCGCCGACGACCAGGTTGCCCGGCTCGCCGTACTCCTCTGCCTTCTCGTAGCAGTCGGCGTGGATGCTGCGCATGATCTCGTGCAGGCGTTGCTCGGTGTGCGCAAACGTCCAGCTGTCGCGGGAGGCGTTCTGCTGCATCTCCAGTGCGGAGGTCGCGACTCCGCCGGCGTTCGCCGCCTTGCCGGGGCCGAAGGCGACCTCTGCGGCCTGGAACAGCTTCACCGCGTCCGGCGTGGTCGGCATGTTGGCGCCTTCGGCGACGGCGATGCAACCGTTCCGCACCAGAGCCGTCGCCGCGTCCTCGTCTAGTTCGTTCTCGGTGGCCGAGGGGACGGCCACGGTGCAGGGCACGTCCCACACCGAGCCGCCGGAGACGTAGTCGGCATGCGAGACCTTCTCGGCGTAGGCGCTGATCCGACCCCGGTCGACCTCCTTGATCTGTTTGACGAGCTCCAGGTCCAGGCCGTGGGAGTCCACGATGTAGCCGGCGGAGTCGGAACAGGCGACGACGGTGGCACCCAGCTGCGTTAGCTTCTCAATGGCGTAGATGGCCACGTTGCCCGAGCCGGACACGATCGCCGTCTGGCCCTCTACCGACTGCCCGCGCGAGGCCAACATCTCGGCCACGAAGAACGCGGCCCCGTAGCCGGTGGCCTCGGTACGCACTCGGGCACCTCCCCACGTGAGGCCCTTACCGGTGAGGACGCCGGACTCGTGCCGATTGGTGATGCGCTTGTACTGGCCGAACAAGAAGCCGATCTCGCGGGCGCCGACACCGATGTCGCCCGCGGGGACGTCGGTGTACTCGCCGTATGGCGGTAGAGCTCGGTCATGAAGGACTGACAGAAGCGCATGACCTCGCCGTCGCTGCGGCCCTTGGGGTCGAAGTCGGAGCCGCCCTTGCCGCCGCCGATGGGCATGCCGGTCAGCGCATTTTTGAAGATCTGCTCGAAACCGAGGAATTTCACGATGCCGAGGTAGAGCGAGGGGTGAAAGCGCAGGCCACCCTTGTAGGGTCCGAGGGCAGAGTTGAACTCGACACGGAAGCCACGGTTGATGTGCGGCTGGCCGGCGTCGTCCTGCCACGGCACGCGGAAGATAATCTGCCGCTCGGGTTCGCAGATGCGCTCGATGGTGTTCAGCTGAACGTACTCCGGATGCCGGGCGAGCACCGGCGCGAGCGACTCGACGACCTCGCGGACCGCCTGGTGAAACTCCTGCTCACCGGGGTTGCGACGCAGCACGTCGTCGTAGATTCCCTCGATGGTCGCGCGAACGTCGGACATGACGAGCGGGCCCCTTCCGGTCGACAGCCGTCGTCATTGTGCCCGACCACGGCAATCATGGTGCTGCCGACCAGTGCGCTGGCCGGGTGAGGGCAGGGGGAATCCGTGTTTCCGCATCGCCTCGGGCCGCCTCGATCTGCGGTTGGGTGAGGAAGATGCTGGTGCTGAGGTCCGCGGCGCGTACGTCAGCGGCGCGAAGATCTGCTCCCAGCAGGTCAGCGTGGCGCAGGTCGGCACCGCGCAGATCGGCCCCGATCAGGTAGGCGCCGCGCAGGCTGGCTCCAAGCAGATCCGCGCCCCTGAGCCTGGCTTCGATGAGGTCGGCACTCCCTGGCGGGTTGTTGTATTGCCGCGCGCACCGTGTCGCTGACCCGTTCGAGCAGCACGCCAATCTCGCGCCGGTATGCGGTGGCGTCGAAGGCCGCAAGCCGGTCTGCATCGAGGCCAGCGATTTCGGCGGTCCGCAGATGGGCGCGGGCAACCTCGGTGCGCAGTGCGCCCCGGCGCAGTAGCGTCTGGGCTTCCACCAGGTACCACAGCACCTCGTGGAGCTGGCGCATCACGGTGAAGGCATCGAACATCTGCTGCGCCGTGATCGGGTCCTGCCGCCAATCCTGCCCGCCGAACTTGACGTTCGTGACCTGCTGGCCAGCGCCGAAGCAGTCGAACACCACACACCCCGGAAAGCCGCAAGGGCGGAGCTCGTCGTGGATGCCGCACCGGGAGTCAGTCAGCAGATTCGGACAGGGCGCTCCGGCGGCCTTGTCGATGGCGAAGTCGGCTGAGGCCGAGAATGCCGGTGCAACGCAGCACAATCCCACGCACCGGCTGCAGTCCGCGCGCAACAACTCACGCGAATCGGCCGGGTGCGCAGTGTTGGCGGGACGCTCGGAGATGGTCGACCTCTCGTTCCATGCGCGGGGCGGCTGTGCCGGTGACATTAGCTTTTTCTCCATAGGTGACCATCGGGTGTTGACGGTTGCGAAGTCGATGGCGGAGGGGGCGCGTTGAGCAGGGCGGTGGTCGAGTCGCGCCTCGGATCGGATGGTTGCGCGCGGGATGTGCAACATTTGCCTGTTGTTCACTACCGTCTACCTGTGCTCCTCGATCGACCGACCCTCGCGCAGCGGCGAACGCACGTGCCGCTGCGCTTCGTGGTGGGGGCCGCCGTGGCCGCGTTGGTGCTGCTCGGGGTCGAGGTGGTGTGCGCTCGGCTGCACTTGTCCGGGCCGACCGTGCTGCTGCTGCGCAGCTACGTCTTCGAGGAACCCTCAGCGACGGGGATCTACTGCGGCCTGGCGCTGATGCTGGTGCTGACGCGACCGCAGCTGCGCTGGCTGGCGATGGGCACGGCGGTGCTCATCGACGTGTCCCTGGCGCTCGGGCGCCTCCTGGTGCACGGGCACGTCCGGTCGTTCGGTAGTGGTGCGCTGATCGTGCTCACCGCGCTCGCCGTTTACACGGTGGTTCGCCTGCGCGGAGTTGAGCAGCTGAACGCGCTGCGCGGCCTGGCCTGCGGAACTGCGTTGGTCGCGGCGACCACCTTGGGCAACGTGTGGTTGAGCATTACTGCGCAGGTGCGTCCCCGGGTGCTCGACGAGTACGTCGAGATCGCTGACCGCGCGCTCGGCAACCCCTCCTGGGTGATGGGCGAGTTGTTCGCAGCGTTGGGTAAACCGGGCCACTATTTCTTCCTTGCGGTCTACTCGATGTTGCCGCTTGCGGCGGTGTTTGTCGCTGTGGTCCAGCTACGACGCGGGTGGTTGCGCCATAACGTCATTCTTACGTTCATCGCGCTCGGCATCGTCGGGCCGGCGATCTACCTGCTGTTTCCCGTCGTCGGTCCGGTCTACGCCTTTGGCCAGTCCGGTGGTGCGTTCGCGCTCTCCGGCCAGTGGCCGCACCAGTGGCCCACCTTCACCTCGGCCCGGGCTGCGCCGTTCGACGCCTTCACCCCCCGCAACTGCATGCCGAGTCTGCACACCGCCTGGGCCGTCGTCCTCTTCGTGCACACGCGGACGATGGGCCGCTGGATGCGGGCGCTGGGTGCCTTCTGGCTGCTGGCGACCTTGGCGGCCACGCTGGGCTTCGGCTACCACTACGGCGTCGATCTGGTGGTGGGGGCGGTCTTCGCGCTCACGATCGAGGCGGCGATGCAGTCCCGGGTGCTGGGCTGGAGCCGGGTGCGCGTCCAACTCGTGGCCTACGGCACCGCGGTCGTCACCGTCCTGCTATTGGGCATCCGCTACGGCACGGCGTGGATCGGTGCCAACCTGGTGTTCTCCGGCGTACTGATCGTGGGTGCATTGGCCGCGATGGTGTACGCCTTCTGGCGCTTGTCCCTCGCGCAGGATCCGGCCGACGTGATCGCACCCAACGCGGTCGAGCGGCGTTGTGCAGACCAGAGGTCCTGAGCCCTACGCTCGCTTCACAGCTTGGAATTGTAACGTGTTCTAGTTACTATGGGCCAGGTCACAACGGCGGACGACCGGACCGGTGCCTGCGCGATCGACCGAGCGGAAGAGGGTGAGTGACGAGCATGGCCATCCCCGGTGTGATCGACACCCCCGTGCGCGCCCTCGGCGACTTCTTCGCCATGACGCTGGACGTGCTGCGGTTCTCGGTTCGACGCCCCTTTCAGTGGGCCGAGTTCGTCGATCAGTGCTGGTTCATCGCGCGCGTGTCCATGGCACCGACCGTGCTGGTCGCGCTGCCGTTCACGGTGTTGGTCAGCTTCACCCTGAACATCCTGCTCAAAGAGATCGGCGCCGCCGACCTCAGTGGCGCGGGCGCCGCACTGGGTGCGGTCACCCAGGTCGGACCCATTGTCACAGTGCTGATCGTGGCCGGAGCAGGCGCCACGGCGATCTGCGCGGACCTCGGGGCGCGCACCATCCGCGAGGAGATCGCCGCGATGGAGGTGCTGGGCATCGACCCGATCAGGCGGCTGGTCATTCCGCGGGTGCTTGCCTCCACCTTCGTCGCCCTGCTGCTCAACGGGCTGGTCGTCTCGATCGGACTGATCGGCGGCTTCTTCTTCTCGGTGTTCTTGCAGGACGTCAACCCGGGGGCCTTCGTCTCCGGCCTGACGTTGCTCACCCACCTGCCCGAGATGGTGATCTCCGAGGTCAAGGCCGGGCTGTTCGGACTGATCGCGGGACTGGTGGCCTGTTACCGCGGCCTGTCCGTCAAGGGAGGGCCCAAGAGCGTGGGCGACGCCGTCAACGAGACGGTGGTGTACTCGTTCATGGGCCTGTTCGTGATCAACGTGATCGTCACAGCGGTCGGTATCAAGGCAACGGCGGGCTGAGCGCATGGCTATAGCTGCAACCGGGAAGTTTCCCCGTACCCGCCGCGTCGGCAGGCGGACGTCGACGGCGACCGAGCACTTCGGTGAGCAGGCCGTCTTCTACTGGACGGCCTTGCGCTGGTCCTACCGGGCCGTCACCCGCTACAAGAAGGAGACCCTGCGGCTGATCGCCGAAATCAGCATGGGCACAGGCGCGCTCGCCGTCATCGGGGGCACCGTGGTGATCGTCGGCTTCCTCACCTTGTTCGCCGGTGCCACGATCGCCGTCCAGGGTTACAGCTCCTTGGGCAACATCGGCGTCGAGGCGCTCACCGGCTTCTTTGCGGCCTTCATCAACGTGCGCATCGCCTCGCCGGTGATCGCGGGGATCGGCTTGGCCGCCACCATCGGCGCCGGCTCGACCGCCCAGCTGGGATCAATGCGGATCAGCGAGGAGATCGACGCGCTGGAGGTCATGGGGATCCCGTCCATGCCCTACCTGGTCACGACCAGAGTGCTCGCCGGCCTCATCGCCATCATTCCGCTGTACTCGCTTGCGGTGATCATGTCCTTTCTGGCCAGCCGGTTTGCCACGGTCGTGATCTACGGGCAGTCTGCGGGCGTCTATGACCACTACTTCACCACTTTTCTGATACCCACCGACATCCTCTGGTCGTTCCTGCAGGCCATCTTGATGGCGGCGGTGATCATGCTGATCCACACCTACTACGGCTACACCGCGGGCGGCGGCCCCGCGGGTGTGGGTGAGGCGGTGGGCAACGCGGTGCGTTCCTCGCTTGTCGCCGTGGTGTCGGTGACCCTGCTCGTCTCCTTGGCCATCTACGGTGGCACCGGCAACTTCAACCTTTCGGGCTGAGGGGCGAGGACATGGTGCGACACCACTACAAGCTCGCGGTCTTCGTCTTGGTCACGGCGATGCTGCTCATCGTCGCCGTGGCCTACGGAATGTTCCGGGGCACCTTCACCAGCACAGTCCCGGTGACGGTCACCGCGGCGCGCGCCGGACTGGTGATGGACCCCGGAGCCAAGGTGACGATGCGCGGCGTCGAGGTCGGCCGCGTGTCTGCGGTGGACCTCAGCGGCTCGCAGGCGGTCATCACCCTCCAATTGCAACCGGACATGCTCACGCTGATTCCGGCGAATTCCGGGGTGGAGATCGAATCGACCACCGTGTTCGGCGCGAAGTTCGTCAGCTTCATCCCCCCGGAGAAGCCGTCGGCCGTGCCCATTGCCCAGGGTGCGAATGTCACGTCGCAGAGCGTGACTGTGGAGTTCAACACCGTATTCCAGAACCTGTCCACCGTGCTGCAGGCCGTGCAGCCGGAAAAGCTGAACGCAACGTTGGGCGCCATCGCGACCGCGTTGCACGGGCGCGGAGACCAGTTCGGCCAGACCCTCGCGCAGGCCAACGATGTGCTGACCCAGCTCAACCCCAGCGTGCCTGCCCTGCAGAACGATCTCCAGAAGGCGGCCGTCGTCACCAACACCTACGGGGACGCCGCACCAGCCCTGCTGAGCACCTTGAGCAATTTGACCTTCACCAGCGGCACGATCGTCGATCAGCAGGCGAATCTGGACAAGTTGTTGCTCGACGTCACCGGATTGGCCACCACCGGCACCGACGTGCTCGGCAAGAACCAGCCGGCCTTGGCGACCACCTTCAGCCTGCTTCGGCCAACGAGTGAGCTGCTGTACAAGTACTCGCCCGAGTTCAGCTGCTTCTTCAAGGGTCTCAATTTCGGGCGCGTGCTCGGCGAGCAAATTGCCGGCGGAATCCACCCGTGGATCGGGGTCGACACCGCATTCCTCCCTGGTGGGCCCATCTACAAATACCCGCAAAACTTGCCGGTCGTCGGCGCCTCGGGCGGACCACGCTGCAACGGGCTGCCGCAGCTGTCCCTGGACCAGCTGCCCGGCAAGTACCTGGTCACCAATACCGGGGTCAACCCGTACCCGCCGGGCTCTGACGTCCAGAAGCCCAATGTGCCCGCGCTGCTGGACTACCTGCACGGCCCCCTCCCTGGGGGCCAGCCATGAGGCACCGCGGGATCACCATGAAGCTCGCCGCCTTCACCACGGTGATGGTGCTCATTCTCGCGGCGCTGGTGGTGATCTTCGGCCAGTTCCGGTTCACCGCGACGACCTCCTACCACGCGTTGTTCACCAATGCGTCCGGGCTGAAGTCCGGTGAGCGGGTACGCATCGCCGGGGTGCCCGTGGGGACGGTGTCCGGGGTCGCCGTCACCAAGGCGAATCTGGCCGAGGTCGACTTCGACGTGGACTCCCGGTACCGGCTGATGGCCAGCACCAAGGCGGCCGTGCGTTACCAGAACCTCACCGGCGACCGGTACATGGAGCTGCTGGAAGGCTCCGGGGACCCCACGCCGCTGCGCTCGGGCGGAGCGCTGCCGGCAGCACAGACTGCTCCGGCGCTGGATCTGGACCTGCTGCTCAACGGCTTCAAACCACTGTTTCGGGCTCTCAACCCGACGCAGGTCAATCAGCTTTCCGCCGAACTGGTTGCCGTGCTCCAGGGCCAGGGCGGCACCATCGAGTCGGTGCTGGGCCACACCAGTTCGCTCACCAACACCTTGGCCGACCGCGACCAGCTCATCGGGCAGGTGATCACCAACCTGAACACCGTGCTCGGCACCATCGCCAACCGTAAGGACCAGTTCTCCGCCACTCTCGACCTACTGCAGCAGCTGGTCAGCGGCCTGGCCGCGGACCGTGCACCGCTCGGCAACGCGCTGGCCAGCATCAACACCGGTACCGCGCAGCTGACCAACCTGCTCACCGATACACGTCCGCCGCTGCAGGGCACCATCAACCAGCTCAACCGGACGGTCACGGTGCTGGACAGCGGCAAGGGCGACATCGACAGCGTCGTCTCGCGGCTGCCCGACACCTACAAGCGCCTGGTGCGCACCGGTGTCTACGGCAACTTCTTCCAGTTCTACCTCTGCAACATCACCATCAAGCTCACCGGCCTCGACGGCAAGCCGTTCGGCATCAACGTCGAAGACCAAACCACAGGCAGGTGTGCGCCCCAGTGAGACGATTCAGCGAAATGAACCCGGTGCCCATCGGCATCATCGGTATCGCGGTGACGGGCGCACTGGTGCTCGGCGCACTGAACTACGACAAGCTGCCCGGCGTGGCCGGTGGGACCACCTAACAGGCGATGTTCTCCGAGGCGGCCGGGCCCAGCCCGGGCGATCAGGTGATGGTGGCCGGGGTCAACGTCGGCACGGTGTCGGACGTGCGGCTGGACGGCCCACAGGTGCGGATCACGTTCACCGTGGGCGGGGACACCACGCTGGGCAACGCCACCGGCGTCGACATCAAAACTAGCACCATCCTGGGGCGTAAGGCGCTCGGGGTGCGCCCGGCGGGCACCGGCACGCTCGCCACCGACACACCCATCCCCGAGTCCCGCACCACCTCGCCGTACTCGTTGACCGGCGCACTGGGGGACCTGACCACAACGGTCTCCGACATCAACACCCCGCAGCTCAGCGACTCGCTGCAGGCACTTGCCTCGACTCTGCAGAACACGCCACCGGATCTTCGCTCGGCATTAGACGGCCTCAGCCGGTTGTCCACCTCGATCAGCTCGCGCGACGGGCTGCTGCAAGAACTGCTGAGCAACGCCGAAAGCGTCACCTCGGTGCTCGCGCAGCGCAGCGATCAGCTCAACACCTTGGTGATCGACGGCAACTCGCTGCTCGCGGAGCTCGATCAGCGGCGCGCCGTGCTCAGCGAGTTGTTCGTGAACGTGCAGGCGGTGGCCAACCAGCTCACCGGCCTGGTCAAGGAGAACGAGACGCAGCTGGCCCCGACGCTGGCGCGGCTCAATTCTGTGCTGGACGTGCTGCAGAAGAATAAAGACAACCTGCGCGACGGCATCGACGGGCTGGTGAAGTTCCAGGCCACGCTGGGCGAGGCGGTCTCCAGTGGCCCGTTCTTCAACGCCTACGTGCAGAACCTGATCCCCGGCAACTCCCTCAAGCCGCTCGTTGATGCCGCCCTGGCGCCCTACCTCGACAAGCCCGCCGGAGGCGCCGCACCCGCGCCTGCCGCTACCCCCGCCCCCGCCCCCGCGCCAGCACCGGGAGGCGGGCGATGACCAGGAAGTCGATGATGATCCGCGCGGGTGTGCTGGTGGTGGTCGTTGCGGTACTGGCGGCGGCCAGCTACCTGCTGTTGCCCGGCCCGAAGAAGAACACCGTCGTCGCCTACTTCACCTCCACCACCGGCATCTACTCCGGCGATGACGTCAAGGTGCTCGGCGTCAAGGTGGGCAGCATCGACTCGATCACCCCGGAAGGTGAACGTTCGAGGGTGACGCTGAGCTTCGCCGCGGACCAACCGGTACCCGTCGACGCCAAGGCGCTGATCGTCTCGCAGAGCTTGGTGTCCTCCCGCTTCATCCAGCTCGCGCCGGTGTACACCGGCGGGCCGAAGATGGGCGATCACGCCGTGATCGACGAGAAGCGCACGGCGGTTCCGGTGGAGTGGGATCAGATCAAGGACCAGCTGGGCAAGCTCGCGACGGCGCTGGGGCCAAGCGGGGCCGACAAGAACGGCGCGCTGGGCAACGTGGTGAACTCTGCCGCCGCGGCCTTGCAGGGCAACGGTCAGACCTTGCACGACACCCTCACTCAGCTCTCCCAAGCCATCAAGACCCTCTCCGACGGGCGGGTCGACCTGTTCGGCACCATCCGCGACCTGCAGGTGTTCGTCTCCGCGCTCTCGGCCAGCGACAACCAGCTCGTGGAGTTCGGTGGTCGGCTCGCCTCGGTGTCCGATGTGCTGGCGAAGAACAGCACCAGCCTCGGCAATGCGCTGAGCAGTCTCGATGTGGCGGTGGCCGAGGTCGAGCGGTTCGTCCGGGAGAACCGCGACGGCCTGCGTACCTCGGTGCAGAACCTGGCCGACGTCACCCAGGTACTGGCGGACAAGCAACCCCAGTTGGAGCAGATACTGCACTCCGCCCCCACGGCGCTGGCCAATTTCTTCAACATCTACCAACCGGCGAACAACGCACTCACTGCCACGTTGGCCATCTCCAACTTCCAGAATCCGATCAACTTCATCTGCGGGGCCATCGCCGGCATCGGCGACCAGGGTGCCGAGCAGGGCGCGAAGTTGTGCGCCCAGTACCTGGGCCCATTCCTGAACACCCTGAAGTTCAACTACCCGGCGCTGGGCATCAACCCGGTCCAGGGCGCCAAGGCAGAGCCGGGGCAGACCCAGCTCAGTGAGCCGGGGCTGGACGTGAACACCGGAGTGAAGCCCAGCACCACCAAGCCGGGCGCTCCGGGCTACAGCGGGGTCGAGATGCCCTCCGTGACGCCACCCGGCAAACCGGGACTGCCGGGACTGCTCGTGCCCCGGGGAGGCAACTGATGCAAGGTCGACGCGGGGCCGCCGTTGTCACGATCGTGCTCGCCGCGACGGTCGTCTTGGGCGGATGTGAGTTCAAGGGGTTGAACTCCTTGCCGCTACCGGGCACCCAGGGCGGCGGCGAGGGCTCGTACAGCGTCGAGCTCGAGATGCCCAACGTCACCACCATCGACCAGAACTCGCCGGTGAAGGTGGACGACGTCACGGTGGGCAGCGTTACCGACATCGAGCTGGACGGGTGGCACGCCAAGGTTACGGTGTCGCTGAACAAAGACGTGGTGCTGCCCGCGAATGTCACCGCGATGATCGGGCAGACGTCGTTGCTGGGTTCCAACCACGTCGAGCTCGCCGCGCCGATGCCGCCGGTAGCCCCAGAGGGGCGCCTGAAGGGCGGTGACGTCATTCCGCTGGATCGTGCCGGCGCCTACCCCACCACCGAGCAGGCGTTGTCCTCGCTGTCGGTGGTGCTCAACGGCGGCGGCCTGGGCCAGATCCAAGACATCGCCACGGAGCTCAACGCCGCGTTGAAGGGTCGGGAGAGCTCGGTCCGGAGTCTGTTCACCCAGCTGAACACGCTCTTGGGTGGGCTGGACAACCAAAAGCTGGACATCGTGCACGCCATGGAGGGTCTCAACCGGCTGTCCAGCCAGGTGGCGCAGCAAAACACTGTCTTGGCCGGCGCGATCAACGGGATCGAGCCGGCGCTGGAGGTGCTCAACCGGCAGCGCGGGGACCTCACCAACGCGCTGACCTCGCTTGGTCAGCTCGGTGACGTCGCCACGAAGGTAGTGAGCAGCACCAAGGACAACCTGGTCGCGAACCTCACCGATCTTGCCCCGGCGCTGTCCGGACTGGCCGACTCGGGGCAGTCGCTCACCCAGAGCCTCAGCATCTTGGGCACCTTTCCCTTCCCAATGAACTCCTACAAAAACGCGTTCCGCGGTGACTACGCCAATCTCGGGGTGACGGTGGACTTCACCCTCGCCCGGCTGGACCAGGCGCTGCTCAAAGGCACACCACTGGCCGGAACGCTCACCTCACTGCAGACAATGCTGCAGCAGAACGCCGGCCTGGGTGCCATGGCCGCCGATCCGCTGCAGGCGCCGCTGCACACCCCGCCTCAGTCTCAGCCCGCGCCGCCGCCCGCGCCAAACTCGCCACCTGCGGTGGCCGCACCGGCGGGGGCGGGAAAATGATCCTGTCTCGCTTCGTCCGCATTCAGCTGGCGATCTTCGCGGTGCTCACCGTGATCGGTGTCTCCGTGATGGGGCTGTACTACATCCACCTGCCCGCCCTGGTGGGGATCGGAGAAACCTCCGTGACGGTGCAGCTGCCCACGGCCGGTGGGTTACACTGCTTCGCGAACGTCACCTACCGGGGCAAGACGATCGGCAACGTTGCGCAAGTAAAGCTCACCCCCAACGGGGTGGATGCCGTGCTCTCGATCGACAGCGCAGCCTCGGTTCCTGCCGACCTTGATGCGCAGGTCAAGAGCGTGTCCGCGATCGGTGAACAGTACGTCGACCTGCTGCCGCGCCACGGCGGTGGGCCCTACCTGAGCGACGGTGCGGTGATCCCCCTCAACCGGACCTCGGTGCCCGAGGAGATCGGGCCCATCCTCGACCAGGCCAACGCGCTGCTGGCGAGCATCCCGGCTGGCAAGTTCAAGACCGTCGTCGATGAGAGCTTCACGGCGTTCAACGGTTCCGGCCCGGACCTGCAACGGCTGCTGGACAACACGCGCCTGTTCCTACAGGCGGCGCAGGACAACATCGCGCCCACCACGACGCTGCTCGACCAGCTTGGCCTCTGCTGGACACCCAGGTGGTGACCAGTGATGCCATCCGGGCGTGGACGTCGAACCTGGCCACCTTCACCAACCAGCTGCGCCAGAGTGACCCCGAGCTGCGCACGCTGCTGGTCAAGGGTCAGCCCTTCGCCCAGCAGGCCACGGGCCTGTTCCAGGACCTTCGCCCGACGTTGCCGGTGCTGCTCGCAAATCTCACCAGTGTCGGCCAGGTCGGGGTCACCTACAACGCTGCACTCGAGCAGGTGCTGGTCATCTACCCTCCGCTCACGGCGGCGCTGGAGTCGGTGGTGCTCCCCTCAGCCGGCAGCGGCAGCGCCAACCTGGACTTCCAGCTGAACATCAACCAACCGCCGCCGTGCACCACGGGCTTTGTCCCTGCCGACCAGCGGCGTTCGCCGACCGACTTCTCCATTCCGGACACCCCCGCCGGGTTGTTCTGCAAAATTCCGCAGAACAACATCACCGGCGTGCGCGGTGCGCGCAACCTGCCTTGCGTCGACGTGCCTGGCAAGCGCGCGCCGACCCCGGAGCTGTGCCGTGATCCGAAGGGGTATGTCCCGCTGGGCACCAACCCCGTCGTGGGGCCGCCGCAGCCCGTGACACCACAAGCGGCTGCGTCCCCTGCCACTGCGTCCCCTGCCAGTCCCGCGGCCACCGCACCGACGCCGGGATCGGTGACCGGCGCAGCACCGTATGACCCGACGTCGGGTACCTATGTTGGGGCGGACGGGAAGAGCTACACCCAAGCCGATCTCGCGCAGGGCACGGCGCACGGCGCCGGCATGACGTGGCAGCAATTGTTGACCGCACCGACAGGATCAGGGCATCAGTGACACCGAGTGAACCAGTAGGTCAACGGCAACGCAGAAGGGCGACGAGGGCGCAGGGACCGGTGGGCGAGGGCGCTGAGGAGCCTCCTACGGCTGCGGAGCCCGAGATGGCGTCGGCGGAGCCGGTCGACCTGAGTAAGCCGACGCGCACTCACCCGCTTGGCGACGGACCGAAGCCCCAGCCCCCGCGTCCGGACGCCCACGGTCTACGAGGACAGCGAGCTGGACGCCGACACCACGCAGGCCGCACCGCGCGCACCCGTGACACGAGGCAAGCGCGTGCTGGGCTGGGTGGCCGTGGTGGTGGCCGGGCTGCTCGTGCTCGGCTTGGCCACCGTTGCGGTGTTTCTCACGACGGTGAAGACCGACGGGGTGGACGCCCAGCGCGAGGGATTCATCCAGACCGCTCGGCAAGGCGTTCTCAACCTGACGACCATCCACTACGCCACTGCCCCCCAGGATGTGCAGCACCTGCTCGACGGTGCGAGCGGTGCCTTCGCGCAGGATTTCGGTGGGCGTAAGGACAACTACATCCAGGTGGTGCAGAAGGCGCAGGTCAACTCGGACGGGACGATCAACACCGCCGGGGTGGAGAAGGTGGACGGGAACATCGGCGTCGTGCTGGTGGCGTCCACCGCGAGGGTCAGCAACTCGGCGTCGCCTACCGGTGAGGACCGCAGCTATCGGCTGCGGGTCACGGTGACCGACGCCGGCGGTCGGATGACCGTGTCGAACGTGGAGTTTGTGCCGTGAGCAAATTGGAAGACGGTGCGGCTAGCGGTGAGCCGACCAAGGAGGCCCGCACGACCGACGCGCCGAGGCCTGCGTCCCGTGGCCGGCGGACCTGGCTCTTACTCGGCGGTGGGTACAGCCTGGTGGTGATCGCCCTGCTCGTGGTGGTCGGCGTGCTGTTGGCGCAGCGCACCGTGGGGTGGCCCTCGCACCCGCAGTTCAAGTCCAACGCGGCCGAGCAGGCTCGGGTGGACGCCGTCCGGGCAGCAAACGACGACGCGGTGGCGCTGCTGTCCTACGATTACCACACCGTGGACCAGGAGCTGAAAAAGGCGCGGGACAGCATCACCGGCCCGTTTCTCGACGACTACACCAAGCTCACCACCACTGTGGTGGCCCCGGCAGCGCGCGATCAGAACATCGTGACCAAGGCGGTGGTCGTCGGTTCTGCGGTCGTGTCCGCCGAGCCCACGCACGTGGTCGCGCTGCTGTTCATCAACCAGACGACCACCACCAAGACGGCGCCGGACGCGTCGCAGTCGGGAAGTCGCGTGACTTTGACGATGGACAAGGTCGGCGACCGCTGGCTGGTCTCGGCACTCACACCGGTCTAGCGCTCACCCCGGTTTAGCGCTCGTCGAGCGCGACTTGCCGCTTCCACTCCGACTTGTCCGCACGCCAGCCCTCGTCGGTGCGGCCACGCTTCCAATAGCCCGAGGCCGACAGCGCCTCCTTAGGCAGGCCGCGGTCGACCAGCAGGTGTCTGCGCAGCGACCGTACGGCGCCCGCCTCGCCGTGCACAAAGGTGTCCGGGATGCCAGGGGGGAATTCGAATGCGCGCACCGAATCGACCAGCTCGCTGCTGGTGCGGCACACCCAGTGGATGTGCGTGTCGGCATCGCTCGGCAGCGGCTGCTGCTCGTCGGCACTGTCGACCTCGATAAAGACGTGGGCGGCGCGTTCAGCTGGAATACGTTGTAACGCAACAGCAATGGCCGGCAGCGCACTGGCGTCGCCGACGAGCAAATGCCAGTCGGCGGCGATGTTGGGGGCGTAGCCCCCGCCAGGGCCCAGCAGCGCTATCTCGTCGCCGGGCTGCGCGCGCGCCGCCCACGGGCCCGCGATGCCACTGTCGCCATGGACCACGAAGTCGATGGTGAGTGTGCTCGACTCGGTCTCGAAGTCGCGCACCGTGAAGGTGCGCGTGACCGGCGGGAACAGCAGCTTGACGTAGTGGTCGGTGAAGGCGCCCACCGGGAAGCCGCGCAGCCCCTCTCCGGCAAGAACGAGCCGGACCACATGCGGACTCACCCGGCTCACCCGCTGCACCTTGGTGGTAATCGGTGTACGCGTGGGCTTCGTAGCAGGATCAGTCACACATTCTCCTAGGCCTAGAGATCGGGTATCCGCGAGTATATGCTTGTCGGCAGGTAAGTAAATTGAGGAGGAAGTCTGCTGATGATGACACGGGTCGACGAGGACGTTTCGCGCTTGCGGATCGCCCTGGCCCGCACCTCGCGCTGGCTGGACCGAAACTCCGCCACCGACGGCCTCACCCGCACCCAGCTCTCGGTCCTGGGATCGACCGCCCGGCGCGGACCCCTCGGCCTTGGCGAGCTCGCCGAACTGGAGGGCATCAACCCGACCATGCTCTCCCGCATCGTCGGCAAGCTCGACGACGCCGGCTACCTGCGGCGTATCCCCGACGCCACGGACCGCCGCGCCGCCCAAGTGCAAGCCACCGAGGCCGGAGTGGCGCTGCACCTGCGGCACCGGGCCGAGCGCACCGCGATGCTCACCGAACGCCTGGCCGACCTGCCTGCCGAACACCGCACCGCGCTGTTGGCCGCGGTGCCTGCGCTGGAGGCGCTGCAGCAGGCGGGCCCATCGTGAGCGCGGCGCGCGCGCTGGGGCGCGAGACGTTCGCGTCCCTGCGCAATCCCAACTACCGCACATTCTTCACCGGGCAGGCCGTCTCGCTGATCGGCACTTGGATGCAAAGCATCGCGCAGTCGTGGCTGGTGCTGGAGCTCACCGGCTCGGGAACCGCGCTGGGTCTGGTGGTCGCGCTGCAGACCTTGCCGATCCTGCTGCTCGGGCCCTACGGGGGAGTGGTGGCCGACCGGTTGGACAAGCGCAGGCTGATGATGGGTCTGCAGTCGATGATGGGCGTGCTGGCCCTGGTGCTGGGCACGTTGACCATCACCGGTGAGGTACGGCTGTGGCACGTGTACGTGCTCGCGTTCCTGCTCGGTCTTAACAACTGCTTCGAGAACCCGGCGCGCCAGTCCTTCGTGCTGGAGATGGTTGGGCCCAAGGACCTGCGCAACGCCGTCAGCCTGAACTCCGTGCTGGTGAACTCCGCCCGGGCGGTCGGCCCCGCGATCGCGGGCATCATCATCGCCACCGGCGGCCTCGGCGTGTGCTTCTTGCTCAACGCACTGAGCTTCATCGCCGTGGTCACCTCCCTGTGGCGTTTGGACGTCTCCCGGTTGCAGCCCTCGGTGCCCACGGGCCGTGCACGGGGACAGCTGCGCGAGGGCTTCGCCTACGTGCGTCGGACACCGGTGCTGGCCATCCCGCTGCTGATGATGGGACTGGTGGGTTGCCTGGCCTACGAGTTCCAGGTGGTGCTGCCGGTGCTGGCAGATCGGACCTTTCACGGCGACGCGCGCACGTACGGCTTCATGACCGGGGCCATGGGCGTCGGCGCCGTGATCGGTGGTCTCTACGTCGCGGCGAGGGGAACCACCGGGTTGCGGTCGCTGGTACGTTCCACCGCGATCTTCGGCGTCGTGATCGCCGGTGCGGCGCTTGCCCCCAACTTCGCCCTCGAGCTGGTGGCGATGGCGTTGGTCGGTGCGGCCAGCGTCGCGGTGCTGTCCATGGGCAACAGCACCCTGCAGCTGGAGGCGGCACCGCACATGCGAGGTCGGGTGATGGCGCTCTGGGCGGTGGCGTTCCTGGGTTCCACCCCCATCGGCGGTCCGATCGCCGGCGCGGTGAGCGAGCAGTTCGGTGGCCGCGCGGGGCTGCTGCTCGGTGCTGCTGCGTGTCTGGTTGCTGCCGCGCTCGGTGCGGTGGCGGCGCAGCGGCTCGGTAACCGCACGCTGCGTGAGCGGGCAAGCTCTGGCCGCGAGGTACTGCACCGTCGGATGGCGCGGGTGCGGTAGTCGGAAAAGCGGATCCACAACCGTCCCCCACGGGTCGCCACCACGTCTTATGCTGCAACGGGGCAGTTCGGCGCTATTTGATCAGGGAGCCCGGCGTCGAAACAGCGTGGGGGGTGTAGTGGTGCGGACGCCCAGCGGCGAGCCCGCGCAGCCGCTGCGTCACGCAGCGTTGGCGCTTGCCGTGCGCCGTCGCGCGGCCGAGGTGACCGCCGTGGTGGTGACTCGATGGCTGGAGCGCCATGTTGCCTCCGATGCGCCGCACGACACCGTGGTCGACGTCATCACCCGAACCACCCGGCTGGGAACCCAGCTGGTTGCCCGATTCCTTAACGACGGCGGTGCCGCCACCCCGGAGGAGCTCCGACAGCTCGGGACGAGCGGTGCGCTGACGGTGCTGCACCATTACGCGCTGACCGAGGTCACCAAGAATTGTCTGACCTGGCGTGACGCTCTGTTGCGGGTCGTCGAGGAGGAGGGCGCGCGGCTGGAGATCGGCGCCTCAGTGCTCGCCCAGGCGGCCACCCTGGTCCGATCCTGTGGTGACTCTGCCCTGGTCCTGATCATCAGCGAGTTCGACGTCGAGCGGCAGGATCTTCGGGACCGACTGGCCGCCGAACACGCCAGAATGACCCACCTCGCGTTGCACGACCCGTTGACCGGTCTGCCCAACCGCACCTTGTTGCTGGATCGGCTGACCGCCGCGGTGGCCCATCCCGCCGGCGCGCGTCAGTGCGTCGCGGTGCTCTATCTGGACCTGGACGGGTTCAAGGCCGTCAACGACAGCTACGGGCACCGGTCCGGCGACGAGTTGCTCGTGGCCGTTGCCGAGTGTCTGACCTCGTTGGTGCGACCGTCGGACACCGTGGCGCGCTTTGGTGGTGACGAGTTCGTCATCGTCTACCAGGACGTCAGCGGTGGTGCGCAAGAGCTTGCTGCGCTCGCGGAGCGAATACGGGTGGGGGTGACTGCGACGTGCGCGGCCCACTACGAGGTGACGGTCACCGTCAGTATCGGTGCTGCGATGGCCCATGCACCCTGGGACCCCGAGCGTCTGCTGGCCGAGGCGGACGCCGCGATGTATGTCGCGAAACGCCCCGGCGCGATCCGGTTGCCCGCGGGAGCGGCCCGGATCTGATGCCGCACCGTTGCGAGTTGCGCATCTCCAAGATGATCAGCCCGAAGGTGGAGCGATAGTGCCACGTTCGATCAGGCGGGGCTCCATGACGATCCGCTGCGGCGGTTGCTGCCCGTCTGTTGCGGACAGCCTGGCAACGAGTAACCGCGCAGCGGCCGTGGCCATCGCGTTGAGGTCGTGGCTGATGGTGGTGAGCTGGAAGCTCTCCCACGCAGCCATCGGGATGTCGTCGAATCCGATCACGCTGAGCTCGCGAGGGATGTCGACGCCCGCTGCGGCCGCCGCGTTGAGCGCTCCGATGGCGATTACATCATTGCCGCAGAAAACGGCGGTCGGTCGGGGCGCGACCGCGAGCAGTTCGCGCATCGCTCGGTGCCCGGTCTCGAAATCGAACGGGCCGTGACGAGTCAGTTTCGGTGGCAGCCCGATCCCGGCATTCGCGAGCGCCGTGCGGAATCCGAGTTCCCGCTGGCGGCCGGTGCTGGTGTCGCGGGGACCGAAGACACCGGCGATGCGGCGGTGCCCGAGCTCGACCAGCCGCTGAGCTGCCATTCTTCCGCCCAATTCGTTGTCGGCCACTGCGGCGTCGCCGGTCCCGTTGCCGGTCTCGCGGTTGAGGAAGACAAACGGCAGCTGCCTGCGATGAAGCTCCGCGGGCAACGCAGATCCGAGGTTGCTGGTCAGTAGCACGATTCCGTCGAGCGAACCGTCGACGAGCTGATCGATAGAGACCTCGCTGTCGGATCGTTCGGTGAAGACCAGCATCCGGTAGCCGTGCCGCTCGAGCTCGTCGTGCAGCGGGCCGATCAGGTGGGGGTAGAACGGGTTGGTTAGGTCGCTCACAATAATGCCGACTCGCTTTGTGACCCGGGTGACGAGGCTCCGGCCGGCTTCACTCGCCACGTACCCGAGTGCGGCGACTGCGCTCTCGACTTTCGCTCTGGTCCGGGGCGCGACCCGCGGATCACCACGCAGCGCGCGGGAGACCGTGGGCTGGGAGACGCCGGCCAGCCGGGCGACGTCATGACTGGTGATGCTCATCGCGCTCCTGCCCGAGTGAGGGTCGATGCCAACGGCGTGCGGCACTTGGCGGCTGGCCGCGGGAGCGGGCGGGGCGGCCAATGCACATGGATCTTATGCGCAACACGGAGGCGACTCGCACGGGTGCGGCGGATCGATGGTGAGTCGGAACCGGGGCCGGCGGAACGGGCTATCCCGGGCTCACCGCATCGACCCGAGCTTTGGTGGCATTGACAAGGAGGCGACGCGAGGGAGATAGTGAAAAAAATACATACGTATGCACCAACTCGCAACTGGCTTCCTGCCTCTACGCCTACCGCCACCACACTGGAGTTGACATGCCCACTGCACTGAAGAAGCCGATCACCGCCGAACAAGGTCGCCAGGACCGCGCCGACGTCGGCGAGCGGGTCGCCGGCATCCTCGAGGACATTCGCATCAACGGTGATGCGGCGGTGCGCACCTGGTCGGAGACCTTCGACAAGTGGTCACCGGAGTCGTTCCTGTTGTCGGCGGAGCGGATCGACGAGATCATCGCGGGCCTGCCCGCGCAGGTGATCGAGGACATCACCTTCGTCCAGCAGCAGGTCCGCACCTTCGCTCAGCGCCAGCGAGACTCGCTCTCCGACTTCGAGGTGGAAACTCTGCCGGGCGTGTATCTGGGACAGAAGCACATCCCGATCCAACGCGTCGGCGCGTACGTTCCCGGTGGCCGATACCCGCTGACCGCGTCGGCGCACATGACCATCGTCACTGCCAAGGTCGCCGGCGTCCCCAGCGTCGCGGCGTGCACGCCCCCGATTCGGGGGGAGATTCCTGCCGCGACGGTCGCGGCCATGCACCTGGGCGGTGCGGATGAGATCTACCTGCTTGGCGGGGTTCAGGCCATCGGCGCATTGGCGCGTGGCACCGAGACCATAAACCGGGTGGACTTGTTGGCCGGACCGGGCAACGCCTATGTCGCCGAAGCCAAACGTCAGCTGTTCGGCGAGGTCGGTATCGACCTGTTCGCCGGGCCGACGGAAATTCTGGTGATCGCCGACGCGGCGGCAGACCCGTTCATCGTCGCGGTTGATCTGTTGTCTCAAGCCGAGCACGGTCCCGACTCGCCGGCGGTACTCATCACCACCTCGGCCGAGTTGGCACAGAAGGTGCTTGTGCACATCGAGCAGTTGCTGCCGGGCATGCCCACCAAGGACTACGCCGAGCCGGCCTGGCGTGATCACGGCGAGGTAGTCATCGTCGACTCGCTGGCCGAGGCCTACCAGTTGGCCGACACCTACGCGAGTGAGCACGTCGAGGTGCTCACGGAGAACCCGCGGGAGGCGCTGGCGACAATGCGCAACTACGGCGGCCTGTTCCTCGGCGAGGGCACATGCGTCTCGTACGGGGACAAGGTGATCGGCACCAACCACGTGCTGCCGACCCGCGGCTCCGCTCGGTACACCGGCGGCCTGTGGGTGGGTAAGTACCTTAAGACCGTCACGTACTCCGAGGTGACCAACACCGACTCGAGTGCGCAGCTCGGCGAGGTGTGCGGGCGGGCGGCCCGGGTGGAGCTGTTCGAGGGACACGCCCGCTCCGGTGACGTGCGCGCCGCCAAGTACACGGATGGCTCACTGAGCTGGTCAGAGCACCTGCCGGCGAATGCATCGGCATGAGCGAGCGCAGCGACGTGGGGGTGCACCGGTGAGCGCGCGCAGCGACGTGGGGGTCCACCGGTGAGCGAGGCGATCGCCGGCCGCACTGCGTTGGTGACCGGCGGTGGCAGCGGGCTGGGTGCGGCCATCGCCGGGGGGCTCGTGCAGCACGGCGCCACGGTGATCGTTGTCGGGCGGGACCGCGCCAAGCTGGACGCGGTCGCCGCCCACCACGGCGGTGCGGTCCGCGCCGCAGTGTGCGACGTTGCCGACGCCGACTCCGTCGCGGCGCTCGCCGCCCAGCTGGCCGACGAGCAGGTTTCGATCTTGATCAACAACGCCGGCATCCCTGGGCCCGTCGCCGCACTCACCGAGATCGAACCCGCGGAATGGGACGAGGTGTTTGCGGTGAACGTTCGCGGTGTGTATCTCATGTGCCGCGCCTTCCTACCGGCGATGCTCGACCGCGGTCGTGGAGACGTGATCAACCTGGCCTCGGTGTCCGGTAAACGCCCGCTGGCCCGGCGGACGCCCTACTGTGCCTCGAAAATGGCCGTCATCGGCCTGACCACCACCCTGGCGGCCGAGGTGGGCCCGCACGGGGTCAACGTCAACTCGCTCTCGCCCGGCCCGGTCGACAGCTCCCGGATGCACCGAAACTTCCGCCTCGAAGCCGCCCGAACCGGCAGCAGCTACGAGGCGGCGGAGCTTGCCTTCGTCTCCCGGGCGGCCCTCGGCCGGATGGTCACCGAGGACGAGGTCGCACAAGCCGTCACCGCCATGCTGTCCATGCCGGGCCTGTGCGCCGCGGACATCGACCTCTCGGCAGGGATGGTTGCACGATGAGCGGCGGATTCACGACTCGAACGAGGTAACCGAAGCCGGGATCGGCATCATGGATGTCGATCCTGGCTTTGAGCATGCGTATCGCATGCTGCGAAGTTCAGCGGGGGCGCCGCCGGGCGTGGGAATCAGCCAAAGCCGGTGCCTCCCAGCCGGCGTCGGCGGCCAAAACGGCACCGGGCGGCACGATCTCATCGATGCGGTCCAGGACTTCGGGGCTCAGCCGCAGCTCTGCTGCGCCGAGCTGGGACTCAAGCTGTTCCATGGTGCGCGGACCGATGATGGCGCTGGTCACTCCTGGATGTTCGGTGACGAACGCCAGCGCCATGTGGATCAGCGACATGTTGTTGTCGTCGGCGAGCTGCCCCAGTTCATTGGCAGCGTCGAACTTCGCTTGATTGACGGGGTCGGTCAGGTCGAATCGATCGGGCCTTAGCTCAGCGCGGCGGCTCTTCTGGACATCAGCGCCCTTGCGCCACTTCCCGGAGAGCCAGCCGCCAGCCAGCGGGCTCCAGGACAGCACGCCCATGCCGTAGCGCTGGGTGGTGGGCAGCACGTCGGCTTCGATCCCACGGGTCAATATGGAGTACGGGGGTTGCTCGGTGACGAAGCGCTCACGGTCGCGTTTCTCCGCTACCCACTGGGCCTCGACGATCTGGTGGGCGGGAAAGGTGGAGGCACCGACGTAGCGGACCTTGCCGGCGCGCACCAGATCGGTCAGTGCACCCAGGGTCTCGTCGATATCAGTGTCCGGGTCGGGCCGGTGAATTTGGTACAGGTCAATCCAATCGGTCTGCAGTCGCCGCAAGCTGTTCTCCACCTCGCGCACCAGCCACCGCCGGGAGTTGCCGCGGTGGTTGACCTCGGTGCCCATCGGGTGGTGCGCCTTGGTGGCCAGGATCACGTCGTCACGCCGTCCGTGCAGCGCCTTGCCGACGATCTCCTCGGACTCGCCTGCCGAGTACATGTCCGCGGTGTCCACAAAGTTGATCCCGGCGTCCAGCGCGCGGTGGATGATGGCGATCGAGTCGTCGTGGCCCGTGCCGCCCGCTTCCCCCAACATCATGGTGCCCAAACACAGCGGACTGACCTTGACTCCGGTGTTGCCGAGTGTGCGGTAGCGCATCAGACCTCCAGTTTGATTCAGACCGACTGCAGCGCGTGCTCAGTCCGGCGTGGGTTGCCCGTCCGCAAGCGCGCTATTCTTCGTTGCGGCCCATAGGGTTTGAGACATTAAAGATGTTTCTGGACCGGCCTATTGTTCCTGCCGCGACCACTCGAACACGCTGGTGTAAAGGGCCTCCACGTCCGCTGGTTGATCGTCGCCATACAGGTCGTCACGGACCGGTAGTCCGCCGAGCCGTAGGTGGTAGCCCAAGTGTCGGTAGGACGGACGTGTATTACCGAGAAGGTCGGCATCGACACTCAGCTGTGTGCCGACGACTGAGGGAGCCAACGTATCGTGCTCGTAGATCACATTCAAGGCACGGATCTTCCACTCGGATTCGTATTTTTCTGCCTGGTACAGCAACCGCGCGTAGTTGACCAGATCAGCATCGACGCCGTCGATTTGAAAAGTGATGTGAATCTCGGCAGGTGCTTCCACCACGGCTCGATGTGCATGAACGTGCACCGCCGAACCGGCGATACGGTGCGTTGGTCGGACCCCCTGTGTGAAAAGGACCTTCGAGCGTTCGACGAACTCCGCCGCTGTGCTATTCAGCCAACTCAGCGAAATGGTCGCATCCGGGTGGAAGGTACCCAACATCTGATCCCACCAGCCGCGATCGCGGCCTTGTCGCTCGCGCAACACGAGCTGAGTCAGTTCAACTACATCGCACACTTCAACACTACCTTTCAATCTTGGCAAGACGAGGAAACAGTGCTTCGGCATTACCGCGATCGATCGACCGACGTTGGACATCCGTCAATTCGAAGGCATCGAATCGGTCGGTGAAGTGTCTGGATTGATCCGGGCGGAACTCATACGGCCAATCTGAGCCAAAGGTGATGTGGCTCGGATCAGCAAACGCGAGCAGGGATGGAAGTGCGTACGGACCGCCAATCATTGCCGTGTCGAAGTAGAATTTCTGCAACTCCGAGATCACTTCGTCCTGGTCTGCGTTCCGGTCAATCATGCACGCAATACGTGTTGCCGCGTACGGCACATAACCGCCGCCATGGGACAGAATGAAGCGCAGGTCAGGGTACCTAATCAGGCAGTCATGCTTGACGAGGCTCGCCGCCGCGCGACTTGTGTCCGCTAAAAAGTCAACGGCCCCCGGAGAGATATCCGCAGCGCGCGGCCCTGGCAGCGCAGTGGGATGCACAAAGATTGCGGCGCCTCGTTCATTTAACATCTCCAGAAGCGGATCCAACTGTGGTGAACCCAAGTAGGTGCCCTCGGTATTCGCGAACAAGGTGACCCCGTCGGCGTGCAGATCGTCGAGGGCGTAGCGCGCTTCCTCGATCGAGCCCTCAAGGTCCGGGAGAACCACGGTGGCAAAAAACCCGAAGTGCTGAGAGTCTTTCCGGACCACATCAGCACAGAACTCGTTAACGTATCGCGCGAGGTCTCTACTCTGTTGCGCGTCGTTGTCTGGGCCGAAGCGTACTCCCGGGCTGGAGACCGACAGGATGCCTGTTTCGATGCCCTTCTGCTCGAAGGCCTCCAACGCAGCCGCTTCGTTCCAGTCGACCAGCGCGCCACGATAATCTGGTTGGGATCTCAACCAGTCGAGGTACCGGGGCGGTACGACGTGAGTGTGGGTGTCGATACGCTGTCGGGTCATTTTCTGTTTCCTTGGTTATTGGGGAGGTTCAGGAGTTGAGCGCGGGCAGGGCCACGCCCCGCCAACCATTTACGGCCAGCGCGTCCGCGAGATCGTCGAGTAGTGCAGGCAACTCATCCACGGATTGCACCGAGCCGAATACGTAATTGTCTGGGCGTTGCAGAAAAGCCTTTTGGCGATTGTTCCTGAACCAAAGGTCGTACTCGCCATCGATGTCGATATAGTAGTCGGGTCCGGGCCCTCTGGATACGTGCACCATTTCCACATTCAACTGTGAGAGCAGAGTCCGCTGGCGGTCGTCGAAAAGCGCTTCCGCCACCGGGTGGCGAGACACGATCTTCCACTTGCCCGGACTGAACTGATCCAGTCGATCGACGCGGCCGTTGAAGGCGACGCGCGCCTGCAAGGAGGGCCGGCCATTAGCACCAGCACCATCGGGAGCGTCAGCTTCCGCGACGACGCCCTTTCCGAGTCTGGGGAACACTGGGGGGCGAGGCAGGTTGCCAGAGCGCAGCATCTCGTCGCGTTGGCGGCCGGCCTCCGGGTCCCTCAGAAGCACCATTTGCCCGACGGCCATCGACATCTCAATCAACGCGCGTGCATGGGGTGCCCGCTCAGTCTCGTAGGTGTCCAACAGTGTGTCGTCCGCCTCGCCGTCGAGGACGGCGGCGATCTTCCATGCGAGGTTCATGGCATCCCGGATCCCCGAGCAGAGGCCCTGTCCCATGAACGGGGGCATCGTGTGGGCGGCATCTCCAGTAAGGAGGACTCGTCCGACCCGCCAACTTTCGGCCAGGGTACTTTCGAATGAATAGACGGCGTGTCGATCAATCGTGCCGTCTGCTTCAGTGATATTCCATTTTGAAAGGAGTTTCCAGACGGTGTCGGTGTCCTCGAGAAACTCTCGCGTCTCGCCGGGCCGCGCCGCAAACTCGAATCGGGAGACGTGGCTTCCCGACCATCGGCCGGCCAGCAGCGGACGCTCGACATCCAGAACTTGGTATACCTCGGGTAGCTGAGGCAGGTCTCGGTCTGGATCGTGGTGTCGAAAGTCGATTACCAGCTCGTCGAGGGCCTTGAAGCCGAGATTTTGGCGTTCAACACCGATGGCGGTCCGCACGAAGCTGCGCGCTCCGTCAGCCCCGATGACATAGGAAGCTTGAATGGTGCGGCGATCTGCGGCGCTGTCATCGCTCGGGTAGACGGTGAGAGTCGCGCTGTCCGTGTTCTGCTGGAGCTTCTCTGCGGTCATTCCCATATAGACGCGAACGCCGAGCTCGCGAGCGCGAGCATCGAAGACTTCCTCGATCTCGGGTTGGTATGAGAGGTAGCTGTCCTTCCAGCCGGCGCCGCCCTCGCCGAGTTTGATGTTCGCCAGGATCTCCATTTCCGCTGTCACAAAACTCCACTGCAGCATCGGTCGCGCGATCAGCTCGATGGACTCCGCGATGCCGATCCTTTGAAAGGTCCTCATCGTCTCGCCATCGAAATGCCCTGCGCGGGACTGCGCGTAACGCTGGGGGAACCGCTCGACGACTATCACTTTCAATCCGTACTGCGCTAAGAGCGCAGCGAAGGTCATGCCAACGGGCCCGTATCCCACGATCGCCACATCGCACGTTGTGTGCGCGGGAAGCGTTGATTGACTCGCCTCAGTACATTCAAACATTTTCGGTCCCTCGTCGGTGGGTGAATCGGTTCTGGGAGACATAAATTCGCGGTTAAAACACCGCGAGTGGGTTGACCGGCACTCCGGTGACTCCGTGAATGGGGAGTGCGCCAAGCGTGAAGAGAAAGCTGTATCGGCCGAGCTCCTCGCAGGTGGTGGCCAACAGTGATACTTCGGCACCGTCTATGAGTGGCATACCCAGCCGAGCGAGTGCGACCTTATGCAGGATTGGCAGACCGTTGCCCGGGGGCAGATCGCCGATGTCGCCGGCGTATAGACTGACTTCACGCTCTGCCATCCAGCGGACGGCGTCCACGGTCATTCCGGGAAGTCCGTCTTTGAAGTCTTTATGTACGGTCCAACCCCCGCGAATAACGAGTGCGTCGCCGGATTCGACGCGCAGATCTTCGCGGGCCTCAGCCAGATCAAAGTCGGTTCCGGTTACGGGGTGGCCGGGCGCGAGACGGCCACCTGGAGCCAGGTCCAGCAGGATGCCACGGGTCACGACGCCACCAGCCAGCGGCGTGGTCGATCCGTGCTTCACAGTGCCAGCGCGGACAGCTTCGTTGATCGGAATACCCGGATAAATCTTCGATTCCGCCGGAATGTGTACGACCGCGTCGATGTGTGTCATGGCGACGTGATGGGTGTTGATGATGAGGACATCGGTGAGTGCCAGCGCAGGTGAGCCCGTGAAGGTCATCATCTGCAGGACCGGCGCGGGCATGGGGCTGAGACCCTGCGGGGCGGGGCCGCCGCCCGCAAGCACGACGGGTGTGATCGGCATCGCCAGGGACACAGCGTGTCCGCTCGTGACAAGCTCAGCGCCTCGAGCACGCACCTTATCAGTAACGAAATTCAGCGTGCCGAGCTCGTCATCGAAACCCCACCGTCCCCAGTTCGTCGGCAGTTCCTCGTCCAGATCATCCGGCGTCGTCATTGCTTTCCTTACCGTTCAGTGGAATCGGACTTGCAACTGCTGTATCTGTATCGAGCGTTCCAGATAGTACGTAGTGAGCTAGGTTACAGTGAGACACGAGGATGTCAAGAGCCCACCGCGCGCATCCCGCCGTGAGTCCAGCAGGACGCGTGGCGGTTGGTTCAGAACAGAAGCACGGGTTTGATGGTGCGCCCGGATTCACTATCCGCGACGGCTTGCTCGATCTGGGCTAGCGGATACGTTTGGACGAGCTTATCCAGTGGGAACTCGCCGGCGCGGTAGAGCTGTATCAGCTTCGGAATAAACAGCTGCGGAACGCCGTCGCCCTGGATGATTCCGCGCACGGTTCGCCCGGACAGCAGCTCACTCAGGTCCAGCGAGACTTCTTGGCCGAAACCGCCGGCGCCGACGATGCCCGCAAAACCTCCGATGCCGAGGACGTCGACAGCCGTCCTGAGCGTCACCGGGAATCCCACCGCGTCCAGGGAGTAGTCGACTCCTTCACCGTTGGTGATTTCGTGGACCCGCGACACGACGTCGGTGTCGGCACGCACGGTGTGCGTCGCTCCGAGCTCCGCTGCGGTTTCGAGTCGGGACGCGTGCATGTCCACGGCGATGATGGACGAGCATCGCGCCACCTTCGCCGCCATCACTGCCGCGAGGCCAACGCTGCCTGCGCCCACCACAACGATGCTTGACCCGGCTTCGGGATCGAGGACGTTGAGCACCGCTCCGGCGCCCGTCTGGATTCCACACCCGAGCGGTGCGAGTACCTCGATGGGGAGGTCGTCGTCCACCTTCACGAGCGAGCGCGCTTGTGTCAGCATAAGGCCGCTGAACGAGGACTGTCCGAAGTAATGAGCATTGACTTCAGCCCCGTCGCGGGCCCGGAAGCCCGTGCTGCCGTCCGTACGGCGGCCAGCGAAGTTGTCCGGCAGATGGGTCAGGCACGACATGGGCCGGCCGCGCAGGCACATCCGGCAGTGCCCGCAACTCAGGGGTGTCAAAACGACTCGGTCGCCGACCGATACCGCGTCGACTCCGGAACCGAGGGTTTCGACGACACCGATGCCCTCGTGCCCGAGGATAACCGGCGGTTTAGGGGGCAGGATTTGGTCGCGTGACGAAATGTCGGCATGACATATTCCACTGGCGAGAGTGCGCACAAGCACCTCATTCGCGCGTGGGGACTCGACTGTCACCTCTTCGAGCTGAAATTCCCCTCCCTTTTCGCGGATCACGGCGGCGGTAGTCGTTTTGGACATGATTCCTCCTGATACGAGAATAGAGATGTAGGGGTTCGCTGATCGTGTGAACCGCGATGAGGTCGGAGCGATGGTCAGGCCGCGGTGGCCCCGGCTACCTTGCCTCGGATGTGGAGGAGGCGGAGGATGCCGGCCTTGCGGGTGGTGGGTGTTCTGCGCCAGGCGGCGAGTCCGACGGCGAGTAGGAGTGCGAGTCCGTTGAAGAGGTCGGGGATCCAGATGGGGAGGCCGGCGAGTTGGAGTCCCTTGACGCCGGTGGCTAGGACGTAGGCGGCGACGACGGTGCCCCAGATGTTCATGCGGCCGCCGCGGAATTGGGTGGAGCCGAGGAACACGGCGGCGATGACGGGGAGGAGGTAGCCGGGGCCGATAGTGGGGTCGCCGGTGGAGAGTTTGGAGGTTTCCAGCAGCCCCGCGAGTCCGCTGACGACTCCGCAGGTGATGAGGGTGAACAGGATGATGCGGGAGGTGCGGATCCCGGCCAGTGCGGCGGCTTCGGGGTTGCCGCCGGTTGCGTAGATACGCCGCCCGAGTGCGGTGCGTTCCAGCAGGTACCAGAGCAGGACAGAGACGATGAGCATGATGTACACGGGGTAGGTGATCCCGAACAACTGACCGGTGCCCAGGATGGTGAAGCTGGTGGGGAGGTTCACGATTTGTTGGCTGCCGGACACCCAGGCGATGACCGCGGTCAGGACGGAACCCACCCCGAGGGTGGCGATGAAGGAGGGGATTCGGGCGCGGGTGATCATCAGCCAGGAGCACACCCCCACCCCCGCACCGGCCACCAAAGACAACACGATCGCGGCGGGGATCCCGACCGGGTGGTTGGCCAGTAGCCAGGCAACGAGGATCGCGCCTAATCCGACTTCGGCGCCCACTGCCAGGTCGATGGCCCCGGCGGCGATGGGCACGACCAGACCGACCGCGACCAGGCAGGTGATGGCTTGGTCGGCGAGTACCGACCGGAAGGTGCCGGAGGTGAGGAAGGTGTCGGGTACCCAGAGGGCGAAGACCACGACCATGAACACGAACAAGTACAGGGCGGCGGTGTTGCGGAACGCCACCGCCCGCCGCACCCGGGTCAACAACGGTTGCGCCGGCACCGGAGTGGTGTCGGTGTGGTCGGCGGCTTGGGTGGCGCTCATCCGCGCGACCCGCGCCTGCAGGTCGGCTCTGCGGGTTGCTCGCAGGGCTCGCGCCGTGGGTGTGTTCGCGGCGAGGAAGCGGCGGATCGCTTCTTGGCGGGTGATGGGCGCTTTGCGCCAGGCCGCCAACCCGACGGCAAGTAGAAGTGCGAGGCCGTTGAACAGGTCGGGGATCCAGATGGGCAGGCCGGCGAGTTGGAGGCCTTTGACTCCGGTGGCCAGGACGTAGGCGGCGACGACGGTGCCCCAGATGTTGAATCGGCCGCCGCGGAATTGGGTAGAGCCCAAAAAGACGGCGGCGACCACGGGGAACAGGTAGCCCGGCCCGATGGTGGGGTCACCGGTGGACAGCTTGGACGTTTCCAGCAGCCCGGCCAGACCGGCGACCACCCCGCAGGTGATGAGGGTGAACAGGATGATCCGGGAGGTGCGGACCCCGGCCAGGGCCGCGGCGTCGGCGTTGCCGCCGATGCCCCCGAAGTTGCCGCCGGTGGCATAGATACGCCGGCCCACCGGGGTGCGTTCCAGGATGTACCACAGCAGCACAGAGACGATGAGCATGATGTAGACGGGGTAGGTGATCCCGAACAACTGTCCGGTGCCCAGGGCGGAGAAGTTGCTGGGGAGGTTCACGATCTGTTGGCTGCCGGAGACCCAGGCGATGACCGCGGTCAGCACCGAGCCCACCCCCAGGGTGGCGATGAACGCCGGTATCCGGGCGCGGGTGATCATCAGCCAGGAGAACACTCCCACGGCCGCGCCCGCGAGGAGGGACAGGGCGATCGCCGCGGGGATCCCAAAATGCTGATTGGCCAGCAACCAGGCAACGAGGATCGCACCGAGCCCGACTTCGGCGCCGACGGCCAGGTCGAGGACCCCCGCGGCGATCGGGAACACCAACCCCACCGCCACCAAACAGGTGATCGCTTGATCGGACAGCACCGACCGAAAGGTCCCCGACGTCAGAAAAGTGTCCGGTACCCACAGCGCGAACACCACGAACATGAACGCGAACAAATACAGGGCGGCGGCGTTGCGGAACGCCACCGCCCGCAGCACCCGCGTCGACAACCCCTGCCGGGGGACGGCCCGCGCAGTGCTCGACTCCTCGGCACGCTCGCCCATCACCGTGGCACTCATACCTTCACCTTGTTCGCTCGTCGGCTCACTCTGTTTACTCATTGCCTGCACCCGTTCACTCATCGCTGACCTCCGCCCGCACCAGGCGGGCTTCACTCAACGACTCGCGGGGCACCTCGCTGACGACCCGGCCGCCGTTGAACACCAACACCCGGTCGCACAGCTGCACGAGTTCCTTGGTGTCTGAGGAGCACAGCAGCACCCCGGCCCCGTTGCGCCGTGCGGCGATGATCAATTCGTAGATGGCCGCTTTCGCACCCACATCGACACCCTGGGTGGGATCATCGAGGAGCAGGACCCTCGGTTGGACGCGCAACCATTTGGCCAGCACCACTTTTTGCTGGTTACCGCCGCTGAACAATTTCAGTGGTTGTTCTGGATTCGGCGGGCGCAGGTTCACGGTGTGCATCCAGTAACGGGTCTCCTTGCGCTCGGCTTTGCTATCGAGGCGACCGAACGTGCGCCGCAACGGGCCCAGCATGGGCAGGGTCAGGTTCTCCCGCACGTTCATGTCCATCACCGCCCCACCCCGTCGGCGGTCGGCAGGAAGAAACGCCATCCCGGCTTCGATCGCCGCCACGGTGTCATCGGGAACCAGCTCCGACCCGCCGACCTCGACGCGACCCTCGGAGCGGTGCTGTGCTCCGAACAGTATCGACGCAAGCTGCTCCCGACCAGAGCCCAAAATGCCCCCGACCCCCACGATCTCGCCCGCCCGCAGGGACAGAGACACGTCATTGATCTCCGCACCACACAGCCCGGTGACGGTGAGCACCGCCTCCGCAGCGCTGTCCTGAGCCAGAACGGTCAGCTCGGCCACGGCACGTCCCACGATCAGCGCGACCAACTGGTCGTGATCCAACCCGGCCGTGGGCTCATCGGCCACCACCCGCCCATCCCGCAGTACCACGACCCGATCAGCCAAGGCGAGGACCTCATCGAGGCGGTGGGAAATGAACACCACCCCCGCCCCCGACCCGGCGATCCGCCGGATGGCTTCGAACAGCACCTGCACTTCATCACCGTGCAAGGCGGTGGTCGGCTCATCTAGCACCAGCACGTTGTCCGGCCGCGTCCACCCATCCAGGGCCCGGGCGATCGCGACGATCGCCCGCTGCGCCGGCGAGAGCGCACCGACCGGAACGCTCACGTCGAAGTCCACCCCGAACTGGGCGATCAACTCCCGGGCATGCCGGCGTTCGGCCGCACGGCGGACCGGGGCCAGACCCCGCCCCCGCACGCCCAACCCCAAATTCTCCACCGTGTTCAGAATTTCGACGAGACCCAGATCCTGATGAATGAAATGCAGCTCCTCACGGGCCGCCGGCCCCCCCAAAATCTGACCGTCCGCGTCCCGAACCTCCACCACCGCACCAGCATCGGCCTGATACACCCCAGCCAGAACCTTCACCAGAGTCGACTTGCCCGACCCGTTGTGCCCCAACACCGCAACGATCTCCCCCGACGCCACCTCCAAGGACACATCATCCAACGCCTTCAAACCCGGGAACGACTTCGACAAACCACCCACCCGCAGCAACGGCGCCGACACGCCCGCCGCTACGCTGCCGTGTGCCATAGCGTCGCAAACCTCTGCGTGTAGTCGGGGTATCCCGTCCACCCATTGGTCGGGTCGAACGTGATGTCCTTCTGCCCCAAGAACTGGAACGGCACCTCGCCGGCGACTTCGGCGGGAGTGGGGGAGTCACCCAACACCAGCCGCGCTGCAGCGTCGACGGCAGCCCAGATCGACACGGAGTAATCCACAGCCAGGCCTGCAGTGACCTTGCCGTCCTTGATGTCCTGCAGATTGCCCGCCTGGGGCGCGTACCCAAGCGTGGTGGCCGACAGATTCGCCGCCTTCATTGCCGCTGGTAGGCCCGAAGTGATTCCAGCCGTGGCGAACACT
>JAABUI010000286.1_pt1 | contig 50837 bp, 51 predicted proteins | sample 5559111 | NCBI WGS metagenome assembly JAABUI01 (sample SAMN10711870, study PRJNA513365) | rock metagenome | isolation source: Antarctica rocks | place: Antarctica: Victoria Land, Buttleship Promontory | reverse complement strand
ATAAGCTAACCCTGAACAGGGTTGGCCTCGGAACAACCCTATAGCCTAGCGGCGAGCGGCCGGCGATAGTCATCAACATAGCCACCAACATAGCTACCAACATAGGTGCGTAGCTAGGATCGTAACACTTGGGGCTGGCCTCCTCGTGTGAAGCAAGTACGTTCAATAGCCAAAGAACTACTAATAAAAAAGGGTGACGATAAGCCAGTCGGAAGCCTACGGGTCAGACAGCTGAAGCAGAAGCAGAAGCAGAAGCAGAAGCAAAGAAATAACGTGATATCTACAACTGACCAATCAGGGCGAGGCATGCGTATCAGAAGGGCCCCAAAGAGGTTCTATTAGTACGTAGTTCACCTAAAACGAATTGTTGAAGCAATAAAAAATGAAATGTGGATATTCAGCCCTATAGGGCTGTCCGACTGCTAGGTTTAGCCGAGTGCTACGAACATACCCCATTTCCAACAGATAGACTTCTATCCAACATAACCAAATAAAGCCCTACCGAAAATTAAATTCTCACCAAAATTACTATTGGATCTACAAACCACGTTGTCTCTACACTCTAAATCAAAGCATAGAATGGGAGAGTAAAAGACTGGCTATTAGACTTGAATTTTTACGAATATATTGGCTCGACTTAGAGAGTAGCTTATTGAGAACCTTAACCTAAAGCCGCATTAATACCACGCATTTAGCACCAGGGACATAGTGAGTTGAATAACAGTCGTGAAGGCGATAAGTTCATCGTAGCTGATGGAAAAGAACTCGATGGATTGTTTGATTGCTTCGTGTAAGTAGAATTATGACCCTTTCTCACTTCACACGTCATTAAGCGAAGTACCTTATTATCGCTAATCTGAGCTTATCTTCTCTCTGTCTCATGGTGCAGTGTGTTCAACGCGTTACACGGTTTATCAGATAAGAGAGGGTCTATCGGGTCACTGCCCTTTGGAAATGATTCTGTATTGCGTGGAGAAAATATTTCCATCTTGTTATCGTTTTCATCAAGTGATGTACGAGTATCTATGGTGTTTAACCAATCCTTAATCCGACTATTTTTAGAACTTTTACCGTCCATTTTTAAGCGGTTTAACTCGGAAAAAGAAGAGAGCAGCTTTAAATATATGACCTGCCTGTGTATGTCGATTATTCATTTTACGGTCAGCGAAATTAAGGCGTATAGTTGATGCCCCTGTCATGAATGAATTTTCCGGCTGCTTTAGTGAAAGGCTTACGCCAGCATTTTGCGACGATATCATACGCCATCTTCGTATTAGCTGTGAATAGCAGGGTACCGCTAGTATAGTTTTCACCTTCCTCCTAGATAGCTTCCTGACAGCAACAACCAAATTGTCAATATGCCTTCATATGACCTCGTATTCGAACAAGAGCGAGAAAATCTAATACCTTTCGAATCAACCTGTCATGGTGCCAGGTCACCACCCAAGCCTAGGGCATAGATCAGGGCCTACCCTAATCAATTCACAACCAACTCGCTTAAGTTGCGTAATGATTAGGGTTGATACCTTAGGTACCCTAGGTTCATTGAACCTGTATCGCAGTTCAATGAACCAAGCCACCAACCTAGCCACCAATCTAGCCTCAGCAATCCTGTTTCGGCCACCTCAGCCGTGTGCGCGGACTCCTGCAATCTTAAGTCAATAGGACTACTGTCTAGCCTTGGTTCTGCCCGGTTCATGTATATAGAAGCCGGGCCCTCGTTCTTTCCTTTCGCTCTTTGTCTTTCGTCTTGTACATTACCTGGTGTATTGTCTTGTACCTAGATCCTATCAAAGTAATAATAATAATACCAGTCTTCTATATTGATAGTACCTCTAGCCTAGCCCAGTCCCTGACAGAGCTTTTTCAATGAGAGCATGTTGTTATGGATTATAGTTTATTTGTTACCAATTTGGGCTAGCGTTCGGATAGCGGCGCACTAGTGCGCCGCTACTGTACTTTAATTTGACTTCCGCTGCATTTTGCACCATAGCTTTACACGCTACCATAGAATACTTCTATTAGATGACTATCCACCACAAAAATCATACCTTGATGCCACGGGTTTGCTCGTTGCCGCTTACCTCAGGAGTCCAGAACCTCAGACGAAGTAGTTGGAACCTAGCCCCTTTGGGTTCTGTCTTGCTTACTACGGAAGTTCCAACTACTAAGTCTGAGGGCACGAACCCGGATTACAGTCAGAATTTCCCTTAAATCTGGAATAATACCGAATTCTGCCGGTCGCCTTACCTGATGCGGTAAAGTATGAGCGTATTATTGAATTAATTACATTTTGTTCGCTCGAGGGATCGGTCGTCATTTCGATCGTATGACAAGTCATATGACGTCAAATCGTGACATGGATCTGACCTGACAAATGACATGACAGCAGTCTTGAGAATCTACCTACCTGCGTGCTGAGGGTACTGAGGGCTTACCTACCTAATAAACGATCGAGTCGTTACCGAACCATATTCCAACCGTTGAAAAATCTTCAAACTATACTCGGACAGTCGATCGACAATTGATCGCGAGACATGTATCTAGATATACTAGTATTGATTGCAGTTGTCGCTATCTGAATGTCGTGTTACCCGTACGAGTAGGCTGCGAAGTCATCCAGAGGGTCCCTAACCCGAAGGGGCTTAGCTACGGGAACACGTCTGAGGTCCTGAGGCAACCAAGCCCCTTCTTCTGATGTCTTGATTTATCTTGTCTCATCTGTTCTTGGCATTCTGGGATTTGTTCTCATCCCGGCTTTTATATCTTGTGCTTGTCAAAAGTTCTAATAATTCGCCCCCCCACACTCGTCTGACGTGGTTGGGTATTGGGGACAAGTGAAATCCGACTGTGATTCTTTATATGAGGAATTCGAAAATCCAACCGCACCACCTATTATCGCATTCAAACAGGTGATTTTGAAGCTATACAGACCTTCTCGCTTACTGATCGCTTTTATAGCTATGCCGGGACCACTTCCTGCAAGCCTTCGCTCCAGAATACTACGTCTTCTGCTACTTCATATTGTTATATGAGGGTCAGAGCGAATATGTGCATGTAGATACCTTATATTGACTATCTAGTAGGGTATGAACTATCGGAGGAAGGAAGAAGTGGGAGGTGAGCTAGATACCCCTAACGCCAAGCCGGAGCGGAGATAACTAAACACCGAGGTCATACGTATGCATTACGTACGAACATACCCCATTTCTAACACTTCATTGGACTCCTTCGACAATCGCTGAAGAGGTTCACTGTTGCCCTGCCACTGTATATAATATTCAAGAGAACCTCTTTCAGTTTCGGCCCAAAGGGGCCCCCCGCAAGGTGTTTAAGGCAGCTGAAAATAGCCTCATAGCCTACCTCGAAGAACAGCCGTGGGCCATGCAGAAAGAGATGGTCTGGTACATATGAGAGGAGTGGGGCATTAACGTGCATCAATCCACGATATCAAGAATTCTGAAGAGGAGAGGCTGAAGTAATAAAAAAGGACAGCGTGTAGGAGTCAGACAAAACGATGAGCTTCGTTTGAATTGGGTAGCAGACATGCTTCGTTTGACGGCCGAACAGCTCGTGTTCGTGGATGAGTCCTTATTCAATGAGACCACAGGCTGGCGTCATCAAGCCTATGCCCCCGTTGGTCAACCAGCTCGCTATCAAGCCTCTAGAACGAGAGGGCATTGCTGGAGTGTTCTTCCGGTCTATACGAAAGACGGATATCTATCCTGCACCGGTATTCGCGAGGGTTTTCAACGGCGAGGCTTTCTTTCGATGGCTAGCAGATGAATTGCTACCTCTATGCAGTCCCTTTCCGGCCCCGAGGAGTGTAATCATCATGAATAACGTGAGTGTTCATTGCAATAGTCGAATTGAAGAGCTCATCACCTCACACGGATGTCAGATAAGCTATTTGCCTCGTTGAATTGACGATCTATCACTGATATGAATGTCAGATGCAATATTTGCCTCTCTACTCGTCGAATTACAACCTCATAGAACTCATCTTCAGCATATTAAATATTGGTATATGAGGGTCAGAGCGAATATGTGCATGTAGATATATTGGTTGAACTATCTAGTAGGTAGAGCATATATGGTAGAGCATATAGATGAAGGAAGAAGTGGGAGGACGGATAAATACCCCTAGCGCCAAGCCGCTTCGGCCGGAGCGGAAATAACTAACCGCCGGGGTATATGTATGAGCATACGTACCCCGTTTCCAACATTAAAGACCTGGGTTCGTAGGCATTTTGACGAGATATGACTCCGTTTTGAAGGCATCTTTGATGACTCTCTTCATTACGCTGTTGAACGAAGCAGATGTGATAGATATTCGAGGCAGCACTTCAAGCATTCAGACTACATCTTTGAGGCAGATATCAGAGCTTTGGAACGAGAATTGGAGGTAGGAAATCAGGAATTTGACTCTATTTAACGACTCAGTTCTAATAGAGTCTTTCGGATGCTCTAGAGGGGGTGAGGGGGTCATCTAGAGGGGATCATCTAGAGGTAGATTTTGACTTCGGCGTTGAGATATTTCGAATAAAAACGGTTACAAGAACGTCAGGAACGTCAACAAACAAAGAGGTCTGAATAGCTTCAATTTTGGGCAATTGGGGGGGCGGTGGGGTTGAATTTCGAATTCCTCATATAAACGGATCACCGTGGGGCAGAGCGAAAATGAATGCCAAGGATTCTAAACCTTTCTGCATACGCTAATACGCTAATAACCATATGTAGTACGGATATTGAGTCAGCGTCGCTTATCTGACCCGTGAGAAGGCTGAGAAGCAACCCCCTTTTTCTTGCTACTCCGCACTTGAGAATCTCAACTTGCCCCTCAATCTTCCTATGGGTCAATTAAGCGACGCTGAGTCAATATCTGTACCCATCTCTTCGAGCCGTCGCCGTGCGTGTGGTATGAATCACTCCGCCCCAAAACATCCCTCCGCTACCCTCCTCCACCTCGGCTTCGGCTTCCGCAGTAGTAAGTCCGCTAATATAACCCAAAGCTTTCCTCTAACAGCTCTAGCCCTCACCTATACAGAAAATTCAAATTCTGTTGCGTATGGTGCGATTGACGGTGAAGATTATAATAATATCGCCGTCCTAAAGAAATCTTACATTCCGGCTGAAGATTCGTAGAAAATCCACGACTATTGTATGCTACGGCCTAGGCCATCGGCGCTGCGCCTTCGCGCGATCATGAAACCGTTATACTCTTCTGCGAGACACACCATTCTCCCCTTCTCAGATGTACGGGAACCAGCATTGTCAGGAGTAGATGAACTTGAAATGCGCTTGCGGACTCATCCCTGGAAACATGGAGAATCTGCACTATCTTATGAGGTTGCTCCTACTACTAGTTCCAAAATTCACCTCCAGAAGAGGACTTCTGCAGCCAGCCAGCACCACCGCCTTGCCAACGACCGCCTCTTTCGCCGAAGGCTGTTTGGCTTTAATACCTTAGCGACGCCAAAACCATTGACCAAGAGATAAATTCAGTGGTGAATATGCACGACATCTCGCTATCGCCGGATATGAATATTCTCTGGGTGGCCAATACCTGTTTTCAAGCAGGCACCGCCTCAATGATGCTTTTCGTCAAGTCAGCATGACTGCGTATCTTAATTACCTTCAAGCCGACAGAAGTCAGAATGTCGCGCCATTGTTGCTCGTTTCTTTCCATCGCAGATAGACAAGCGAGCATGGTCCAGTCCCAATTCGTCTCTCTCAACCCGGTACCAACATCAGGGATGACTATTTCGTTGATGAAGATCTTAGAATATCCCGTGTGCATAGCAGGAATGATGTTCTTCAGTATGAGCCGAGCTTTATCGTCGGGCCAATCATGCAAGACCTGACGAAGGTAATATACACGAGCGCCTGTAGATCAGAATGTTAGAAGGTAGAACTGAATGAGTGACTAAATAGTAAGAGAATACACTTACCCTCAACGGGTTGTGGAGTGAAGAAGTCATGCACGACGGGCTCAAACACTTTGGTCTCATGATGGTCTCGAGTAAATCTTGAAGAATCAGACGTCCTGGTATTTCCGAATATCTCTTCTTCAGTTCTAGAAGCTCATGTCCCAAGCTTCCTCCAACGTCTACCATAGTAACGGCCTTCTCATCTTGCTTCAAGCCTTTAATCAGCTCTTCTTCCACAGGAAACCAATCAAGCCAGTGAGTCGCGTGAGTACCAGTCATCCAGATGTTGAAGTTGCGAAGAAGAGGTGAATTTTCTGGCTGCATGATCCACGCAAAGCCGTTGAGTTGAGTATCATAAGCGTATTGAAAGGAACCGTTCATGACATCTGTGGGATTTCGATATTTGGTTTTTGCAAAGTACGCTGGCAATTTGTAAAATGCTGGTGCGACAAAGTCATAACTGTGACAATTAACATGTCGTTCTTTTATCAGAAATGACAATGCTTACTTGTGTTTTACTCCAGCTTGTGCTACTGGGTTCGACAAAGTCTTTGAGATAGATGTTGCTTTAAAGCGAACTTGATTCACTTGATCAATGACTCCTGTGGTTGCGAGGTGTCTCAGAAGACGAGCTGACGTATGTCAATGAATATCAACATTTCACGATATGTCATGTTAAGGGAAGAAAGACAAACTCAGAAATGCTGAATCAGCGCTCGTGTCTTTCTCGAGTTCTTTCATGCTCTTGCCGCTGGGCTCCGCCTGTTCTAGTATTTCGAACAAGTCAAGGTCTAGTGCAATACGAATTACTGTAGCTTGAAGGGGCTAAGGCACTCGAGGTTTTAGTATGTGGAAGAAGTGGCAAAGAGGTGACAAAAAAAGCAGAGCTTTACCAAAAACGCAATTCGTTGGAAAGTATCTTCAGACGTCTCTACAGTATTGATAAGTTTTTGAGCGGCTTTGAGCACGGCTCGGCGAGTCTGAAGATCGAGGGAATCACTGCCTGCGACGCGTGTTGTCAAAGCGTTGAGGCTCTGCTCAACGGACTTTGTGTCTGAGTTCATGTTCATGGTAAACAAGTATTACTGGAACGATTAGTATATATATAGTGGACTGGGACTGCGAAAATGTACGAAAAGATAATGAAACGAACTGTTTACGGCTTTGTTGCTTGCTCAGACATCGATTCCTGAAGGGGCTGAAGCCGGCCTAATACACAGGTATGGTAGTTGCATCACAGTAGTCCCAAAGCATTCTGAGCCTTGTACCAACGCTTCAGCAAATGGGGAAGCGTTGGTGCTCAATGTTCATGATGCTACCAACATTTGTGTAGAGAATGCCGCTAGATGACAGGACCACTCATAAACCACAGGACTAGGTAGATGGCAGAACTAGATGACAGAACTAGTGACAGATCTAAAGAACAGATGACAGATCATGACAGAGCTAGATGAAAGAACTAGATGACTGGCAGAACTAGATGACAGAACATGACAGAACTAGATCACAGATCACAGATCTAAAGAACAGAACTAGATGAAAGAGGTGCTCACCAGAAAATTAGATAGCCTATGAGATGCTCTCTAGAAATCAGTGATGATTCATTGAGACTGATACGAAAGTGACGCGAGTAGCTCGCGCTTACTATGGTCAGTTATGATCAGCGCAGAACAAACGTTATCTAGTTAACGCTATCATGATGATTGATGTACTATTGTTGAACAACTTCTGGAGGCCAGCGATGGGATCCACCTGTACGTGGTGCTGGATTCCCCCCCTTTCCCTTCGTCCTTCACCTTCTTGCGCATGAACGTCTTTGTTTTTTGCGCGCTAGCATCGAGCTATGCTTCATTGTACGCTAAATCCTCACACCTTGTACGATAGCAGGTAGAGCTAACGCCGCGGTCTTGGTAGTATTTCACTTCAATACGACAACAAGTATCATTCTATGACCCCGACAGATCGCGAAGTCTGTGACGCTGTGGGACACCGATATTCCACAGGGCCATGCGCGGCGTCTCGCTCTGTGGCTGCACTGGAGCCTTTTCAATCTCCCATCCTTGGGATAGACCACACATGTCCAAATTCCTCACTACTTGCAACTCTGTCGAATACTCAAAGATTAGGGAAAATTCAACCGTCGCTACTTTGGCTGTTCTTTGGTGGCACGTCCGTCTGATGTGGGCGCAGGCGCATCCCCAAAAAGGCCGACGGCAATCTGGGGCACCTCTTGTGTGGTTGTATTCTTTCAGGGCTTCATTTCTATATAGATCATTTATCCGTACCCCGCACTTTCACTCATCCTTCGCTTAGTACTAGTCAGCCATGTAACCCGACCAGCCATACAACCCGAAAATTCATATATCTTCTACATTCATATATATAGTGAGCAATTCGCCCATTACACGCTTCCAACGCTTCCGCATAGCTTCGCGCTGCTTTAGAAGCTTCATTCTATGAGGTTTAGTAGCCTTGTAGACCTTCTTTAGATCATTGATATAGCGTTTTTCTCCACGCTCGTCGCGAGTCCGTTGCCTTGATTCTTCTACTTGTACCCTATCTTGAGTCATAGTTCGAGCATCTTTGGCATAAAGTAGGTCTCCTGATTGGAGAACCTTACCAGACTGCTTTTTGCGTGCATTTCGAGCATTCTGGGCCGACTGTGTTCGGCCTAGCTTATTCTTCAGTAGCTCAATCCTACGAGCCATCGCATTGACTCCTTTCGTATATTTGAATAGCTTCTGATGAAGCTCGGGTTCATAGCCGGCGCAAAGTAGACTGACTTGTTGTCTTCTCAGCTGTAATCTAGTAGTAGGGGTAGTCTTCCAGACATCGGGTGATTCCGTCGTAGATGGTGTAATAGGACGAGCTGAGGATCGAGTTTCTCGCACCTTATCCAGAACCGCATTAGGATCGAAGGGAATTAGACCAGTTTGCTTTCAAGCCGAACGTATAGTAGTTTCCTTGAAGGCTTTACTTCTGAACCCGTTGAAAGCAGCCAGAAATTCGATTTTGGTGAAGGTCTCGTCACCCGTTTGAATCGCTTCGTTAACGGCTTCCGAATGCCAGTGTTTCAGAGGCTGAAAAACACATACATCCAGCGGCTGAAGCAGATGAGTAGTATGCGAAGGTAAGCCGAAAGGTATGATCTTGTGATCCTCACAGTAGGATAGAAATTCGCGTGTATGGTGGGATCCGTAGCCATCCATTACGAGTAGTCTCCATGCATCTCGTTGATATCGTTGACTGTAGTGATCAAAATGTTTAATCCACTGCAGTGATATCCAGTCATTTGAATAGCCTGTATCCGATGTAGTGAAAACCACCTCGTCATCGATATCGTTGTTGAAATGGGAGGACAATAGATTGACCCCCTGAAGAATGAGCATTGGTGAAATATCTTTGCCAGTACCGTTAATACACTCAATGACGGTACAGAATTCTCTGTTATCTGGGTCCGACATGTATATTCTTCGTACTGGATCTACTGTAATGATTCAGTCAGAGCGTGCAATGCCCATACGATATCCGATTTCGTCGAAATTCCATGTATTCTTCTTCGTCATGCCGTATTGCTTAACCACCTCGTCATAAGCATCAAAATGACCCTTCAGAAGCTTCTCATTATGTGCATTCTTTCGTGCAGCTGCCAAAGGCTTCCGTTTAGCTTTATGAAGATCCGATTGACGATCTAGCCATCGCTTGGCCCATTTGGGACCTAATGACGCCCAGGGACTATCCTGACGCAGTAGAAGATTACCAGCTGATTCAATCAGATTCAGCCGTGCTGATAGACCCAATTCGTCCAATCTCTTTATGTATGTATGCAAAGCTAGCTCCTGATCAGGTTTTAAAGCTCTGTTATGCAGTTCTCGTACTGCTGATGCTGGTGGATGACCTTTCAGTCTGGATCGTAGTCTTTGCACCGGAACATCAAATTCGCGCGCAATTTCGGCTCGATTAGGATTGTCACGCGTGTTTATGGCGTCAATAGCCTTCTGAATGCGACCCTCGATGATAGCGTAAGTAGCAGCCATGTGGTTGAAAGTTGGTGGATTTTTGAAGGTGGTAGGTCAAATATTCGAATTTTCGGGTTGTATGGCTGGTCGGGTTACATGGCTGACTAGTACTAAGCGAAGGATGAGTGAAAGTGCGGGGTACGGATAAGTAGCATTGTAACTCAAAATACGTTCCTGTCTACATTTGTATGGTCCGCAGAGAAAGAGGAAACAGGGAACAGTACTGTTACCCCTGTGGTTAGTAATCTCCGCATCCATCCGGTGCCGCATTCATCCGGCGCTAGTGAATGGGTATTTACGAGTACCCTTTGCCCACTTCTTCCTTCCTCCACAGTTCGCACCTACTAGATAGTTCAGTCAATATATCTACATAACTCTCTACCCTCCTGTCCTCGTATACCAAGACTATTAAGGCCGTCAGGACCACTCGATAAAGACTGTCGAGTTTCGAGGTAAAGGCGTCAGATTTGTTCTCCCAGGCGTTCAGCAACAATGACTTCAAGTTTCTTCGAGTTTGAAAGACGAGATGTGTTGGCAGTAAAAGCTGTTCACTTCGACAGACAAGCACATGGCAAAGCTTCTGAAGAGACAGAAAATGCTGCGTCGCAAGGCCGGCGTCGACTTCAAAAATGTTGCAGCAGAACCCTCCATTGGTCTTTTCAGATGCCGGCAAGCATAACCAACGAAAGCGGATTGAGAATGCCCAGACCACATTTTCGTAATACAGGCACTTTGATCTTATTGACGTGTGTAGAGGTAAAGTTGTATATGTGGTAGTATAGCTGAGTATGCGCTGCAGATAGAGGAAGTCTAAGTCGGTTCATTGCGCTGACTAAAGCTGAAAAGCTTTGTGGCTTCAAGCCAGACAGCAGTCGGTGGTTCTGTCTCGTAATTGGAGGTTTGAGTAGGGCATTGATAAGAGCATCATAGACCCACGGGCAGAGCTGCCCTGATCGGCGGTACGAGAAGCAACGAGGACGCAAGATAAGGAGGAGACTAGAGAAGCAATGGACGAAGATTTTGTCCATGGTAAATCGATTCCGCCACATATGGGTCAAGAAGTGGGTGAAAGTTTGGACAACATACGTTTGCGTCGATTTGTGAAAGGACAATTCATCAGCTGCAAAGAAACATTCTGTAATTATGCCCCCAATACTTTGTTTCATACTCCAACATCATAAAGATGATCCCGAATTGTCAGTAGAGCAGAAATTTAAGAACTATCTGAGGGATCCCCCAAGCATGAAAAGCACCTAAAATGTCTGCTTGACAGTGCCACTTACGCTTTGCGGGACGACGTCAAGGTTAGAATCTTGTAACTTGAAGGATGTGGTTTATCCGCCATTCCATCATCTATCTTCGTCTGTCCAAAAGCACAATCTTAATTGAAGCAGGCCATCCTTGCGAGCGTGTATCCTCGTTATGCGCCGTTGTCATGCTTTACCAGCGCTTTGTGAAAGCTTTTCTTCTTGCGCTTCACTGTCCCAAGTAAGATGCCCTTTGCGCAGCTATCTGTGATCTCTTTACCCTTCCAGATGACCTGATTGCCGATTCTGGGCTCGAGTTCTAATGGAGTCGTCGAATTGTTGCTAATTTTCAATTCGCCGTGAAACTCGCCCCCGTTGAATCCCGACTTCGAATTTACGTTGTGCCGCAATGGACTGCCTGACACTATTTTCGCTGAGATCCTTGACAGCCCATTTGCGAGATCTGTAATATCCCTGGTCTCTGGCCACGTGGCTGGACACTCAGGCGTTGAAGGGGGCGTTGGAGGGAACGCTGAAGGGGGTGGCTCGATCGCGAGCATCATAGGCGATTAAATAGTCTGAATAAGGCGAAATCTGGGGAATAAAGCAAACTTGGAAAGGAAAGAAGCAGCACGTCTTCTCCCAGACTCTTTTTAATTTGGGACGCAGAACACAACAGCTTATTAAGGAATTGAGCCTGATGAAGAGAGAGAGAGTTATGATGACCGAAGGTCACCATCATAACCATAATCGCATTGTTTCAGAAACGTAGTACGAGACATCTATCTAGAATTTATGTCAATACTAGTATTGATTGCAGTTGTCGATATCGAAAGAATATATGTGTTGCGTTGATGATCGCATCTGAGTTTGTATGGGCGCACACCAAAATAAGGACTGTAAAATAGAGCAAAAATACGGCGCGGTGGACTCAGACGTAGGCTGAGTACCTTAGTCATCCAGAGGGTCCCTAACCCAAAGGGGCTTAGGGGGATAGGTTAACCCGAAGGGGCTTAACCACGGAAACACGTGTGACGTCTGAGGTCCTGACTCCGAACCAAGTAAGGTAACTAAGGTACGACTATCTTAGTGCCCTTTTTAACACGCTAAACCCGATATTATCTGTAATTAACCTTTCTAGGTTAAAGTGCCCCGCGTGCCCCGTGTTGGAAACGGGGTACGTATGTATACCCCGGTGGTTAGTTATTTCCGCTCCGGCCGAAGCCGGCTTGGCGCTAGGGGTATCTATCCGTCCTCCCACTTCTTCCTTCCTCCGATAGTTCACCTACTAGATAGTCAATATATGCACATATTCGCTCTGACCCTCATATACCAACACCCCGGAGGCAGGCATACAAGGGCGAGAAGGAAGAAAGATCGACTCAAAGTTCAGCAAGTGGGAAAACATCTCGAAACTTTTTTGGCGAGAGCTTCCAATCGCAGACAGAGTTGTAAGCTTTGAAGAGACAGACCCTGTATCATTCGGTGGCTATTCTCTAATCTTTACCTGCTAGACCCGATAAATTGCGGTTGGATAGAGAGACTTGCGAGTGGTGAAGAGCTTTGCGGAAGTGATAGGTGGCATTGTAGAACTGGGACGATTTGCAGAGCTTAGCTGAGGTGTGATAGGAATGGTAGGAGGTTATGGGAAAGTATTGGCAGTCGGTGTGTGAGTATGCCATTGTAGCGTGCAACTGCACTTTGATAAGCCACTGTCTGTAACGCACTAAAATGCAACCTTGAAAATCCAATTTCAAAAACGAAGTACTTTCCCCTAAATCTTGATACACTCACCGCTTCTCTGTTCCCCTTGCGCTTCTTTGATACTGAAAGAAGTGGAGAAGTAAGCGCTTCAAGGCTTTCACTAAATTTTACCAACATAAGCAAAAAAAATTGAGGGTGTCCTGATGCGGTTCTTTCAACAAGGAGGTTGCATGACACTTCCGAAGATATAGGTATCATAGCCTCATAGCCTCATAGGACAGCTACAAAATCAGTTTTATAAGACCTAGATCTCAAAAAGGTTACACACATCGTTCTATCAATCACTCAACTTTTCGTCACAAATACAGCACTGTTACAAGAGTGACTACATGATGGCGCTCTACTACGTGTTTATTTGCATGCTGATTCGTGTGTGACGGGTGAAGCGGATCACCAGGGTCTTGAGACCGTAAGCAGCTTATCCTCGTCTCGAAAAGTGTGCGAATTATGAATTCGGAGTCGCTTATGGTCTCACGACTTCTGTGAGTATGCTGTCCTTTCCTATATTAGATTACCCCTTGCTTCTCCCTCCACCTGACGCTTTCATATCCCCAACCTCCCAAATATTCGTATTAAAGCAGCATCCCTTGCCGCGCGTCCCAACTCCTACATTTCCTCATCATAGGTGCTTTATAAGTTACCTCGCCGGTGTATACCCGTTCATGGCTGTCTCCTATACCACAGGCCTGATCGTTGCAATACACCTAGCATTTGGAGCGTTTATCTGTCTCTTCTTATTGATGGCGAAGAAGCTTCACGGCTCGACACACAAATGTTCAAATCCATTTTCCAGACTTATACCACGCCGTTCAAGGTCTGAATTGCCTGTGACTCAGCCACAGCCCTTATCAAAGTATGAAGCATACAGCATGGACAAGCAAAACCCAGCACAATATTACCCATACGTCGGAACCAACGCTAGGTTGACAACGCCTGTCGCCGCCTGGTTGCCATTTCCGCAGAATTAGGTGCATCCAATAGGAAGCACTTCTCCACCGCCATATGGGGATCACAAAGACGGACTTCGCCAATCTACAGACCTTCTCGAAAGTCTCCATTCCGAATCCTTCATGGAAAACCTGTCATGCAGACGGGTACCGTTGTAAAGGCATAGCGGTGAGTGTAATGGTAAGCCTGAATCTTGCTTATTGGCATTGCTGGTATGGGGTACGGAGAGCGAGCTTGATCACCATCCAAATCGAACAGCCGCTTCTATTAGCCCGGAACGTTCCGAGCTCACTTGATGGATATGTAGTAGCTCATATAAGAAGAAGCATCAGAGATAGTTGGAGGTCATTAGCGATAAAACCAATTAATCTTGAGCCCTCAAAATAGTACTCCATTAGATCATCTGCGGTCAAGACACCTGAGCGAGCCGAAATCTGTTTAATGAATGATCACAAGAGAATAGATAGATATCTCTATTACCACTGTGGAAGAAGTAAAGATACCTTAGTTCAAGAAAGTCAAGTAGCAGAGAACACCAACTTAGAAAGCATCAGTAGTAATTAAGAGGATCATGTTATCCTGAATAACAACCATATTGGTAGGACCTTCAAGGCTGGAAGGGGGAAGGGGTGTCGGAAGCGAAAAGCGGTGGGCCCCAGAATCGGCCTAATCAGTATGCTCAACGTCTTACCTTTTCAAGCGACGGTCATCCTGACCTGAACTGAGCGCCCTGATAACCAAATATATCAAACGTAAGGCTACCGCAAATGGCAAACACTGCTGACACCGCTATCTAATGATATTCTCTAACAGCTGAGTTGGACGGGCCGAAGTTTCCCAAGCATTCTCCCGACGAATAGACCGTCACACAATGCCACAATGTAGATGAGAAGCATGAGATAGACTTTGCGCTTCACGATGAATGCGACTGTGAAGTACGTGGGGGTCCCGGACATTGGAAACTTTTTTCAAAGTATCGTCTCTCCTTATCTCATCCTCTCTCCGCTTTAGTACTCTCTTCTCCAACCTCTCAACCAGCTTCCGGTGAGGGTAAAGATGTGAAAGTCACCAGTGTGCTATCATCTTCCTCTCATATTCATATCATTGACCCTTATCGTTGCATCTTTGCCCTTCGATCTAGATCTAGAACCTACCTAATCGCGGGTGACGTCCTCTTCCAGGAAGCTTTCTATCAGATTGGCCTAGCCAGCTTTCCCAATTTCGGTACATTAAATTATGACCCACCGCTTGACATTTGTGATCTTGTCAGCTTAGCTCCTGAGCACAAGAGAACGCTGCACCAACAGAGTCCAGAAGACGCGTCGTCCCAGGATACACCGCAAGCCATGACGGAAGATCTACTCTCGAAGAGAGCAATGCTATTCCAGTATTTCAAGATCGAGATTACTCCCGACGGGAAGATTGCCGCACTTCCTCTCTTAGTTAAAGGATATGTACCCAGTCTGGCCGGTCTTCCGAAATTCCTGAGAACCTCGGCCCGCTGTGTGAATTTGGAACAGCACATGTGCTTTGAGACCATTTTTCGTGAGCTGGCTATTCTCCACATCCCACTAGAAAAGAATATCAACATGAATCTCAGAAGCGATAACAAAACTACCAACACTAGCGATGCGGCTGGTGATGCGGTGTCCAAGGGAGGCATACTGAAGGCAGACTTCCTACTGAGGTATGTGCTGAAACATATAAAGAGTGGAAAATTAGTGTCTACCGTACAAATGGTCATGGGTGTGGACAGGGTGAGCATTGAATCATCTTGAATGGTAGTGTAATGTCGGTATTAGCTGGTTTAGCTGTGCACTCAGCTAATATCGATTTTATCCGTGCCCCTCACTAAGCTCATTCTTAAGTGAAGAATGAGCTTAGTGAGGGGCACGGATATCTCTTTTGTCAATCAAATATTGAATTAATGACTAGATAGTTGCCCGTATATTAGGTTAATTAATAATTAATTTGACTATCTAAATAATAGCTATTTACACAGTTTGATATATGCGCTGGGAAAGTCAATGGGGAAGTCAATGGGGAAGTTAATGGGTAAACTAATGGGGTAGGGAGCCATGTAGGATGTTCGGTAGGGAGCCATGTAGAATGTTCGGTAGGGAGTCATGTAGAATATTCGATAGAGAGCCATGTAGAGTGTACGGTAGGGCCATGTTTGATGCTCGGTAGGGAACAAATTTGATCCTTGAATGCGGAGCAATTCGAAGCTTGGTAGGGAGCCATGGAGGGAGCCATGTAGGAAGCCATGAAGGGTGATACCACACGACAGTGGTTCGCTTCCTAGTTTAGCCGGTTTTTGCAGCTCTACGATCGAAAGCAGAAGCTCTGCTACACGCGTGTAGTAGACACGAAACAGAAGACAACCTCGACTGACCTCTTGACTGAGCCCTTCATCGAATGAACAGAACAAACCCTATCGAATGCGATAGGCACGAACAGAACAAGCCCTGCGACGCGTTGCAGGCACGAACCAGAAGACAACAATTGACCTCTTGATTGAGCCCGTCACCCGAAGTGAGCCTGCGACAAGGGCAGATAAGGATTGACCTCGCCGCCGAGCCCGTTGTAAAGGGGTGCTCTGCTCAACCTAGTAGTCAGAGCTCAGAAGCATAGTAGTATGTAGATATGTAGATCTAGGAGGTAGGCTAGATACAGGTGGGTCGGATAAATAAAGAGGTAAAAGGTAAGTAGGTAGCTAATATCCCCATGAACCCTGAAGGTGCGGCCGAATCAATGCTGTTCCATCAACTCTTTTGATTTATAATACACGCTGATTATAGAAATTTCTACGGTTGCTGGGGTATTATTCCCTAGTACACAAGTCAGGAACCAATATTCAACTGTGGATAATCAAAACCGCAAACTAAAATGACAACAGGTGTAGAGAGGAAACAGCTTATCATTCCTGGCCGTCCTTACGAAGTTGTTGAGGTGTGCACAGACGTCGCGGAAACGCGGACTCCTGAAAACGGCAAATCACATTCTTCCTTCTCGCGCACTTGTGCTGCTTGATCTCAGATGCTGCATTCCTGGGCACCACACCTTCGTTAGATCTATAGTTCTTAGGTTCTGTAGAAGAGGAGTCTATCAAGGGAGCATTGCGATTACTTCAGTCGAATATTCAGATAATCATGAAACCGCAGGGCTTGAATGTCGCCATCCGACGCCTCTTGGTGGCTTCTTCCCTCGCGCTGTCCTACGTATGATTCAAGGCGTAAATTAAGATACGAGAGAGGAGGGTGCGAGGGCGAGAGAAGAGAGGAAGAAGAAGATGATGAGGAGAAAGATTGTAACTGAAGTTGTACGCCTGCGATTGTCGAGGTTGATTTTGGGATATACGACTTCGAAGTTCCCTCTTCCTCATGACAGAAGGGCGCGACCTGTTCTGAGCAAAAGAGAAACGGGTTAAGAGCGAGTCGAAAGCTAGGTCGGGCACAAACGATGAGAAGACAAAGGATGAGGGGTGTTATTGTTACGGATGATAGGGAAGTGCATAGGGAGAAGAGGAAGGGATGTTTGGGCTTCGGCCAATCAGATCTTCGTGGAGATCATCGCGGGATACAAAGAAAATGCCACAGGAGGCGGAACTATGCTTCGGGCAGACTTTCGGCAACGAGGGGGCAAATTCGCAAAACCTCTTACTGATCTTCTAAAATAGAGAGAGTAAATCGGCCGGCCGAAGGGCAGGATTAATCTTGTAATGTTTTTTCCCGATTTGTTTCTGTCACCTTTTCTTTCACCCGCTAGTATGGGCTGACGGAGTAAGCATATTTCGAAACGCGTGCTGTCTTGAAAGCTGGCGGCATCCATCGTCATCATGGGTACCACAGCTGGCACGGTTCAGGACCTAGGTTCGCCAGAATCCATTTCAACCTCAGCATTCACTTATCATAGCATACGGTGCTCGCCTTTCCGAAGTCATCAATGATGGCTCCGTCGAAGAACCAATAATGTACCGTAAGTACGGACTGTTTCTACATAGAATAAATCTTATTAACACCCTTTCACAGCAAGTCCAGGCCCAAGCGTGCAGTATATATCAAACGGCGAATTTGACCTCAGGGCGATGGAGCGGGGAATGTGAAATAACTTTCTTCTCCCTCTGCTTCCCCTCCACCCTCTTCTTCCCCTCCTCCTCCTTTCTTCCCCTCTTCTTCCCCTTCTTCCGCTTCTTCCCCCTCTTTCCTTTCTTCCGCTTCTTCCGCTTCTTCCGCTTCTTCCCCTCCTCTCTCTTCCCCCCCTCCTCTTCCTTTTTTCCCCTCTTCTTCCCCTCCCGCTTCTTCCGCTTCTTCCCTTCCTCCCTCTTCTTCCCCTCCTCTTCCTCTCTCCCCCTCTTCTTCCCCTCCCGCTTCTTCCGCTTCTTCCCCTCCTCCCTCTTCTTCCCCTCCTCCTCCTTTTTTCCCTTCTTCTTCCCCTTCTTCCGCTTTCTCAAGCCGAAAATATCTTCCCTTGCACTCCGTGGGAACAGCCTCGAACAACCTGGAGATATCTTGTTTTGGTGGCAAAACGTACTCGTCCCACTTGCGGTAAACAGATCTGGTAAGATTAACTCGCTTAGAACTCTCCAGGGCTACTTTATCGTAATTCACTTCAAGATCTGGAATATAGTCGTATCTAGCATCTCCTTCTTCATATATTTGACATCTTGTGCACAGCCAGAACTTCGCGGTATAATCATCGCGAAGCTTTACACAGCGCTTATGATACCATCCAATGTCGCATTTAGCATTGTTACATTCAATCATGGCTCCTTCACCTAACTTCTTGCAGCCACACCAAGAATTGTATTCAATTTTAATGTTTCGAAGAAGTTTCGAAACCCCTAGTAGCGCGTCTAGATCCTTAGTGGTCTCATGATTCGAGGGCACTAAGTCTTCATCTAAATAAAGGAATGCACAGAAGTTAGCATCAAATAACAAGTCATCTAAATCCTTTCTGGTTTTCCGCTCATGTCGCTTCTTCTCGTCAGCAAGAATCTCTGGATAATTAGGAGTTTCTGCCTCATCGCGTCTCTCTTTGAAGATAACATAAGGCTGCTGTTTAGTTCCATCTATTTGGAAACGTAGTAGAAGAACATCATCCTTACTCCAGCCGTGATAAGCCGTGCGAGTCATTTTCTATGAAAGAGTGACAGGCAAATTTCGCTCTTTATATTTACACTATTACCGTCATTCACATGAGATTTTGATGTTAAATGCTTACGGCTTAGATACCTCTCGATTCCATGAACACATCTTTCGTTCAAGAAGTATGAGCGAAATTTGGGGGCACGGATACCCGCCGCTGAGATTTTGGTTTCTCAATTTCCTTTGTCAAACTTATTCTTGATTGACCCATCACTAAAACACTTCCCCTTCTGGTTCGTGAAAGATCAACCCACCTTTTATGTAGCGTAAATAAGCACGTCGGTCTAGTAAACAGTTCGATAACAAAGTGACACGTTTTTCGGATTCTGCTCAGTGGGAACTGCTTTCTTTGACTCTCCATCACAACCGCCTCCTCCAGACTATAAGATGCAGACGCAGATTTATAGTGTTGGGAACCCATTGCGTTCCTCAACCCCTCAAATAAAGCTTTGAAACTCATATTCACACCATGCATTCACCCCTAAAATCTATAATATCGATAGCAATGGCGGAAATAATGGCCTCGATCCCGCAAAGGTGAAACCGTATGTCACGCGGACAATGTGTCGAGATGTTACTCGCGAATATTGGCACACTGACCCTCAGGCCGCTTTTCCCAAGCTGTCTGTATTCTGCCTTGGGCACATTGGACTTGTCCGTGGTAGCCATTGAATAAGAGTGCTGTCGTGGCACAAATATGGAGATTCTGAGTGGTATCGAGGATATGGGACGAGCGGTCTTGGAGCAGATAGTAGTTATTCTTTGCATGCCCGTGCTGTGTTGTTGTTAGGGGAAGGCGGGAATCGGCTCGATTAGACATCCAAGCACCGCGTGCCATATCAGAGGGACAAGCTGTCTGGGGAAAGGCCAGGAAGGATGTGTTACATATTCTTCAAACAGGACTCTACGATTGATAGAAGGAGGAAGAACTCCATAACTGGCAAACAGGCTTAATTCTTTCCTCGTGGTGGCCTCGTAAGTAAACTGTCTATTTCCGCCTTGAATTAGTCCGAGAAACATGACAAGGTAACGACCAAGCGTATTGTTCAAGTCCATCCAAGTCTTCTGTCGTGCCATCTGATCGATTCTCCCCATCAAACGAAACACTATCTCAGTCCTCCCTTTTCCCACGCCATATGCAGCTCTATTGAGTTAGTCCCTAGAGGTTCAAACCTGGGCCAATCCAACCCGTTACGACGGATAGTAGACTTTGATAACGACGGCTGGTCGCGGCAAAGCAAAGAGAACACGAGGCAATCACGTTGGCCACCATTGAGGAAGAGTTCAAGGCGCCGCTGTACTATTAGTGAACAGCTGATACAGGTACTTCGAAAGCATTTGAGATAGGGTGAAGGGATCGGTGCATAAGACTTTGACTTACGATTGTAGAAAGGAATGGGAATAGTGAAATTGTTGCGTCAAGAAAGAGAGAGGGCAGGGACCTAGCACCCGAACCGAATCTGGCTAAATCCAGGGTATGTCAGATCAAGTATTAAAGACCAACCATTAAGTGAGGCAACGGCGGGTTGGCCCGGCTGGCGGCAGTGTTGCAAGAGGCAGTGGAACGAGCCCTTGCAGAGAAGTTGGCCTTGCGTCGAGATTCGATAAGAGCGAAATTGTTGGAAATAGGGGAGTTGGTAACCTCCGCCTCATTAGAGTTTTCACCTTCCACCTCCTAGATAGCCTGAACAACAACAACCAAAATACCAATATGCCCCATATGACCTCGGATTCCAACAGGAATAAGGACTGTTTGCCCAAACCCCAAATGGGCGAGGGGGAATTTGGGGAGGTGGGACTGGCTTGGGGCAGGGATGGATGTTGAGTGTGTTGGTTATGGCGTGAATGAAAGATGAGTGGTTGTGCTTAGGGCGAGGGTGGGAAGTGGCCTTGAGCAAGGAGAGAGTGTTGCATAATCGAAGTCGCTAATTCCAGAATTAGTCAAAGTCCTGGGAGCAATAATTGAAACACGTCCTTGAGTTGTAGCCAAAGCCTCGGCGTCCACAATATTCAGCGTTATCGAGGCGCTTCATCAGCTTTGGGGATTTCACCGATGACAACGAGATGTTTGGGTCGAGATTATCGTGAAGCTTTGCGATGAGGAAGCAAACGGGAATGTAAATAGGAAAAACAATGAGGAAGCTAATGAGAGATAGAAAGTCATGTAGAAAGCATTGTTTAAAGCACTGTTTGACGTGTGTTATGCGCCCGTAGACAGCTCGATAAGGAGTTTAGTAGAGCGTTTGGTAGGGAATATCACCCTACCAAACGCCCTACCGAATTCCCTACGTAACGACTTCAATGAACAGGCAAAAACACAGTGCGGGGTCGAAAAGTTTTGATTTCCTATTCACATCTTTTTACCTCCGCCTTCGCTATAACAGCATCCAAGCACGCTAAGCTACGGGATATGACGTTGGCTTGGAGCTGTATCCTATCTATCTAAGCGGTCAATGAGAGGAAGCGTATATCATGAGTGGTAGAAGGTCCACCACGACTCAACCCGACAAAAGAGCCGCAAAGGTTCTTGCACAAATAATTGCCGCCAACAGTGTTGCTTCTCAACCTCCGGTGACTCATCCTACTAGGCGCCATGACTAGATGGATGCCTGTCACAACCTTTCTTCAGCTCCCGGTGGCGGTGGAGGATGCCGCCTCCGTATTGATGGTTCTGAAAAATGGAAATGGTGAGGTTCGTTTCCCGCTCTTACAATTTCTTGATTGAACGTCAAGAACGATTCGGTCTTGAGTATATACGATCATGATGCAAAAGCTTAAGCCGAAGCTATAAAATTACTGTGCAAGGAACAACAAATTCTCGAAGCATCGACCACCCATAAACAAGTGTGCACCTCGCTGTACTGGGCCCTGACGAAGCCAATAACCAAGACGCAGAAAGGACATAGGATCAAAGCCACTGCTGATGTCCGCTTCTTGCCCCTTTCTTACCACAAATACTTCCACGCCCTTTTATCGTCGCAATTGCAGAGCACGCGGATGGCCGCGCAGAGAAAAGTAAATGCGTCGAGCAACCTTTGAGAAGCTATTAAAGTCGTGCCACGATCTCTACAATCCAAGTCCCTGAGTACGCAGACCAGCCCAAAGGGCAAACGTGTTGCACTAGAATGTTACAGACTCTCGGTACAGCAAAGAGCATTCAACAAAGCCTACAACGCCCTCTATTCGCCCCAACGCCACAATTACTCAGTTGTTCAGTCCTCAGCCACGCATTCAGAGCTAGAGGTCAAAGGAGCGATGGGACTTGGCTTTCAGTCACATCAGCTGTGAGGAGATTCGATCGAAAAAGCTCACGTGATGACTGGGAAAAGATCCGCGACATTTCGCACAAAGGTACTTAGTATCTCCTCCTTCCCGGTTCGAAGCGTGGAGACGCCCCAACAACGATCTACCGCCTTGTTACCTGAACGGCAAGATCATCCCAACAAGCGCAAGGCGAGGAGGACATAGTATTCGTCATGGATTAGAAACCTATACTGCTGTTCTAGATGAAGACTGCCCAAACGTGAGACTTCGCAATAAGGGTCTGGATCTGGCCACACGTAGAAGATACGAGTCCGTGGGCGAAGACAGGTATATTGGATGTGCTTTTTTGATCAATATATCCAAGCCCAAATCACGAGCTTTACGCTACCAGCTTGCCACGCTGGCGACCTTCAGGTATCGTCGACGAGCTGGACCTTGGGGTGATTCAGTATCGGAAATGACATTCATGAATAAAATGAACATGAGAATCTGAGAGAAAAGACCTCAGTGTAGTCCTCGCATGATTTACGATTTTCCCGAGGCTGAAAAGCAGACTTCGGACTTTTCGACCGGGCTTTCCCTTTCTTCTTTAGAAGATACTCCGGTCTTCATTTTTCGTAACAATACTCGGGCTCACGGATACGTGGTGGGGAGGGCTGGACGAGTTCGAAGGAGATTATTCCTTACAATCATCATCTATGAAAGCCGCGTTTAGGATATGATGTGTAGAAGCAATCAAGCAGAATGTCTGAATCTGCAGCAATGTAGTCTCCGGTATGCTTGTTGACTGGATCCTTTCGTCACCTTCTTGCAGCAGGGCACATTGTTTCCATTGACAGCATGTGTCATTAATGTTTCATCTGCTGTATGTTGAATGTAGTATGGCTCGAAAGAACGCGTCATATCTTGTTTGAGTAAGCCATCTGCATGGAAGATAATATATTGGGGGAGAAGTATCTCTTGAAATTGAGAAAGTACATCGAAATAGGCTGCACAATAAAAGTCTCACAATCCGTCAGTAATTACTCAAGTCAGGTCGTTAAACTAGTGCTGGTTTCTGAAACTATATATTTATACTTATGGAGTAGCCGAATGGTCGAGCGAACTGACAAGTCGAGATTCAGAGAACATTTCAACCGCAAGATTCGATCAACATTTCCGTCACTTTCTAGCGTATCGATGATGCCAGTTTTCCTTCCCCCCACAGCTTGTCCGCACTATCTTGGCGAAGTAAAGCCGCTATTGGCTCTGATCTTAACGTGCTCTTTTCCATACGTCAAGACAGACCGTTGTCTCATGAATCAGGCGCCTTAGTTGAATCATCCGCGTGTACATCTTTGATCTTTCGAATCCTGAAAGATTATCTTCCTTCACGATATCTTGAAGACATTCATCAACATCTGTTCGATCAACTAGACAAGCAAGTAGCCGAAGGCGCATATTGGTAAGATAAGTTGGTACCGTTGATGTTATTTTTTGTTGGAGGTAATTCGTATCTTCAGGCTGCAAGCCGTGAACGTTGACATTAAGAGATCGTACTTGTGCGAATGGTCGAAGAGCCTTCGAGATGCCGTTAGGACAGTGCATATCCCAGCTCTGAGGGTCCTTGCGACCGTATCGATCGTAATACCAGTACTGGGCTGAATCCGTCCCATAAGGTTTACAGCAGTCGAGAAAGATTTCCAAGCTCCTTAACTTCATCTGTACTAGCATTCCACACACCTTCCTTACATCCCGTTGTACAGTCTTCATATGTTTAATATCATCACACATGATATTGATCTTTGCCTTCTGAAACCGCTTGAAAACTTCCTCGGAATCTGGAGTATGGTGCGGTCTTCAAAACCACTTGAATCATCAAGACGTCCTCCCCGTAAGGAATCTCTCGGCCCTGGTCATGTATCTGACGACAAGTTCGAAGAATATCGAGATGAGTTGCGGGCAAGCGGAATCTTTTGGAAAAGAAGACATCAAATTATCAGCCTACGAATCTCTAGCGGAAGGCTCAGAAATTCTATCGAAGTGACCATTGTCATTTGACTTAGTATGTGATAGCGTCAGTGATAGAGCAGTAGCTGTGAGAGGAAATTGTAGACAACGCGTCGTTAAGAATATGCCCTGCTTGGCGTTGCATCGGGAAATGCGGTCTTATATCAGGTTAGATCAAAATAATGCATGAGGATTACCTTATGCATACTCATAACACTCTGACGGTTGTCCATAACAACACAAGATATAAACAGAGAACAAATAGTAACTCCCAGGCCAGCAACGAGATTTACCTGTACGGAACCTTCTGCAAGCTATGCTTATCAGAAGAGCTGAACAATCTCATAAAACAGTTTGAACGACGTCGATGAGTTGCGTGGTGGTGAAGCGCTGTGCGTTGGCCGCGTGCAGAGTTTTCACGGCTTCGCAGACCTCGATAACCTCGATGCGCATGCTACAAGCAATCTTTACGCAGGCGGGAAAGTCACATAGAACGCAGAACTACGAGGGAAATCGCTTATGAAAGCCATCCGATTCAGTACCTCGTCGCTGTGTCGTGTTCGTGACTGAGACAGGACATCCTCGCGTTTGGCCTGTTGGGGGTGAAATAGCAGGAAGAACCCGGATCACGGACATCCTTTAGACCTACGTGCTGACTACGTATAGACTTCGTTAAGACTGCGTGTCTGCTGCTACAACACAGGCAACCTGCGTGCCTCGTTAATACCGTTCAGCAAACGTTCAGACACGGACAGCCTTCTCTTGCCGTTAAGCTCTACAGAATTCGGCGTACAGCGGCGGTGTTCGGAACTCGATCACCTAGTATTACATCGTGGACGAGAATCATCTTCACTACCCTGTCGGATTGAACATCAAGCTGAGCTGCAAATCGTGATACCTGGATGCTTATAGATGCTTTGCCAGCTCAGGCTTTAAGTTCTCCTGTCCTGGTTTTGGAAACTCGCAGCTGCTCGTTTCTCGTCTCGACACTGATCGCAAGTATGCATTCTGTCGCGCTGTCTGCTCTCCAACTGTCTTGAATGTAGTAACCAAAAGGGGATGAAGTATATTCGCCGCATATTCGGTCACGATCTTCTCGCTCAGAAGATTTGCCTGACTCTGAGTGTATGGACCAAAGTCTTGAAGTTGTTGAAAGTGAAAGGTGAGCTGTCCATCCTGTCGCTTTTTGGCTCTGTGCTGTCGCAGGTTCAAATTTCCTGGATTCAAAATGAACGAGTACACACGTACAACTTCGAAGAACCTTTCTTCTTGTCCCGCACGCACCATGAATTCGTATATACATTTCAGCGCCAGGGCAGCAGTACCCAAATTCATCCTGAAAGCCAGCATCGGATCTGCATCCTCGTGATTCGTCTCCCAAAACAGGAACGGAAAGCAGCAATGAGAATTCTCGGGTGAAAGGCATATCTCGAGATCAAAGGGAACAGGGTCATCCACGTCTTTTCCTGTCAAAGAGTTCAGCGTGAAAGACATGGAGAGGTCTGGCTTCGGAGAAAAGGAAAGTGTTCCAGGGGATCGGGTTGAGATCAAGAGAAGGTTTTCCGACTGAGACCATTGCTCCTGGCTGTTCCAGTCAAACATTTCACTCGACAACCGAGTCACAATGGATGGCATAATGGTTCGCTGGAAAGAAGACTTATTCCTCTCTCCGAAATCCTGGAATACAGAGGAAGCACCGGTTGATGGAATGACAATGAGAAGCTTGCCATTTTCATCCGGCGTTGAGCTATCGTCAATTCGGGCACATCTAAGGTCCTGATTTGACAGTTGGAACACTGTGTCTTCAATAGAAATCTCGGAATCGCTAGAATTGCAGGGAACCGATGACATGGCGCCAGATGATATTGTGCCTATCTGCTAACAGTAGTAAGGCAGAGAAGATGGCTTGGCCAACCTGCGGGGAGCTGCTGCTTCGCTTGTCGGGCAGGTGAGCGTAGTCCAGACGGGATCAGCAGCAACACGCCGGATGGACAAGGGAGTAAGATCATACTGTTGGTGACATGGCTTGAGAAGGCGTCCACAGGCGTCTCGATAATATCGCGTCTGTTGAGAATGGTGAAAGACTTGACGATGAAGGCTTCTAAATGAAAGTGGCGAGATAATTTATTTTACAGCGTTGCAAAAGCATTCAGCAGCAGAGGGAAGAGACTTACAGCCTTACAGGACGTTTCCATAGCTAAGCCCCTTTGGGACTAGTTGTATGAGAGCGTAAGCCAGCTAAGGTACACCTGAACAAGCCAGGACCCAGGCACCCAGGTTAGTGTCAATCGACGCAACAAGTGCAGAACGGCAAAGCCTCTACGCGATAGAGCAGCTAAAGGGGTACGTCTGAGGTCCTGAGGCAAGCTTCTCTATACTTGCCATACAAATTAGTATGTAAACGAAGGAGACGCTCGCGTTTCCTTCACCAATCCTGCTATTGCTTCGTTATTTGACCTTCCTGTCGCTAACCATCACAACCACTATAGCACCTCACTGTCAACATCGTCAACATGTTCAAATCCACCCTTCGCTCCGGACTGTACTGACCCCACTTTTGCCGTCCCCTTCAACCTTAACGACCTCATAATTCCAGTTCCATCAGCGAGACCGATACTCACAGTGGTAGAGGCTCTATCCGGCGACAGAGGATGAAAGAAGCAACGACTACGCTTCAGAAGTCGAAGGAAGACGAAGCTATACAGAAGAGGGAGGCGATGCGAACTTGCGGATGAGCGGAACAAGTAGATTGGCTAAAGCGGAGGCTTAGATGAAAACGACGAGGATGAGCTCATCGAGGCAAATAAGTATTTCGAGGAGAGCAATCTGCCCATGATCACTGAAGACCGCTTGAGGGAGCTGGCTCACGTAGCTCGAAGTTTCGCCCAAAAGACGGCGGCGGCATCACTAGGGGGGGGGGGGGTGTTAGAAATGAGGTTAGTTATACAGGAATCTATTGAAATTTTGACTCTATATTTTCATGCCTTCATCATTTGACGACAGCGAGATTAACCTGTAATCTTCGCTATCTACTATGGCAACCGGAAGAGAAACACTAGAAGTCCCCTTGATGGCTTGTATTAGCGTAGCTGAAGCTGACCACTGCGCCTTGCGAGAAGAACGTGTCTTCGGAACAAGATTGGCTTTCTTATCCGGAGTACTTATGCTGGCAGCTCTGAGCAGGCAGAAAATTATCCCCGAGGCCTGTTTCCAAAAGGGGTAGCCTCTTGCTGACAGTCACGGTCAGAGTCATTCACTCTACTCTGTAGATGACATGCCATACTGCAAGTAATGGCAACAGCAGCGAATAAAAGGCTTTTGTATCAGATTCAGGCGCCCTTGGTCATCTTTCTGCCATAGCGAAGTCTCTCGCACTCGAGCATTTTCTTCCGGTATTCTGGGCAATATCAGCAATGTTTTTTCAGTCATGTCGGATGACAATTTGGGGGATTCATCCCATCCGTGCTATTACTACTTTGAAGGCTTTGACAGAACTGGTCTCATACATAGTCACATAGTGAAATAGATTTGAAATTTGGCTGAAACCATTCCGGCGACTGTTAAGTGTGGAAGACTGGTTATAAACCTTGCTCTGCTCTCCCTTCGTCTTGACCCTTATCCTTTCATGCAAGTAGTCGATACTACCATGTCAGACATCGCTGTAGCATGCGAAAACTGCCATAACCTTCAATATCAGCTCGATGAAACGACAAACTACATTGCTCGATTGACCAAGAGTGAGTTGTGTAAAATCGCTATCTACCGCGAGCAATTCGATCAGCAAGAACGGAACTACGAGATAGATCTTCAAAAAATCGCTGCCGACCGGCAAAAGACTCACGAAGTTCAAGCAGTCCGCTTGGATAAGAAATTGGAGATAGCGGAGCGGAGTCTTCGAGACACAAAGAAAATCCTCCAAGACACGAAGGAAGCCCTCGCGTACGAACAGGCGAGGAACACGAAATTATTTGCCATAGTTCAAAATGCTCTCCAGCAAACGCTTGAGGAACTGAAGGAGGGCGAGGGAGAAGAAGATGATGGTAACAGGGAATTGAATGTTGAATGAGGCTTCGGAGTTGTCTACAATCAACCCTGGTTTTGATTCAAGGCTTTTTGTTCGGAGAATCGTAATGTTGTTCAAGGTGATGGGACACACACAGTCCAAGGGCTAGATTTATTATTCTAAGATGTTTTGGTATGGCATGCTCGGAGCGGAGACTACTACGCCTGTTCGAAACCCAATGCTACGACTTCTAGAGCTGCGGTGGGTCGATGGTTGCGGCTGAAGCCTCAAAATGTCCTCGCGCTTGGTGATTTATTGAATCCTTAAGGACCGGTGGGTCATGCTAGGGAACGAGACCATCGTGGGTTTGGAGGCGATTATTCATGTTCAGGACCAAGCATTAAATCTGCTCTGCCACTCCATGATGAGTATCTTCTATAGCTGACACTACCTTATGTATGATGACACAAAGCTGCAATGCCCCCGGCTCTCCGATCGTTGGCCCAGGGCTCTGCCCCCTGCGGACAGCCGCATGACAACGTCGCCGATTTGAACAATCTAATTCCGAATATTCACAAGGTGAGTTACACATCCACAAAGTCTAAGGCTAATATTGGGTGCCCAAGATGTAATCCTGCCACCCCAGGATTACGGCGGCTACCTACCTAACCATATGTAGTACGTAGTACGAGTACGGATATCGACTCAGCGTCGCTTATTTGACCCATACGTGCGGGGTAGCAAGAAAAACTGGGTCAAGAGCCATATCGACGTAATATGTGACAAGTGAGAGACACTGGACGAGATCTCTCATCTTGTCACTTTTACTGATTTGGGTTTGCTGCAACCCGGTTCTCTGAGTGTATGTAACTCCTCTCCCCTGCTCAGATGTTATTGTCAAGACATAGAACTCACTTGCCGGTTTGCGTTCGTACATAAGGTATGCAGCTTCGAAAATCGAATACCTTTTATCAGCGGTGTCCCAGGGCTCTCGTGCTTTGAAGTAAATGTCAAAGGTTTTCGTAGACGATGACATTCATTCCTGAAACAGACTCGACGTCTGAGATCAAAGGGTAAGTTGCGATAACAAATCTAAAACACAGGAACTAATAAACATAATTGAAAGTATCTTTCAACGTTTTCAGCGTTTACCTTCCGAGCTTCGAATTCAAACCTACGAAAACGCTTTCGAGGACTCCGATCCCTTCTGGTACGTCGAACAGGGATACTATTTCGCGGAACCCAAGGAGAAGGACGGCAAGCAAGAAAAATTTGATAGATGTGCCCATCTTTATCTTGCGGGTCCCCTCCTCGCATGTAGATATCTCTTCCAAGACGCCTTACCAACTTTCCGCAGAGTCACCGGGATCGATGTTTGCTACAAGGTGTATCTTCGAAAAAAGTCTCGACCATCACCAAACTCTTATTGCTGGGACGGGCCTCCGTTCAATCAGTATTCACCTAGCACGACTGGAAGGGAGAACCTTAAGTATCTCTGTCTTTGCCAAACCCAAAGACTCAAACATTTACCTGGCAAGGCATGTGGTCACTATCTCGCATGGCCTGGAGACTTGATCAACTACGCATTAGTTTCAATCGACCCAAGCCCAGAAAAGCGGGTTCCGCCGAAGAAAATGCCCAGGCGGGTCAGTAGGAATGCAAATAAAGTGGTTCAAAGTTCAGAAAAGCGATGTTCCGTTCTAAAAATATCAGAATACGTGGACTGTGAGACGAGCTAGGATCATTCGACATAAGATATATCATGAAGCCTATTGCATTCTAATCGAAGATTCTAAGATACAGAAAAAGAAGAAGAGGAAAGAAGCTGTGGCAGAGCGGCAGGCCTATAACTGCAGAAGTCTCTGTCGCGATCAGCGCTAGTCCTAATCGGGAACTAGCCGCCCTGGGTCGGTCAACTCCATAATCAAGCTTTGTAGGTGACAAGGCTTCAGGTTTGTCACAGACTGAGGTGAAACGAAAGTCTAAACAAGACTTATCTACCATTCATGTATGTGAAACCTGTATCATTTTTTTGAATTTCCTGAGAGCTCATCAAAATTAGCGAATCTTCAAAAAGTGCAAAATAAGAATCGAATTTGTAAAACCAACCTTACTGCTGCCCCCCCAGTGCTTCATATGCAGTATATTCAATGCTTTATATGTGGTCTGTTGTAAGCGCCAGGGTTAGGGCCCCTGAGCCTAACTAATCTGGCTAAGTGCCAATTGATATAATCAAATCAAACCCAGAATCGGACCCAAGCATTGATCCGGCCCTGACATCTATTCAATGCTTCTTCATTGCTTTATATGTGATAATGTGATCTATTCAGTGCCTTATGTAGCGACCGTCACTCAACTTTTTGGGAAGTGTGTTCACATTTTGGCCCCATTCGTAAACCAACATTTTTATGGTAATTCCTGGGCACAACATCTAGATATCCTAAGTCAAACTCAAGCAAGTCTTAAAAGTTAACGACTTTTATTTAGGTAGCCAATACAGACACACCACCTAGCACTGCTGACACACCACCCCCCACACTGCTGGCACACCACCCCCTCCCACTAAGCCTAATAGGGTAAGCCACAGGGTTCAGTGACCCCGTAAACAAACAACATCAACAAGATCTCGGGAAGGTTATGAGCATAGTTTTGCGCCTGTCTACCACCAAATTCAATGTATTTTCTCGCCTTCTCCCACTGCAAATTCAAACATGAAACATATCTTTTGCATCCTCCTCACCGCCTCGATCGCAACGTATCCAGGTCTTCATGAGGACGCCTTTCTTCGACCGCTTGCTCCGCTTGCGCGTCACCCCATAGCCTTGATCCTTCGCATGCTTGTTTATGTCCTTGATCAAAAGATCAATAGAGGTGTACTCGTGTAGGCCTGCCCTAGGGGGCAGCAGTTGCATAGACATGTTGAGGTGGATGCAAATGCAGAAGGTTGGTGGAGGAGGAGAGGGATGGCGAAATGTAAACAATAAACGCGGTGGACCCTGTGGCTTACCCTATTAGGCTTAGTGGGAGGGGGTGGTGTGCCAGCAGTGTGGGGGGTGGTGTGTCAGCAGTGCTAGGTGGTGTGTCTGTATTGGCTACCTTTATTTATATCTACACTCTCAATTTCGGTGACGACCGCCTTGAAAATAACGTCACTAACTTGAACGCTGCTTTTGGTAAGGTAACGCTCCATCATGTCGATATCCTTGTTCTCGTTCGAAATCATGTCTCTTTATCATCGCTCGCCCTCCCGGAACATATAGAGATGGCTTCTTGTTGGAATACGAGGTCATATGGGGCATTTAGTGTATGAGGTTGAAGCTGGATAGAAGTCTATCTAGGAGCGAGCAGGTACAACTCTACTAGCGGGCCCCAGCCCTATCAGCCCTATGTAGGCGGAGATTACCATCTCCCCTATTTCCAACACTCCCCTATGGGAATCATAGCCAAACAGAGCCATATATGTTGAATATTTGAAGCTATCCGAAGCTTCGTAACGTGTATTGGAGTTTCTGACTCTCCCAGCCAAATGGCTTAGCAGTAATTGAAGCTATTCGGAGCTTCGTAACGTAAATCGGAGTTTCTGACTCCCCCAGCCAAATGGCTTAGCAGTGATGGAAGCTATTCGGAGCTTCGTAACGTATTTTGGAGTTTCTGACTCCCCCAGCCAAAGGGCTTAGCAGTGATTGAAGCTATTCGGAGCTTCGTAACGTATGATTCACCGTTTCCCTCCGTCGAAGGTCACATATCCACGGTATATAAAGTATCACTTCCCTTCGTCGGAGGCACATATCCACGGTATACTGGATCCACCGCTTCTCTTCGTCGAAGGCACATATCCACGGTATATTTGAGTCCACCGTTTCCCTTCGTCGAAGACACATATCCACGGTGTTCTAATTGGCTCTATCGCGTAGAGGCTTGAATTATCGACGTTGGGCTCTATCGCGTAGAGGTTTCCGAGTGGCGACGTCGACGACGATAGACATGGTGGCAGTAAGCTTGTCGTAGTCACTGAATACCCAGGCGGTTTGCACTAACTCGGGCTCATAACCTGTTGGAATACGAGGTCATATGGGGCATTTAGTGTATGAGGTTGAAGCTGGATAGAAGTCTATCTAGGAGCGACGCTCAAACAGTCTTATCGACTCAGATTTTATTATCACCATCGAAGCTCAAGCAGATCATCTTAACCCTTACAAATCTAAAAGCAGCATCATCGTTTCGCGTGACTCGAAGATGAACATTGAATTTCACAATCTGACGCAAGAAGTTCTCTACTTCACTGTTTAGTCTGTACTGAATTTGACCTCACTTCGACGAATCAAACGCCTCTATCCTGCGCACAAGAAATATCAGAGCATGATGTCGCGCAATCCGCAGAAAGTGCTGCCGAAAGAGATGTCTGACATCACTTCATCCACATGTAACAGTCTCGACGCGGCTCAGAGCGTAACAGCAGAGGCCTGTTGACGCGAAGGGCATGCTCAAGTTCATCGTAAGCACATACTCTGTTCGCGACACTGACCGTGATACGCTCAGCGGACGAGACATTTGAAGCGCCGATGCATAAGACTTTGGTGAAGAAGAGCAAGAGGTCGAGGCAACTGAGAGGCGAAAAAAGAATGAGATCAATTAGAAAAGCGTTATCGTAGATGCATTATGCTAGATTCGTCGAGATGTATGAGATTCTAGTGCTCATTCTATTAAATAATTCAACATGTGAGGGGGTAACTAACTCAACAAGCTCAATACCAGATCGAAGTATTTCAATGATAACGACGATTTGATCTTCTTGAAAAGTAAAAAAGCAAATTTGAAATAGAGAAGCTATATGAGAGTCGACACTGATTGAATAGATGTTTTATGTATTACTTCTGCATGATTTTGCATCTTTTGCCTGTCAAGGTAGCAGCACACCTTGAATGAAATTGATCTTCTGAATGATACTGAAGATGTTTCCGATGGAAGTGCGTTTTCAGATCGTCATGGCTATGAAAATATCACAGACGCTTCACTGTCGGCAATTCCTTGTCGCCAAGATAGAAAATACATCGAGTGGGTTTGAATTCAAGCGGGATGGATTTCGATAGAATTAGTGACGTATTATATTTCTCGAGCTTGATGTCCGACGCAAAGTGCTCTCGACGATGAGAACTTCGGCTTTCCTACAAGCTGCAAAGCGCAGTTACAGCACTGAGCTTGCAGTTGTCGTTTGTACTCCTCTTCCAGAGATGAAGTGATAAAGGTGAAGAGACTCTCAATGACGCAAACACGTTTCACGATCATCAATCGATCTTGTTCTGGAATGTACGAGCTCGCTTTGACCTCTTTTAAACGTGCCTTCTTGTGCCGAGGCTTCTTGATACTCATTGTAGATGGTGGTTCCCTTCATGCTGGTGATGAATCGCTTTTTGTCTTTAAACCACTTTCTGTGTGATTGAAGCCTTCAATGTAGAAGCCTCACCTCGCAATGACAATCGATCTCGGCTTATTAGGCGGCAGTCTCCTCGGTCGTCGTCGACTCGTCTCACTGGCGGCTCGCACCAACGCCGTTTGTGACTCTAATCCGCGGTAGACGGCTTGAGTGTCGGACATATCCCTCGAGGCGTAGTTCTTCTGGAAGATGCTGAAGTTGTGACGTTGCAGGACCAGGTTCCGTTGCGGTTCGATGATAAAGCCTGTATATCCGTTAACTGAAAGCTAGCGAGAAGTTCCGAGTGCAACTGACTGCTGTTGTCAAGAGCTCCGCCGTTGCCGCGTCAAAAGGTGTATGGACTCGTGGACAAGCTCCATGCCGGTGACGATCTCCCCTTCGAGCAGCAATGGTGGCCCCAGCCATCTAGATCTGTTGATGGCGGTTCAGCAGAATGGGGGCAGAATGGTTTTTCTTGGATCGTGGGGAGATTTGCAGATCTGGCTAACTGAATAGCTGACCAGATATGCGGGAGGAGGGATGAAGGGTGGCGTGGGTGAAGGTGAGGGCAGGGGCTTGAGGGTGGGAGATATGGGCTGGGGGGGGGGAAGGGTGGGTGGGGGAGGGGGGGGGGTGGATGGAAGAAAGGTGGGAATGAAAAGGAGAGGGGCCGGAGCATGAAATAAGGAATGTGAGGGGTGTGAGGACACAGAGCGCAAGGGAGGGAACGGGGGCAGGCGGATGAGGAGGAAAAGAACGACCAAGGGAGGAAGGAGTTCATGGGGAGAGGAAGAGTGGAAGAGAGAGATGGATGGTCAAAAACTTTCATGTTTTCACAATCGCCGCAAGCAAAGTTCCAACCCATATCTTCAAATAGCCGTTTTGAAGCTCTTCCCCCTTTTGATATCTCGGACTCAGCAATTCCAACTTTTGGTACCCAGCGGAATATTTGACCCAATGTTGCGATGATATAGCAGAGACGATGGCAGACAGGCAGTGGGGAAAATTTTTGATTGCCAGGTTTCAGACTTTCACCTCAGGCCATGCGATGTGGTCGGCCAGGACCTCCCATCCTAGACATCTCCAGATTTCATGTTTGTACCAGTCGCGTACGTTTCCGTCGTCCCTACTGGCAAGCGTATGGACATCCGCATCCGCATCCGCATCGAGATTGTCGGGGGGAAAGTAGGGTTCTCTCAACGCATGCACGAAATCGCCCGTCTGCGCGCCAAACACGGCGTTCAAGAGGGTGTGCTGTAATGTCATCTTTGCCTTTTTGGCGAGCACGAGCGATGCAGATCGAATTAGGGGTGTTAGGTGAGTGAGGAGAAAGATGAGGTGAGGGCCTTCGGGGACGAAGTTTCCTTGGAATAGGTGGCTGGTGGTGGTTTTGTTTTGTGCTTGAATATCGTCCGAGAAGACGAATAGAAGCTGGCCGACTCGTGTGAGCAGGAAGAAGAGAAGTCCGTCTATGATGTTTTGGTGCATTAGGTTCGAGACTTCGAGGCTTGCGGCCATGGTGATTAGAAGGCGGCAGAGCTCTGAGGTGGTTTTGTCGTCTTTAGCAGATGCAAATGCGGTTTTTGCTTCCTTTGACACATTTTGAGCATCTTTGCTGGTATTATGTGTGATATGAGAGGCGGCAAGATCACCTATCCGGTCTAGTAGGTCTCGGAAAAGCTTGACGAAGCTGTACACGACTTTGCTTTGGAGAGCTTTGCCTGCTGGTGTTCGGTCTGATATGTCCCCTCTTTCTAGGAGCCGACGGTACTCAGAGGGTATACATGCTCAGGGTACATGCACTCAGATTGACCGCCTATAAACTTCATGCTATTTGGTGATTATGGCAAAGTTCTGACCTACTTATTCCTCGCGTCCCCTATTAATATTTTAAGTGCCTCTATGAGATCGACTGCGAATTTCTTATCCTCTCCCGCGGCCTCTCGAAGAGCCTTGGCGAGTTGTAGAAATTCTGAATATAGTTTCGCTGCTTCTGTGACAATTAATTGTCTTGCCTCCGTACTTTCGAGTGGCGTGCATTTCTCGGATGCCACCAACGAGAATGAAGTTGAGACCGAAGATGTTGAAGAGCGAGGGTTACTGACTCTGGCTCGTCTTCTGAGAAACGTGCCAATAAATTGCGAAGCCGTTGAACTCAAAGGCTTACCTATACTACTTAGAGCTTCCGTAGACCATACACAATAATTTTCCTCATACATGTAATGAAAAATTCTCCAATACGAATGGAGAGGCTCAAGGCCTTGAAATCACCACTCATTTCATTCGAGGCTCAGAATGGAAAAGGGATTGCGTTGTGTGCACTCCAAACATGCAAATTCAATTCGAATACTTTGGTATCCGGATTTTTCAAGAGAATCTCTAATCATGGCCACTCGGTGTCATTTTTTTGGCAACCCACCAACATGAAAATCAACCATTAATTGAACTCCGAATAGCTTCAAATTCGGTATTAATCCTAAGATTTGAATGTTTTCAATATTTCTCTAAGAAAGTAGGAACCCACCCGTTGCGACGCCGGGTGGTCGCTTCTTCAACTCAGCCTTCTCCTTCCGTTTTTCGGCCCTCTCCGCCTTCTCTTCCTCTTTTTTGGCCCTAACTGAAGCCAATTCTCTGCATTCGCTCACATTTACGACTCCGAATTTTGCTGCTACTGTTCCGGGTTGACTATCGCGTTTACCCCTTGAAGCAGCTGCTTCCTGTATGGCCTGAAGGTCCCTGGCTGTAATATCGAGAGTGTGAGCCGCAGTCATTGAACCCCGAATAAATCGATTCATATGTATGGGGTCAATTCCATCGTAATGACCAACCTCCGCTAGCTTGTTTTGAAGCATTCGACCATGTTTAATGATTGAATCTGGTCCCTTCGGAGTGTGAAGCAGAGGTAGTGGAGGGGGGCTAGGGGTCCTGGGGGCTCGAGCCAGCTGATTTGCCCTCACTTTCTCCAGAACAATTTCAGGATTATATGGAACTAGCCCGGTTTGTTTGAACGCATGTTTAATAGTCGACGTTTTGGACGTTTTGGAGCGAAAGCTCTGAAACGCAGCTAGAAATTTCAGCTTACCGAAGTTGTAGTCACCCAGCCGAACAGCATGATCGATCGCTTCCGTATGATAGTGCTTGAAGGGTTGAAACACACCGACGTCGAGGGGTTGAGTCAGATGGGTGGAGTGGGGCGGAAGCTTGTAAAGCACGATTTTTGCTTCCCTGCAAAGGTCCAAAAAAGGTATAGTCATGTGAGAACCAAATCCATCGACTATGAGCATTGCTCATGCCCCAATTCTCTTATTTTTGATATGTTCAATGAAATGCTTCAGCCAATTCGTTGCCAGGTTGTCATTGCTGTATCCGGTTTCGCTGGTACCAATGAGAGTGTCGCCGTCCAGGTCGTTGAAGCCTCATTTATGTAAAATGTGCACTCCGGCCAAAATCAACACAGGAGGTATAAAGCAACCCTCAGAACTCACACACTCCACGGAAGTAATGTAGGTACGATTATCCGGATCCGTTATGCGAAGTGGCTTGTTCGGATCCAATATGACTACTAATTGAGCACGTCCACAGCCGATCCGAAAGCCTGTTTCGTCCATGGTTCCAAACATCCTCATCCAGTATGCCACAAGCTTTCATTGCTCTTTTGAATTTGTAGAAATGTTCGTCAAATGTAGTCACGTTCTGACTGTTCTTTCTATCGTATGCCAAAGGCTTTTGTTTTCGTCGATAATACTGTGGATTTCGCTTCAAAAATCTTCCAACCCACAGTGGTCCTACGACGCGTTGTTCTGAGCGAATCAACCAATTTGCAGCCCCCACGATCATGCATGGGCGAGCTGACATGTTGATCAGATCCAGATGTTTGATATAATCAAATATAGCTTGTTCTTGCGCGTCAGTAAGTGCTTTGTTGGTGGAAGGTCTCGTCGATTTAGAAGGGGCTCCATTGAATCGTCTTTGGAGCGTACGAAGTGGAACCTCAAAAGCTTCAGCCGCTTTCGTGCAATTGGAGTACCAATCGCCGTGTATGGCATCGATAGCATCGGAAATGCGTTGTTCCACTGTTTTATACGGTTCGGCCATGTTGTGGTTGAGTTGTAAATTGATGAAGGTAGGTGGTTTAATTTAGTTGAGTTCGGGAAAAAAACGACACCGAGCCGAGGTCGTCATTGAGCCGATGGCCACTAGGGGGCCCCGCGTCGCATAGTGGTGGCCACGATTAGGGGGAGGTGTAGGAGACCTTTTGGTGGTGTCGTATGAAGCTAATGACTCGTCTTGCGTGGCGTCGCTAATGTGGGCAGATAGCTCGCTCTGGGAGGCCCCTTCTCGGAATCTGGCTGGGCGAATTGTTCTCCGAGATGGTCTCGTCGAATCCATATGGGTTTATGATGTAGGTAGTGTTGGTTCATTGGTGTTGCCAGGTTTAGAAATAGTCAAATAGTTTGATGCCAAGACCTTCGGGCCGACGTTTATGCTAGTGCGGTCCATTCGGACACAAGGAAATTTTCTTAACTCTTTGAGCACGCTAGAGACAATGCAGCCATTCTCGATGCCGCCTTATTTAATTACTAGAAAAATCAAGGAGATATTTCGTACTTTCTCAATATTTTGCCGTCTCTCCGTTCGCTACAATTACTGCCTCACATCTATCTGACATGCTATTCATCAGCTCATTCAGCAGGGCTCATTCAATTGCGTTTCAGGCTTCTGTAACGATCTTGCGTAGTAGAATAAGAAAATGAGTAGAAATCATAGTAGTAAAAGCGGCGGAAGACCAGGAAGAAAAAGGTTCAGCACGCTTACATTATTTATGCCTACCACGTAGTATGAAAGTGAATCTCCATTTCGGCTACGTCCCGATTGGGTCGTTACTGAACCGTGGCACAGACAAGAGAAAATGGACGCCGGTCGCTCTTCAGGCCGAGATTCTTCTCGAGCTTGACGGTCGTAGAATGATCTGGGGTAATTAGCTTCGTGTCCGACAGCATCTTAATCAATGCGCTCTGACGTTGGTCCCCAGGAGCACGCTTGTTCCGACATGTCTTGATGGACCACGAAATCTTCCTTCGGTTCCTTCGGTTCCTTCGGTTCCTTCGGAGTGCCCTGTCTATGGATGAGATCCCGTCGACAATACCAATATTGATTCCTCGTTGCACACGCCTTTTGAGATCTTTGCGTCGGAAAGCTTGGCACACTGGAAGATTCTCTGATCAGGCTCATATCCCCGCAAAGCAAAACATGGTAATGCGGGCGCGGGATCTGGGTCTAGGGCTGAGGGCTAAACCTGCCGCACAGGGCTTGCCTGCATCGACTATTTCATTCAAGTACAAGAAGAGCTCGATGCCCTGTATTTGTTGCGGTACAAGGTAGGTAGGAGATCATTCCAGATGACGGCAACACAAAGTAGTGTCAAAGAAGTGATTCCCGAGGTTGGAGGGGACTTTGAACTTGACCACGGTGTCATCGCTGAGCTTCCTCAGGGGTCCGCAGTGATTGAAGCAAGTAGTTTTGGTACCTCAGCATGGACTCGAACTGCACGGATTAGGGTCCAGCTTCCAGATGGCTCCCAGAAGGCTTACTTTCTCAAGGTCCGTCGACTCAACATACGGCCCTTCGCCTTCCCTTATCACATACGTCAAATGTTGTTTTGGGAATCATGTATGCTACCCGCTTTAGTGACCTCTTTGCCATCATAGCGATCATACGTTTGATAAGTTCAGTCCTGAAACGGTTTCTTCGACTTCTTTAAAGTGCTTATGTCGCTGATTCGTCACAATATGCTACGCAAGAAGGTAGGGTTATGATGGAAGGCGAATTCAATTCCATGAACGAGATATACAAATTACTACCTTCGTTCGTCCCAAAGCCTCACGCCTGGGGACGATTTGAACTTGCATCGCCAGTGACACACTTCTTCTTATGTGATTTTCTAGATATCAGCAACGACATGCCAGATCCTGTAAGATTTGCAGCTTGTGTTGCGGAACTTCACCGTATATCCAGGTCACCAACTGGTAAATTTGGATTTCACGTTCCTAATTGCCATGGTAAAATCCGCCAAACCGTGGACTGGAATAGTAGCTGGGCCTCGTTTTATACGAAGCTTCTAACAAGTTTCTTCCACACTGAGATCGATGTCAACGGTCCTTGGCCCGAATACGAGCGAGTTTTCGAAGAAGTGGTAACACACGTTATCCCTCAGCTTTTGGAGCCATTGCAGTCTGATGGACGGGTACTGAAACCCTGCTTGGTTCATGGTGACTTGTGGGAGGAAAACACTGCGACCGACCTCGAAACAGGTGAGATCAATGTTGTCAGTCCCCAGTACTCCGCCGCCTTCAGAAACATCCCATCCAAGCTTCCAAGGAATTTGACAGTACGGAAGCTGCCGATTCTCCTGCGAAGCACATACAAAATCAATCAAAATTTGTAGAGATTCGGCGTCTATAGTCGATTTACGTCCGCATTGACGTTTCTGCGGAGTAGGTCGATGAGTACTGGCATATTGGACTTGACGGATCGTTATTTTCAGATGTTCAGCTATTTTGGAGTATTTCCATCCAATATCCCTTAGTGTTTGAACCTGAAGTCGTAAATCACGGGGTAAATCCGACTGTTTAGTGGGTGTAATAGAGGGCTTCATAGAAGGCTCTGTAGAAGGTTTCGAAAGCTCCATATTGATAGGTAGATATGTAGATAGATCGATGAGTAGGTAGGAAGCTGAATAGGGAGCTGAATAGAGCTGAATTTGGAGGTCGGTAATTGGTGTGGCTGGAAATTGGTCAGATATTTTGAATATACTCGATAAGAGCTAGTAGGGGTGTTCTTAGCGTGCGTTAACAATTAAAACCCCAGATACCGTAGTAGGCCTACGAGGGCCAGAGCCCTACCAAGGGGCCCTTCGACGCTACCGCCTCGGGCCTATGAGGATCAGGACCCTTCGGCACTACCGTTGGTCCCAGGGCCATGAGGATCAGAGTTCCATGGTGTTGTCCGGACCTAGGCCTACGAGGGTCAGGGCCCTATCAGGAGACGATCCCCTTCGGCGCTACTGCCTCAGGCCTACGAGGGTCAGGGCCCTTTGGCACTACTGTTAGCCTCAGGCCTACGAGGATCAGGACCCTCCGGCGCTACCGTTGGTCCTAGGCCCATGAGAACCAGGGCTTCATGGCATTGTCCGGACCCAGGCCTATGAGAACCAGGGTTCTACCAGGGAATGGTGCCCTTCGGCGAGGCCTACGAGAACTAAGGGTTCATCAGAGGATGATACCCTTCGGCGCTACTACCGATCCTCAAGGACCCTGCATAAGTCAGGGGCACCTCGTAGATCCCAATTTAACTCATCAACGATGCTTTGGTTCGACCTTTCAGCTATAGAGGCCGGCTGCTTCTGTACTTCATAGCTTAGTGTTAATTTTCCGTACAATTAGACCTACTAAGCTATCTACTGAATTTGGCCCTATTACCTACGCGCGCGACCTCTAGTGCGTTACTCACACTTATCTATCTCCAAGCACTAAGACTAGATTACTAATGTAAATTACAGTGTGGCTGGGTCTTGGCATTCCGAGAACATATCTCGTCATGCTCCGTACTAACAACTATTACCCCAGATACCGTAGTACGTCATAAGGGCAATAAAAGGGGGCATATTGTGGCATGCTCATTGGTTGAGCGGGTATTGATTCTACTAGTACTTGTAATTGGCTGTATGCGAAAAGACGGCTGCACTTCTCGAAAAGTCCCCGAGAGAATCCCGAGGATTTGACACTAAGGGACGAACATCAAAACAAGTACCTACCCCGGGGGTTATATGTTGGGCCTGGACCGCACCAACGTTTCGTGAGCAAGGCATTCATTATTGCCTTGACCTTCTTAGCTTTCATTTTGCCTCACTGTGCTTATCGAAACCCATCCGGGCTCGTGTCTTTGAAAGTAATTGTACCCCACCAATAGAGGTCTCTGCAGGCTTTGATCGAAGCACATTGGCAGATGAAAGACCAGGTGACAAGACCGACTATGTATAAGAATAATAAGAGACAGTAATGGCAGCCTGCGCTGTCGATGTCTTCGAGTACGACAATACTGCGCTTTGGCACATTCGCAAAGAGCTGTATGAGATCTTCATCTGAGATATTTCTATCTCCCAGCGAAATATAGTATATGGGGAGCCCGAAATGACAGGCAGTGGCCTCACAAAGGCTGGACTTTCCTGTACCAGTGGGTCCCTCGAATAACACGCCTATTCGATAGGGACGGCCGCAACGCGCATACACATTGGAAGATTCCGGGTCTAGATAGTAATTTAATTTGTCGAGGAACATCTTCTTCTCGGATTCGTTTAAGATGACTGTGTCGATGCCCTTGTATGGCTTCTCGTCTGCTCGATCCCATAGATGATTATGTTTGGCTCGTACTGATCTTGGACTGGGACGATATATCCATGTAATCTTCTCTTGCTCGTTGAAATATTTATCCCGAGCTTTTGCGCAAAGGTCTTTGAGACCTTTGTTGTTCCAACCGAGCTGCGAAATGCTGAAAGTCTCTAATCCTGACTCCACTCCCAATGTTGATATCCGGACCGATCTCGGAGATCTCTTGAATATCAATAGTCGCCAGCTAACCCAAAACAAATGATGACCGTGATACGGCTGAAAGACTGTGGCTCTCCTCACGTTTCTGTAGTTGAAGTGGCCAGTCTGAGGATCCTTGGTTGGCTGAAGCGTACCCTGAGGTCCCGAATGACAATCCTCCGCAGCGATAAGAGAAAGACAGTAATGCTTCGATTTGAATATTTCCTCAACGAATTTCAGCATGTGAATGTAATTCTCGTCGCCCCGCTCAAAGTGTATCTCAGATGTACCATATTTGAGCAAGGCCCGATTAAAATTCCCGAGAGTGGGAACTATCCTCAATAATTCCCTTAAAATGACTCCGAAAAGGATCAGTTGCGAAAGGTCGGAAGATGGAATGGCTGTTATTAGAAATTTGGTCAAGATGCGAACAAAATACGCACTGATGAGTGAAGCCAAAAAGCTTAGATCCATGATCAACGGTCTCTGCAGCGAGATATGGGATACGGGCGATCGAGCGTGAGAAAACTCTTCCAACGTAAATATAAGGGGTGGTCCCACCCCTCCTCGTAGTAGTAGTCAGTAAGAGGGAGTTCCCCGGTCTAGAAGTCCTTATCTGTCTGATTCTATCGGCAATTTGCATGAGCAGACTTTCCCGAGCGCTGCATCACGGGTCTCGAGGTATTGGTCCCAATCCCTGTTACATTATCACATTGAAAGATCAACCGCCTGCATCTGCGTGAGCACGCTGCACAAGGCGGGCTCGGGTCTAGCGTACAATCGTTAGGTCTTTGCATATCGATAGCACAGTTCAGACTGGGCAGCAATTCTCGATTTGAAAACAGCATGAAGTTGGCGCGTCTCTAACGTGAGCGAACACCGAAGCTGGTACTCTGTATTTTGCGCCGTGTTGAAGCTGCCGCACATTCAAGAAGGAAGCTAGAAGGAAATGGATCATTGTAAGCTCAGGGAGAACGGTATTGCCTGATGTATAGCCTACCGCAGACGACTTTCTCGAGCCTCCCCTCTGAAATTTTGCGCTACCCTGTAAGTGCATCTACCTCATGCCAACTCTACACAAACTCCCTTCCTTCAAGCGCTCTTTTGATGACGACGACGACCATGATAGTGACTTAAACCGATCTCTCAATTTCTTTTCGACACCAGAGCCGGGCGGGACATCCTGTACTCCCCTTGCATCCTCATCGTGGATACGAGAGTCAACTTTGGCATCAATTAAATGCCTGAAGTATCAGCCTTGGGGCAGCAGTCGATGGCGTTGTGACAGGCCCTGAGCATGCAATCTCCACGCTGGTAGGCGGTCGTGGGTCGCTCCATCAATGCGCACACCCCAGCCATGCTGCTCTACGATGCCAGCCAGAGGGTGGCACAGCAAGAACCAACCAATCCGCCGCCAACAAACGCTCTATGGTGGTTGGGCACAAATCGGGTGCGTGGATGAGAGTGACGAAACGGGAGGTTCTGTGCCTTGCGATATCTACGCAATTGGGAAGCTCTTTGCTTCGAACGCGTTTGTTCCAAATGCCAACCGCAAATGGAGGCGCACGGCGTATAGGGCTCGGATTAGGGGTCGTTCCCTTCTTTCCGAGGCCCTTCGCTTGGCAAAGTGACGACGATCTTTTGATAATTTGATAGCTCCTATTCATGATCAATCAATTCACCGCTGGGTTACAGATCGTCCCTTGATTTACGCCCCGATGTATCTTATTGGCATCATCTCTCTTGAAGACCTTTGTCACCAGGTGTGATGAGCAGCAGATCTTGTCACAATTGTTCGAATTCGGAAGATCACAATGGGTTACCAGCTTAGGGTGCTGCAATCAGGAAGCAAAGGTTCGTCTAACGTTTGTTGTTTGCCTTCTTCTCTGCATCGTGCAACGGTCGATACGGCATTTTGAGTGATATGTTTAATACAGAAGGTATGAATAAAAAGTATAAAATGGTCCTTAGATCTCGAAATATCCTCGTGACAGTCCATGTTGATAGAGTACTCTCTCAAATTCGGTTACTGAATCCCCTCTCCATATAACAGTAACGGAGGATCCACCTTACTTTCCATAGAATATTGTGTTTTGAACTGTTGTACCTACTGCGTGAAATAGCTATCATGAAGCGGGAATATCCTGAGCGTTTCCCCATAATGACATGACTATTCTGGAAGCAGCTTGCCGCGAAAATAGCCCTGCAAGAGTAATTGTCCAGTCAAGAGCACCGCTTCTTCAACACTTCTGCTAGTTTTGAGCCCTAGTAAAGCCGAATACGGTCGACGATATAATCGAATATGCGTTGTGTATAGAAGACATCCCTAGAGGTAACATCAGCACTGACTGATAATTACAAAGTGAATGTGACCCTCAACCTCTTGATAAGATCTGCACAGTTGTGTAGGGTTAATTCTTAAGTTGAGGTTTTCGAAGCGAAGTGTCGTGGAATTGGGTTGAGGGCGTAGAGATAGCTACTGGAGAAAGGTCTCACAAAGGATTGGCGGCTCGGGCCGTGCCTTAACATTACCTAACATTAACCTTAACCTAGAAGTTGATGTACCTTAATCATGTCTGTCACCTGCGTTGCGCCCACAACCCCTTATGAGAAACCTGGCGATGTCTCGTCTCCGCTTACGCCAGAAGGCGTCCATGGTGGAGGGGTTGGTTTCAATATGTTTTCAAGGCATTGAGGTGCTGATACTAGCGCATAGTCGATCTCACTCGCTTTTGTTTGGGGACTGTGCGGTAGACGAATGGTCAAATACATCGGCGTTATGCTCGACTCGATGCTTGATGCGTGAAGATTCGCTGGCATTACTGTGGCACCATGGCAATTTCGAGGGACGAAGCCAATAAAGGTAAATTAGCATAAAGGCAGTCTGGATAGACCTGCCCCTCATCACCTTGATGCTCTTTCGATCTGACACAATGATTCTTCAGCGTTCGATTGCTGCCCATAGATAGGTAGCTGCTGATGTCGGGTTTTTTGGGACTAGACCCCTCTGTCATTTCATAGTACTCTACTTTCGCAAATTGAGAAAGGCCGCTCCTCTCCGCCTCTATTGCTCGAACAAACGCAAGAGACTTGGTAGTGCTAGCATGCCATCGGTGTTCTTTGTGTAACATTCCTGAAAGATATGCAAAGCAGGTTGTTCAAGTAATCTGGCCGATTCAAGGCTGCGCTCAGTCCACCAATGTTATAGAATATTTACTAATCATACAAAGAAGGCCAAAGCCGCAAGCATGGGATACAATTTCTCAGTCCCTGAACCAAATATACCAGACAAAATGCAGAAGTATAAGCACAGGCATTTAGGTCAACTGGGTCAGTTGATATTAGCTTGGGAAGTGTAGTTCTACATTGCTCTCTCACACCGTCTCCCATACCACCACTTGCAATGACAAAGCCAAACCCATCCGCTTGAAATGCTACTCAAGAGCTGGTTTGGCATGATAGAGGTCGTGGCGAAGAGAGCAATAGAAGGATCGCCTACTACTTCGCACGCATACATCGGCCCTCGGTCTGGATTGACCACCGACTTCGGCGGTGTCACGTCGCGAGCGGTCTCGTTGCAGGGCGTGTTCGCCTACATGAGCGACGCTGCGGTAGTAGGATGAGCATGTTGCAATATGCTATACATACCTGAATAGGATTGTTCTAAAGTGTCATTTTGGCCGATTCGTAAACTCAACAGAGCAAGCAAGATGTTGGAATAAGTCATCTCTGTGCCTTGCTACCCTTGTGATCTTACTCACGTACCCTATGATCGCGGAGGGCAAGCAACCCGGGTGAGGGTGGTTCCGCGCAGGATCGTTTCAGGGCTCAGCATAGCATCTATGATTCATTGGGAAGCGGAATGAAACTGCCAGCGATGTGTCCTAAGCTGAACATATATTCGTTCCTTAACCAATTAAGAACGCTCAACTCATAAGCATGCTACGATACGCCCCTTTTATTGCCCCCAGAGTCACTAGCCGCTCACAGGCTGTTAAGGCAGGCGGCGAAGATAAAGACCTCAAAGGGTTTTTGTTTGTTTAAGTGGGAGGCTCTTCCGAAAAATGGTTTTGAAAATATTCGCAGATCAAACCATCAAACTACTATAGGTAAAGGTAATTCTTACAGGCCTAACAGTCATTGGTGCGATTGCTCAAATGAACCTAAACGTAAAATGTAAAAAAAGCAAAACAGAGAACCAAAAGTAAAATTGACAAGGGGACGACCGTCTTTGTTCTCGGCTCTTTGCCTTGCGGTCGGGGTTACCTTAGGTAGAGATGTCAGGTTTTATATTCCTCGATCCTTCACTTTACAGGACATCCCCTTGTCCCATACCGACCTCCAGACATCCAGTGAAAGATATCCGCAAGCCACCAAAATCCAAGTCCTCCAGCGGTAAACAGCTTGCCACATCCATATCCAATATTCCCTGCATAGAAGTGATCGACACCGAAAGCGCCGAGGAAGAAGTTGAGAATCGCTGCTTTTTGTTGTTGACGAATGCAGCGGTCAAGTCCGTTCCAGTGAGTGGATTGTGACACTAACAAGCATTAGAAGGCGACAACAACTCATTGAAACAGAGAATTGTACGGAAGACACTTCCGTAGATAGCAGGGAAGAGAATATATAACAGCGCAACACCGCCGGCCAGAGATAGAACAGCAGCCACAGACAATCTGGCAACAAGCCGATGACGAAGTGTAGTCATTGTCTTCTATGAGAGGGAATAGAGCTGACTAGAGCAGTGAAATGAAAGAGGTTCAATGGCAGAGGAAGCCGCTGTGTACTACCTATATAGCTGCCTGCCTAGTGAGAGAATACAAGGAGCCTAGAAGGCCTGGAGCTTCATCAGGCTTCAGGTGCTTATGTCACATCAGTTAGCTCAGTATCAGCTGTCAGTCATCATCGCAGTCTTTACGACCATCGTCAAGCTCCGTTTCATGTCAGCAAGATTCATCTTACCGTTCTCAATATCAACAAATGATGCATTCAGAGCGTCTACATTGAGTCGGAAGCTTCAACTCAACATCGTAAATTCAGCGTCCCTTCAACCTGAGAAAATCATCGTAGAAAAGCGTTTTCCACATCGCTAGGAGATCGAGATATTCCATGGAAGCAGTGTATTAAATTCTGAGCATTCAACACGATGACAGGCACTTTACGTCTTGAGATAGCAACAACTGCAGCGCGCATATGGTATGACGTGTCGTCTCCCATTTTGCTGGGCGACAAAGGCCAGAGTGGGCAACAAGGATGTCGCGATGCCTCTCCATTTTGTCTCCTCCGCTCAACCAGAAATGTAGCATACAAGGGAGGAGTTTGACATCCCCGAAAAGGAACCCTCAAGGTCGTAACTTATACTGCTATCTCGCTGGTATTGAGCGGAGTAAGTAGACTTGGTTGTGGACCAAGGATCAAGGACCAAGACACAAAATTGGGGGTAGGAGGTTGCAGAACGAAGACGAAGTAGATGTTGCCAAAGTTGAGACCACCGAAGCATATTGCAGCTGCTGAAGGCAGCGCTATGGTATGGCGATGCCAAATGGCAACGGCGATTCCCTCATTGAACTTTGCTCAAGGTCAGTATAAATTGATTTCGTGAATGGCTGACTGACAGTGTGTAGACGCAACCCGCAAACGATGGCTTCTTGACCGAGGAATGGCAGCACGACCCTGAGACCCAATCAGCGGCATCTGCGATGTCGACTCTGGCCGAAGCCGGCTTGGTATTTATCCTTCCTCCCACTTCTTCCTTTCCGTAGTTCCTACCTACTAGATAGTTAATATATGCCATATTCGCTCTGACCCTCATATACCAACAGCCAGTTCTACGTCATCCCCGACAGTCGTCGCAGTGGAACCAATAAAGCCGACCGTGCGTTTGCTGCGGGAGAGAGATGTACTGTATGGCTGAAAGGAATAGGGCGCGGGAAACAAGGTTGATGGTGAATATACTATAGGAAGATAAACCATTTCCCACGCAGCCTTGGGAATCTATATCAAATATACACGGCAGCAAGATGTACCTCTTACAACTGTGTTCTGCTTTGGTTTTGGTCCCATGTTGGTTTGTGGCCATTTTGACCGACGGGGTAGGAGAACAGCTTGGGGATGTTGCACGAAGAAGAAAAGAAGACAAAGCAGAGGGTCGAGGGATTTTATATCTACAGACCTCTTTGTAACAGATTTGTTTGTTATGTTCTTTTGCAACATCTGCATCAACATTCTTTGTCAACATCTTCTTTGTGTCATCCATAACATCTAACCATAACACCAGGTTTGAACCATAAGACCACGGTCCCGCGACCCCTCCCCCTCGGGGCCTGGCCTACCTCTCCCTTTCCCTATCCCTCACCACCCTTTCACTCTCATCGTTCACACCGCTCTCCCTGTTGCTATCCGGTATACTGACAGGCCCATATCAACGAAGACGGACGGCTTTGGCGTTTTGAATGGATTGTGAACGTCTTCCTGGTGGCGTTGCCGTGATTGTGCTCCTCTGCTGATTTGCTGTGAATGACTGATGAGAAGTAGTGTGTGGTAGGGGTTGGAAGAGAAGCAAAGGCGAGGTAGCGCTGTAGCGCAACACTTTGCCATGAGCCAACAGACAGGTTCCCGCTGAGAATATTGGAGCATTGATGACGAAGGGGCCCTACAATAATTTTGTGAGAACAGTTGGCTCTTTGATGCGTCTCTGAAAGATCACTATCACTGAGCATCTAATGTCAGTATGTCGAATGACTCTAGAGATAAAACAAAAAATAGAGAAAATACCTTTCGATGGTGCCTTTGCCTTTGTCTGACATTGTCAGTGACTCGTTCGCCTTTTCTTGTATCTCATTCTTCGGGTTTGCTCTTTGATGCTAGCAGCCTACGCTCAAAAGCGGTAGGCCAGCCATTTGTGAGAAGAGGGTGAGACGGTCAGTCTTAACAGCTTCTAAGCTGCGGCTGCAACAGCTCGATACGGCGAATTGGCAACGTTTGAGTCGATTGCCAATGAGGATCTTCTATTTGACATCGTCCGATTCTGTCTACTGCGGGTGATATAGATACTGTTGAAGTAGTAGATACTCCGTAGGTGTATCTGTGTTCGTTCTATGGAGCGAAGGATTCGCCAAGATACAGGGGGGTCACATGATCCCACTAGTCCCAGACTAGTCCCCAAATAGGCCTAAGCATCTCATTTCAACACTCCCTCTTGCGCAGGCCCATCTATCGTAGACTGGACCTTATTGACGCGAAACACCTGAGGCTATTCAGAAGACCTCTCTGGCTCCCTAAGCTCCCTCTGCTTGAAAGGCTTTTTCAGGCCAACAAGCTCCCTCTGCTTGTGGGATCAGCCGGTTCAACAACCAACCAGCCAAGCAACCAGCCAGCTCCCTCTCTTGTGAGACCAGCCGGTTTCGCAACCAGCCAGCTCTCTCTCGTGGGACCAGCCGGTTCAATGAGGGCAAGGTGTGCCACGATATCTCCCTCTGCAGCCGACATAGCCGCTGGGGGGATGCGGAGATTACCATCTCCCCTATTTCCAACAGGGATATCCACCTAATACTCTGAGGAATTTCCTCTACAACTCCTCAGACGTACCTGAGCAACAGCTTGGAGTCGTGCTATCTTGTCGAATTTTATCGTCCTTTCATGCCTAATTAGCTTTTGCGTAAATGGTTCGACTTCAAACAACGCTCGACCTACCTCAAAGATACCAAGATAAGCCCCGTAAAAAAAGGGTTCTTCTCACAGAAAAGCAGCGTATTGACGAATGGCGGTGACGTCTGCTACGATGCTTCGGAAAGCCGCAAAAGCGTATAGTTCTCGCTACCGCCGTTCGATTCATCTTCTCCCTCTTTCGCTTCCGCCTCTTATCATTCTATTAGCCGATACTATTCCCTTTCGCCATTCAATGGACTCCACCACCGCCGAAGCTATCCGACTTGCACATCTCCCTTCTCGAATCCTCCGGCTATCTCCTTCAGGATACTTCCGGTCTTGTTTATGCCACTGCCTCGCAGGCAACGATGGCATTCTCTTCCACTTCATCTCCCTTTGGAGAACCTCTCGACATTGCCTAGTTACGGCATACCTGAACCCATTGAGCTTCCGCAGACCTCGTATCTTACGTAACGGTCATGCCCCTGGAGAATCGAGATCCAAATAGTCCAACATCCCCATCTCAATCTCCAGCAGCTCGAGTCATCTCATGAAGCAAGTGGGAACGCGTCTTCTTCGGATTCTAATCATTCTAGACCGAGGTGAGATCTTCTATCTTCTTCTTTGAATACATCTAATCGTCCTCCTACAGCATTACGCGTCCCCCCTACCCACCGCCCACGTTTCCAACCGTGTTGAGATTGAAGAACTGATAAAAATTGCCCAGAAAATTTTCAAAGATCATCAAGAGACATCAGAATGCAGTATTATTACCTTGAACGCTTCACATCCTAGAAAATAGGGCTCCGCATCTACATTTCATCGGCCCCTCAGGTGAACATCTTCGAACGCAGACCTCATGTCATTAATCTCTCAACATT
>JAABUI010000285.1_pt1 | contig 51250 bp, 53 predicted proteins | sample 5559111 | NCBI WGS metagenome assembly JAABUI01 (sample SAMN10711870, study PRJNA513365) | rock metagenome | isolation source: Antarctica rocks | place: Antarctica: Victoria Land, Buttleship Promontory | reverse complement strand
CCTAACCCTAACCCTAACCCTAACCCTAACCCTAACCCTAACCCTAACCCTAACCCTAACCCTAACCCTAACCCTAACCCTAACCCTAACCCTAACCCTAACCCTAAGAATTTTATCTGAATCAAAGATTTTTCAGTATTGTGGAATTTGCTCAAATCATTGACAACTTATTGCATTCTGAATTTCAATAAAGAGAGATCTGACACTGTGTATATTTCAATAATCTTTGTATTTCGAGCAATGATATACACTCATATAAAGAAGAATGTTTATGAAGATTTCAATCTCGTATTTATTGATGAAATATCAGCGATGAGAATTCTTCAAATTTTGAGTATTTTTCTTCTCTTCATACTGTAGCTTAATAGCGTTACTGTTGATGTGTTCAGCAATAATGTGATGATCTTGTAATGTGATAAAAAGATCGAATAGTTTGAGAGAAGAAGTGATGTTCTTGAGAACACAGAAGACAGACAGTCAAAATGAAATTAAAATTGACTTGTATTTTGAATCAATTGAAAGTATTTCTTTTAACAATTCATCAATTGAGTGCTTCGTCTTCTTGTTAATCTTCTTTTGTAGTGTAACAGATATGATATTGAGCTCTTCTGCAACGTTAAACTCGCAATCTCATGAAGACATTTTGAATAAAACTGTAGAAAAGCTTCAAGACTATTTATCGATGAGATAGATAAATAAACAAACAAACAAAACAATGTTCAGTACTTACTAACTAGTTGAACATTCTTACTATTGATGAAGATCATATGCTATATTTAGAGTGAGTTGTATAACTGACAAGCAAAGAAATATAGATTCACTTACTCTCTTTCTTGTCATGAGATTCATTGAATTAACGTAAGTTTAAGCTTGACTTGACATAGCTAATCTGCATCTCAAAACACTTAATCATCTGCAAATTTGATGATCTGTACTTATTTTTGTGACTGTTCTTATAGCTAGAAATGATTGATTTAGCAAGAGAGTCTGCTGAGAAGCATGATAGACTTCGAAGCATTCTTTCTGATGCAGCGAAATCTGACAATGATTGCATTTCATATATGTACGATCAATTCTAGTCGACGAAGCTGATCGATTAACAGCATTATCATCAAATTGTCTCACTCTCGTTGTTTTACTATTTCTGCGAAACATATCTTGTTCTTTCACATGCTTGCATCAAGTATTTGAACGACTTTGTAACTGTCATGATGTCAGATCATTAACTCAATTTAGAACATAGATCGTCGATGTTTTAAATAATCTCGATTCATTGAATCTGTTTTGCAGTTCAATGAATCAAGTCATCAATCTAGTCATCATCATCTTAATTTAGTCTCAGCAATTCTGTTTCAATCATTTCAATCATGTGCGCGAATCTTTGCAATCTTAAGTCATAGAACTACTGTCTAGTCTTGATTCTGCTCAATTCATGTATATAAAAGTCGAATTCTCATTCTTTTCTTTTGCTCTTTGTCTTTCATCTTATACATTATCTGATGTATTGTTTTGTATCTAGATTCTATCAAAGTAATAATAATATCAGTCTTTTATATTGATAGTATCTTTAGTTTAACTCAGTTTCTGACATTTTGAAAGATCTACACTTTCTGCAACGTTTTCATACGTTGAAATCTCATCTAGTTATTCTTTCACTCAAATGAAGTCATCTCACAATCTTTCAATCAATGATGAGTGTGCTGTTGAACAGTTCACTCAAAGTGTGATTGAAAATTCAGTTGAGATCTTTCGCGTAATGCAAGAGCTTCAAAATTAAGTTCAACAACATGATGTCATCATCTCATCTTCATTCATCATTTTCAGTTCTTCAGTCTATATAGAGTTGAATTCTCAGTCTCTCGCGACGATAGCTCAGATCGTTGCACAAATCTTGAATAATCAATTTCTTCTTGTCATTCATTTCTCTGTGAACTCTGTCGCTGTCTTCATTGCTTCTAGATTCGAAAAGCTTCTCGACATATCTGAGTATAAAAGAAACAAAGATTGATTGAATGCATGAAAGCAGAGTCTGATACAGCGCATGAATGTGAACAATGATCATTATCTCTCTCATCGAGTCAAGATCATTTATGTCGAGTCATGACTCATCATAGATAGAAAGATTCACAATCTAATGAATCAATATCAAGTCAATGATCTTTGTATCATTTTTATTTTTGCAGATTGATGATACAAGTTGCATTATTGCTGCAACAACTCTTTCAAGACAGAAGATGTTCATTTATATCTTTGTGAAATTCTGAAGCAAGACATGAATAACTTTGTCGATTACTACAATTTCTTCTATCAAAAGAAAGAACATTCTTTGATGAAAGATTTCTCGTTGATTGACTGTCTGAAGCGCAATGTCAATTATTTCACTTAAGTCGTCATCTTCTTCTGACGAAATCTCGATGAAATTCGATCATTCATCTTTTATCAATGAGTTCAAGTATTCTTTGACATCAATGAAGAGTTTCAGCAGCTTAAGCATCATTAATCTTGCTTCATCTTCATCATCATTTCATTCATCAAAGTCAAGAATGTCTTTGCGTTGATTAATAACTCTTTGAGTTCAAAGATCATCATCTTTGTGACTGTTGTTTCGACAGTATCTTCATCTCTTTCTTTCTCGTCTTTCAATAAGTCAATAAATCTAAGCTTCGTCATTGTCATCATTCAAGATAAGACTCTGATCATTTCTGAGATCAAGAAAATTTGCAACAAGTGAAAGTTGTGTTACTACTGCAAGTTGCAACATTCAAGCAAAATTGCTAAAGAATGCTCAAATAAGAAGTTCTTCACTCTGTGTATCATGAACATCTATGACAATGACGTCATCAGTATAAATGAAGAAGTCTCGCTGTTTGCAAGAAAAGTTTAGTCTTTGAGTTAAGTTGCGCTCAGAGATTTGTATATATATCATCTTGTCTACTAGTTTCAATCTTTTCACTCTCACTTCAATCATATAGAAAGTTTTCTGCTAAATCTGTCTTGAAACTCTTTGAATTCAATTCGACATTCAAAGATAGTGTTAGGGGCCAGCATAGAGCGAGTCATATGGGTGTAATGTAACGAGTATATAAATGCTAAGGAAGGAAAGTATCTAGAAGGGAAGAGCCGGCTATCTATATGACTCAGGAGAACATAAGCTAACCCTGAATAGGGTTGGCCTCGGAACAACCCTATAGCCTAGCGGCGAGCGGCCGGCGATAGTCATCAACATAGCCACCAACATAGCTACCAACATAGGTGCGTAGCTAGGATCGTAACAGATAGTCACATGATAGTATTCTGTATTCTACGTCAAGCTCAATCTAGAGTTTTCGCTCTCGCTCTGATTGATAGTGAAGTCTCTACTTATGTCTTTATGAATAAATTCTTCGCGCAACAACATCATCTTTTCTTGCATTAATTAATTCATTCTTGCAGACTTCAAGAATTTGATGATCAAGTTGCTTTAATCAATGACATTACTCATGTCGTTGAAATCACAATGATTCTCGATGAACACATCGAGAAACTATTCTTTTATGTCATTGAATTAAATCAATATCTCATCATCATGAATCTGTCATGACTTCGTCGTCACGTTATTGATGTCAATTTTAAGCACAATATTTTCATTTTATCTTTCTTCTTCTGTCTTAATCATTGTTGTTCATTTCTCGTCAAGATCTATGATCTTAATCAACAAGAAGAAAATTTCTCGTTCAAAGTTAACAAAGTAACTTTCTCTCAGTCTCGCTCTCAATTCACTCACAAGAAGCAACTTAGTTCACGAATCATTCACAAGAAGCAATTCAGTCTACAGATCACTCACAAGAAGCAATTCAGTTTACAAATCACTCACAAGAAGCAATTCAGCACTCAGTTCGCTCGCAAGAAGCAATTTAGTCTCTCATTCACTTGAAAGAAGCAACTCGATTTTCAGTTCATTTGCAAGAAGCAATCTAGTCTTTCCTTTGCTTGAAAGAAGCAACTCAGTTTTCAGTTCGCTCACAAGAAGCAAATCTTGTTCAGTCTTGTCTTTCATTTGAAACAAGAAGCTTTTAATTGTATTTTTCAAGTCATTCAAAAAGAATACTCATCAAAAATCAAGTGTCAAAATTCTTCTTTCTTTAAAACTTCTGTTGTTCTTCAAGCAGATCAATTCAATCAATCTTTTATACAACTTGACATAATTGAGTTGAAAGCTTGAAGCTTTGATCATGCTGCTCATGTTAAAGACATTGAAGTGTTTAACATCACTTTAAAGAAAATCAATGTTTTCTTGAATCTTGAATCAATCTCATCTTTTAATTTAAACTCTGATGAGTCAAAATTGCGTCACACGACTTTGACTGTTCATTCAAAGAACAGTTCAACTCTTGCTCAGTTCTCATCTTGCTCTCAAAACAGTATGTATGATAAGAATTATTGTCTGAATCTTCATCAAATGAAAAAGAAATTTCATTTGACTGCATTCACGACACAAGAAGATCTTGAAGTCTATTGACAAAGTAAGAACGTCGATTCAGTCACAATTTTATCATTCAGATATTTTGAGTTTTTAAATGTTTTCTTCAAGAAGAACGTCAATATCTTGTCTTTGCATTAAGTTCATGATCATGTCATACATCTTAAAGAAGATGCTTAATTCTCAGTCTTCGCTTTGTACAACATAAGTCGTGATAAAATTCTAGAACTTCGTCGTTATCTGAATGAGAATCTGAGCAAAGATTTCATTCAAGTCAGTCGCTCTCAGACAATCATTTCTGTTCTTTTCATTAAGAAACTTAAAGAAGAACTTTGCTTCTGTGTAAACTATTGAGATCTGAACGTTATTACAGTCAAGAATCGATATTCTCTGTCTCTGATCTCAGAAACGCTGAATCATCTAAGTCAAGTTAAAATCTTTATCAAGCTGAATATCATTTCTGCGTTCAATCGACTTCGAATCAAAGAAGAAGATGAAGTTCTCATCGTCTTTTGCACTCGATTTGAATTATTCAAGTATCTAGTCATGCTCTTCAATCTATGTAATGAGTCTGTCTCGTTTCAAAAGTATATTAACAATATTCTTTGCAAACATTTAAATAAGTTCTGTACAGCTTATTTGAATAACATCTTGATTTATTTTGACAATAAACTCAAGCATGAGATTCATGTCAAGCTCATTCTGCGAAAGCTGCAAGAAGCAGATCTTCAGATGAATATAATCAAATGCAAGTTTCACGTCACTCAAGTCTTGTATTTAGAATTGATAATCATCATTGAAGAGATTAAGATGAATTCTTTTAAAATAAACATCATTGTCAACTGATTCATCTTGATCAACATTAAAGATGTTCAAAGTTTTCTAGATTTCGCGAACTTCTATAGAAGATTCATCTATGACTATAGTAGAATAACTACTTCGTTCATTCATTTCATCAGAAAAGATGTACTCTTTGTCTGATTTCAGAAATGTCAAATTGCATTCAACATTCTTAAGAAAGTCTTCACTTTCAAGATTATTCTTCATCATTATAATTCAGATCACAAGATTGTGATAGAAATCGATGCTTCAAACTATGTGTTCAAAGACATTCTCTTTCAGTATGATGAGAATGAGATTCTTCATTCAGTCGCTTACTTTTCGAAGAAGCATAACTCAATCGAGTGTAACTACGAGATCTACGATAAAGAACTCATGATCATTGTTTGCGCTTTCAAGAAATGATGATCAGAGCTTGAAGACTTTATCTACTCTGTTGAGATGATCACGAATCATAAATATCTTAAGTATTTCATGTCAATTAAGCAGTTGAGTCATCATCAAGCTCGTTGAAATGAGTTTCTGTCTAAATTCAACTATTGCATCGCTTATCATCTTGACAAGATCGATGATAAGTCGAATGCTTTAACACGTCACTCAGAATATCTTTTTAAAGAGAGAAATACATTCGATTCTTGACATCAATATCAACATCAAACAATTCTGAAAACTCATGTTTTAAACTTTAATATTGTTGAGAATCTCGTTCTTGACATCTTCAACATCAAAGTCATGAAGCTTCAGTCACAAATCATTGCTCTAGATTCAGTTCAGTTACATCTGTTCTCAATTATCTCAGCATCTTCGCAAATTTTAACTTTCATGAATCTAGAAATCGAAGAATTTGACGTTGAAAACATCAAGTCTCAGCTAAATCAAAACACTCTGAATCTTGATGAAGATTCTGCTGATACTCTCACTCAGACATTGTGAAAGCAAGTCGAAATCAATGACAAATTCGCAGCTCAGATAATTGAAGTGCTTTGCAATGAAGCATGATATCACAACAAGATCTTTCTAGTCGAGTGTGAAGAACACGAGAATCATCTGTACTTTCAAGAAAGAAAGTATGTGCTCAACTCAGATAAACTACGTCTTTGTATCATTCAGCTCACTCATGATAATGTTATCAATGATCACTCAGAAAGAGCAAAAAGCTATGAACTGATCAGTTGAATCTACTGATGATCAAACCAATTATAAGTATGTTCAACACTTCATATGAAACTGTCACATGTACACACGTTTCAAGCTCTTTAAACAATGAACTCAAGAATGATTATGTTTTCTTTCAGTTCTTGAACGTCATTGACGTGATGTTTTCATGAATTATATAAATTCTTTATCGCTCAGTATCTTCATGAATATCACATATAAATATGTTCTAGTCTTCATTGATCATCTTATCAAAATGAAACATTTAGTTCTCATCACTTCTATGGAAGTTGAAAAAGTTATCAACTGTTTCTATGCTCATGTTTGAAAACATCATGATTTACTCAAGTTCTTCATGTCTGATTGAGATACACAATTCATCTTCGATGTCTGAAAGCATATGTTTAAAATGCTGAAGATAGATGCTAAGTTATTAATGATGTATCACTCTGAAATCAATGATCAAATCGAGAGAATCGATGCTGTCATGAAGCATTATCTTCAAGTCTTCATCAACTACATGCAGAATGACTGAACTAAGTGACTTTCTGAAGTTGAATTCATCGTCAATAACACATCATCATCAATCACTTTAGCATCATTCTTCTTGATTAATTTGAGTCAGAACTCATGTTTAAACTTCAAGTCTTCTGAGTCTCTGCTTGAAAATCTTATGTCTCAAGCTTGAAACAAGTTAATCAATGTCAAAGAGTTCATTAAGAAGATGAAGAAATTAACTGAGCATCTACATGATGAGATGCTTATAGCTCAGATCATTTACGAATTCAATGTCAATTTCTTTCGTCGTTCTTGTTTTAAATACTTCGTCGAAGATGAAGTCTGACTGAATGCTTGCAATCTCAGCATTGCTCATTTCACTGTCAAGTTAAATGATCATAACATTGATTTCTTCAAGATCAAGCATGTCTTTGAGAATAATTCTCTGATCATCAAGTTAAATCTTTCAGCATTCATGAAGATTCATTCAATCTTTCATGTCACTTTTTTGAATCATATTGCAAGTGATCTTCTTTCGAGTCAACGTCAAAAATCTTGAAAACTCGTTGTCATCAAGAATGACAAAATATTCTGATATGTAAACAGCATACTAAACTTCAAGCATGATAGATGCTATAACTCATTTCTGCTCAAGTATTACATCGATTGAAAAGATCACTTTTCTACTTGAAAGTCTTTTCATCTTCTGAATAATTGTGAGCAAGCACTCAATGAATGTCATCTCGTCAATTCTGTCGTCGAAGAATCACATGTACTATTGTGTGTGATGTCTCAATGTCAATGTCAAGAACTTTAAGTTCAATCTTCATCATTTCGATTCAATCTCAATCTGACTCAGATCTTGTTTAAATCTGACTCAGACATCTTGTTTAAATCTGATTCAGATGTGACTCAGATGTATTTTAGTTTCATCTGTGCATCATTACATTAAATTGCATTTTGTCTTTTTCTTGCTCAGATCTGACTCAGATATCTTGTTTAAATCTGACTCAGATGTGATTCAGATGTGTTTCAATTCTCTGTGCATCATCATGTTAAAATGCGTCTCATCTCATTTCATTCTTCAGATATCTTGCTCAGATTTGACTCAAATGTGACTCAGATTTATTTCAGTTTCATCTGTGCTTCATCACATTAAAATGCGTTTACATCAATTCTTGTCTTGTTTCAATCTTTGTCTTTGATTCTTTTTCTTTTCATCTTGTTTCTTTTCATCATCTTGCAGAAGCTCAGTCTTGAAGAGAGAAGCTACTGTCATGATGTCAGATCATCAATTCGATTTAGAACATAGATCATCAATGTCTCAAATAATCTCGATTCATTGAATCTGTTTTACAGTTCAATGAATCAAGTCATCAATCTAGTCATCGTCATCTTAATTTAGTCTCAGCAATTCTGTTTCAATCATCTCAGTCATGTGCATGAATCTTTGCAATCTTAAGTCATAAAACTACTGTTTAGCCTTGATTCTGTTCGATTCATGTATATAGAAGTCGAGTTTTCATTCTTTTCTTTCACTCTTTGTCTTTCGTCTTGTACATTATTTGATGTATTGTCTTGTACCTAAATTCTATCAAAGTAATAATAATATCAGTCTTTTATATTGATAGTATCTTTAGTCTAGCTCAGTCTCTGACAGTAATCTACTTGAATTCTTTCGTTTTCTTTTGCGATGAGACTTTGAGAAGCTGAGAAGCTTTTGAAGTTTTGAAATTAAAACTTATGAAACTTGAGATGCTTCTTGAACTTTCATTCATTGCATCAGACACTAGATAAACTACTGTCTACATAGTATAAAGTATTGAATAGATCACATATGAAGCACTGAGTAGATTACATAAGAGACACTGAATATACTGCACATGAAGCAGTGAACGAAAGAGGCAGTGAGATTGATTTTACAAATCTGGTTCTTATTTTGCACTTTTTGAAGATTCGTCCGTAATTTTGGTGAGGCTCTCGACAAATTCTAGAAACGGCACAGGTTTCGCAATCAACGATAGCTGCGTCATAGATCTACACACGGTAGAATATGGAAAGAGACGATGATAAGCGTCGTGAAAATACATCCGCCAGAATCGACAAGAACATTATGGCGACCGCAAGTATCGCGCAGTTTTCCGCAAATTTCGAATCAAGCCGTGTGCTAGATGGTCTAGTTGACCTTGCGTTAACCCGCGAAAGCCTACCTGGGTCACAACAGCGACAGCCTCATGGGACCGCCTTGAAGTTCATTGCGACCCAAGACCACCGATGGTGTACCTTCAACATGCGCGTCCACTCAAACATCTTGCTTCCAGATTGATGTTCTCTACCCCGCATGAGGCGAGTACATACTGAAAACAAGAAGCCCACACAATATAAGAGGGCCAACTTCCATCTTCGAGTATTCTCTTCCAGTGATTTTTCAAATACCATTCCAACAACGAAAAAAAGAGTAGACCTACCTCTTCCTTCTCTCCAAGCAAATCATGCGCAACGTTATCTTCATTCCACTCCTCCTCCCACTCCTCGCGCCCTTTACCACAGCAGCCACCTTCTGGTGCGGCATCTGGGCCGGGTCCCCTAATCTTCGAGACGCACCCTCCGCTGGCCAATTGCCTACCATCGATAGCACAAGAAGGTATTTCACGGAACCGCAGTTGCAAGATCCACCATTCCAGCCACCTTTGGGCCCTGAACCCAGAGTGCAGGTGCCGAAGATTTGGGGCAATAGTGCGTACTACACCACCTGAGGCGCAAATGCGGGCGGCTGGCTGACGTGTATGTAGATGGATTTCGCCTTGCTCTGCTGAGCTACGCAACCACGTCGCCAGCGACTCGCGTCTTTGCTTCGAGCAAATCGAGTTGGTATATGATCGATGAAGCGAAGCAAAACTTGATGGAAAATTGCGTAAGTAAAGGGTCTGGTGGCGCGATTCTTGTTCCTCGTGAGTCTCTCTATCCCATTGCTACACTCCCCTTTCTAACCCGTTCAGCGCTCCCCAAACTCAGGGAGTCCACTCTTGTCCTCTACGCCTACGCCATCGGCTCCCAATTCGATTTCACCATGAATTATTACATGAGCAAGCCGTATGGTATCAACCCGGCTACTTTGGTGGATGCTTTTGCTGTTGGTAGCTTGGTCAATTCGAGCGCGAGTGCAAATATCGCAGCGACTAGCTAGCTAGTCGCTGCAGAGATTATATGCTTGGAAACCCCCTTCAGATTAGACAGTTGTATCAACAATTCAAGTTGTTCTTGCCTTCAACGCTTCTATTGTCCTCACATGTTATGCCCTTGAAAAATCTATTACTAGAGATATTGCTATCCAATAACTCGACTGTTAGTCAATCTCAGACAATCTTTCGCGACGCTAATCGTGGATAAGTCCTCATTTAAGCTGGGTCGATCAGTGTCTAAGGCCAACATAAGGGTCTTCGCTTACGGATTTTGAAATGATACGAGGCATATATATTTCGAGTAATCAAAGATAGCCAATGCCGTCGTAACTGAGATGCCCCGGGAGTAATATGATCACAAGAAGTAGCAATCGTCATCAAAATTGAGTTATTCCGCTGTAGACCTTCTAGTTCTTCATCTTCTGAATCCTCCCAATTCAACTCGAGCATCAGATTGTGTCACGCTCAAATTTCAGGACCAATCACTCATGTAGAACAGATGATATGAGGATTTCATGCCGAAAGATTAGAGTCGTGAGCCTGTCAATGTTGAATGTGTGGGCGAGGAATCTTAAACTACTCTCGACTCACTGTATCCTCCTTGTGTTATTATCAACTCATCGATGAATCTCAATCACTGACCAAATGTTCGATATATCTTTGACAAAACTAACTTCTCTGATTCAGAACGGTCTCCGAAATCATTCGATGAATCAGTGGTGATCGCTTTGGACGGAGGCAGAAAGGAGTACTATCTTTGCAGGCATTGAAATACAAGTTAAGAATAATGGTCTCACTTCAAAAGCGGCACATCGAATGAATTGATTCATCAATGATGGAGGCTTAGAGAATTTCTTCCAATCCCACAGGGTCAAAATAATGCTCATGGCAGCAACTTCGTAGATTCTGAAAATTCGGATGTTGCTTCAGGGTCTCGCAGAAATCTGATGCATTATGGTATAGATAGAGCCGTGCCCACCACCTTTCTTTGTTGACCTAGTGACTCCTCTATCGACTGTCCTGGATCTCAAAACCCGTCACGTTTGAAATTCGACCAGCCCATCCCTTCTATCATATTGAAACCCTCAATTCCAGCTTGTCCACATAATCAGACCGATTTCATCATGAGATTCCAGCAAAACTTCGCTCTCTGGCTTGCGCTCCCAGCCCTTATAGTGGCTCAACCTACCATCAAAACGGTCACAGACACCACCCTTGGCGTCCTTGGGGCTCCGACTGTAACCAATACAGACCCAGTCAACAACCCGACATCATTACTGGTGATCTCGGAGTCTTCCCCGTTACCGCACACATAGGCTTCCCACCCGTGAAACTTACCGGCGCTGTTGACGAAGGCGACAGCACTGCCAAAGCGGCCCAGGCAGCCGCCCGTAGCGAGTAAGATGCCGCAGTCGCATTGACCACTACCAAAGACCTAACCGGCACCGATCTTGGTGGTCTCACACTGGGTCCCCAGGTCTACAAATTCTCTTCCTCAGCCCAATTGACCGGCACGCTTACCCAGGCGCCAAAACAAAATCCGCGGTCCAATTCATCTTCCAGACTGGATCGACTCTCACTATGGCTTCAGCGGCCAAGGTCGTCTTAATTCATAGCGCAAAGGCCTGCAATGTTGTTTAGGCAGTCGGCAGTTCGGCTACTCTGGGAACATGCACGGCTTTCCAGGGGAATGCTTTGGCAGTTTCTGTTAGTTTATGAGGGTCAGAAGGAGTTGTGCATGTATGTTGATTGAACTACTGTAGAAAGTAGGAGCTACGAAGGGAGGAAGGAGGTGAAAACTCCGACTCCCGCGCCCTATATGGCTAAGCGAGATTGCCAACCACACAGGGGTAACAGTACTGTTCCCTGTTTCCAATAATTTCAGGGGGGGCTTGTTCTTGGAAACCCTACGTGGATAAAATGTCTTGGTAAGACCCGCTTGACTGGCTTGCGTCTAGATCTGCTGATTCAAGTCAATCCCTAGGTAATCTTGACAGTTATCGGATGGTCATTGAAGCAATAGAAGCTGTAGTAGGAGCAATAGTAGAAGCAAAAGAAGTAGTCGTTCAATTAGGAACATAGTAGTTGCAGTGCCATTACACTGCCCGCTAGCCTAGTTGGGCCTAGCGCCAATCGTGTCACAAATCGTGAGCTTCCTACTGTAGAAGACACACTTTTAGGCAATTGTCAGATCTACAATTCATCAAGGACCTTCCTGATGCCTTCGGCGACCCCTGGCGGGCTCGTGGCATGGTTTCGTCGATGACGGCACGTAAGTAAATGCAGTCTGAGAGTCGCGTACCAGTGACTATCTCATTCATGCCGGCGAACGCCTGCCTTATCTCTTTGGTGAGCTTCGAATAGACTGATGGGTTTCGCGTAAGGTGGAAAAACATAGCCGCTAAAACTGCGGAAGTGATGTAAAACCCGGCTGAAAGCAGCAGTTCGGTCTCTCCGCGCAGTTCCAGAGGAGTGAATCCTGGCCCACCTTCTGAATCTTCGGCTTGAAGTAGGTAGTGCAGCAAATCCTTCGAGCCATCTTTTATAACGGGTTGTTTGTTTTGGCGGCGGCTCTTATCCTCTTTGATTCGATAGGACAAACACGATTCAATGACTGCCATCATTTGTTTGTTGCCTTCGGGTAAATTGTTCTCGACTAGTCCTCTCAACTCTTTCAACCCTTCGTTAACTGAAATCCGTTGCATCCTGACACAGAATGAAGGGAATTAACTAGAATAGATGGTGCAAACATAATCTAACATGAAATAGAACTTGTTGGTTCTTATCTACTTGAGATAGAACTTGTTGGTCTTGATGACGAGACGAATTGGGCAGGGTTAGAATATAGTAAAACAACAGTAGAACAACAGTCATCTTGAGAAGGCTTCTTCGCTTTTGAGGCCTTGACGGCTACTTCAGACTGTCTAGTCTACCTGCCAAATGACTATCTGACATGCATGTTCATTGACTCATCAACCCATAGCGGGATCGCTTACGCCGGTACCAGAACAGCACGGTAGTAGACCTCGCCGCGGTCCAACTTGTCCATCGCCTGCTTGATTCCCTCCTCGGTCATGGGAAACTTCTCCACAATGGGCTTGATTTGGTGAAGCGCCGCGAACTCGAGCATTTGACGGTGCAGGTTCCTCGGGGCCACGAGCGATCCTTGCACCGAAATGCCCTGCAGAATCAGCGCCATGTACGGAATCTCCAAGTTCCCAGACGACACCGAGAGCGGGTAGATCGCCGAGCGGGGCGCCATGATCGGCAAGATCAGATCCCAGTTCGGCGGCACCGCAGCAGTGACCAGCAATCGGTTCAGCGGCGAAGAGACCGTGAGCTCCTTGGCGCCCTTGGTGGCGATGAATTCCTGTGCACCTAGCTTCATGGCTTCGGCTTTCTTCTTGTCGGAGCCCGAAAGGACCACAACGCGGCATCCCATCTTCGCCGCAAACTGGATGGCCAGATGTCCCAGACCACCCACGCCCAAGATGCCGACCGTGTCGCTCGGCTTGATGCCCTGTAGGGCGGTGAAGGTGGTGGCACCTCCGCATTGGAGTGGAGCGGCGTCGATATCGCTGAGACCCTTGGGGATGACGTGTAGGAACGACTCGCGCCAGATGGCGTGGGAAGCAAAGCTGCCTTGGTCGAGATTCTTGACGCCGTACAAGGCCCGCTCGGGGCAGTACGTCTCGGCCCCCTGGAGGCATTCGATGCAGTGGCCGCAACTGTCAACCTCGTAGCCCCAGCCGACGTGATCGCCTTTCTTCAAGGAGTGGCACTCTGGTCCCACGGCCTCGACAATGCCGACGCCCTCGTGGCCGAGAACCATGTCTGCACCTTTCTGCTCCCCCGTTAGCCCTGAAGATCAACGAGCTCATGTCGAAAACAAAGAGTCACTGACATAGTGTAGATCTAGAAGGATCTATTAGCAGCCGTCTATCACGTTTAGGATCGTAGGATTGAAGACACATACCGGTTCCACAAACACCAGATGCTGTCACCTTGACTAAGACGCTGTCGCCGGTGAGCTGGTCCGGCTTGGTGGTGGTGCTCTTCTTCGGGATGCCATTCTCCTGGCCCTTGAAGACGGTAAAGGAAGGCATGTTGAGTGTAAAGGTTCAAATGATTTAAATGCAGAGACTATGTCTTGAACTTCGATTGACAGGTGAGGAGATTGATAGATGAGCAGAGGATGGGCGATGAAGCCGTATTTATGAGAAATTGTATTATTTTGTCTTTCTGTCTGATTACTATTTTGAATGCTTCACACTCGGAGCTGCCGGAGAGTTTTCTGGGACGTTGGACACATCGACTCCGGTAAAGCCAGCTGGCCAATCCACGAGGCCGATCGCATTGAAGTGAATTTCCCAAGCAAATGCACGACGTCGAAAAGCCTGGGGCTGAACACTGAGTTGTTTTGGAATACGAGGTCATATAGAGGAGGCATTTTGGTATGGAGGTTGTAGCTTAATAAGAGTCTATCTAGAAGCGAGCAGGTGAAAACTCTACTAGCGGGCCACAGCCCTATCAGCCCTATGAAGGCGGAGATTGCCATCCCCTATCTCAACAAGTTGATTAGTCGGATCAAGTGTGAGAAATAGTTTATTTCTTACTAAATAGACCTAGCGTTAACAAGACTAACAGATAGTAAATAGATTCTTTAATGATTTAATTAACAATGATACGAATACTGTTAATAGATATTTACAAAGTGAGTAAGCGTACAACAGTCTCGCCAGAGATTTTCGCATTTAATTGATTTATCAGCCCGAATCGATTAGAGCTAGTTCTACCCTGTCACTTCGGTACTCAACCAAATCGGAGGTTCCGCATTCGGACTCCGGTTTCTCCTCTAAGAAATCACGTAGCAGGTACCAATCGATGAACATTGCTCCCGAATTGACAACTATTCAATGCGGATGAAGGCCCCCCTTTTCCCATTGCCATCACTGGTAATAGGATAATAGGACATACCAAACCTTCAGTCATTGGTGGAGGCAATAACTCCGGTGGTTGGTGTGGGCTTCAGGATATGGTAGAATATCCGCGGAGCCTCGTGTTCACAAGCAAGCCCTATACCATCGAGCTCTCTGCTTATACCGAGTAACGTGGCTGCATGCTCTTCTTCGTACACTTGTTAAGCAGAATTCAGCAATTCTTTCATCAATCTACATATGTATGCATATTCTATAGTCCTTCGATATTATAAGTTCATTATTTTACAAAATCTGGATGATCTTTGGTTGATATCTGATGGTTAAAGCGCGAACTTATCAAATTTCTGTATTCTACTCTACTCTATATACCACCAGCAGAGATTAGCACTAGGCCAGTGACAGGCTCAGCGGTCTGCGTTAGGTATAAGAGTTCATTATCGTCTTCATCAACTTTGCCTCTATCAACTTTGCCTCTAGCTTCCGAAATCTACAGAGGCCTTCCAGAGCGACGGGGTGAACACAGCACTATTATTCTCTTCTACATCAGTCAAGCATTAAGAACCCTGCAACCGCCTCCGAATCAGAGTGTGTTTGTATGATGACTTGACGGAAGTGCTCTAGCGCCGTTACTCCGCTCGGGAACCAAATCTGTAGTGAATTCAGAACCGCATGACTTGCTCTGCGTGCTTCACGACGGCTTCCCCCTCCCTTTCTAATGGTTCTAAACGCCTCTATAATATCAAGCCCTTCTATGCTTTTCGGAGGGACGCAACAAAAAGCAATCTCCCTAACAAGCTCTTTTCTCCGCCATCTCACATATGGAATGTTTGCCGACGCCCGTTCGAAGCACAAAAAACAAAAGACAGAACTTCTATCAATGTCAAGCCTTCCGCGTTTACTGCTGCGTGAATGTCTACTGATCTAGGAAGCTGCTATCTATGCCCGACAGGTCGAAGTCGTTGTACATGTCCGCAGCGAAGATGTCTATCGACTGAGCTAATACGCCCGTAAATTCGGCAGCAGTCTCGTCGAAGAAGCTCAGAGGTCCGTCTACGGTCAGCGCTGTCGTGAAATTACCGTTCATAAAACTTTCCTCGCCTGCTCCTTGGTAACCTTTGACCAGCTGCATCTTATCCAGCGCAACACCCTCCTTCCCCTGGCTTTGCTCGATGAGCAAGTCAACTTTGGCACAGAGTTCGCTCATGATATTGGCCGCGCCCGCTGCGACCGCGAAGCTATTCCCGAAATTCTCAAAAACAGCAACAGAAAGGTCGATGGTGCTTCTAGCCGCCCGAGTCGATTCGCCATGCGGATGCGCCAGCACGAAGCCAACGAGCGTCATGGCTGCGTTCCACTGCCACTGGAAGGCTTCGTGCCAGCCTGCGAGGATGGATGTTGATGAAAGCACTTGGTGCATCATGTGCGTCAGCGCCATGGCGTGGGCGGCACATTTATTGGCCGTCCTATCCGCAAGAGGAGTCTGCGCTGTTGCTGGGGCGAAGGAGATGGAGGGACGATAGAGGTTTGTGCACAAATTGTGGTACATCAGCTCCAGAAGCAAACGCTGGCGCTGCAGCCAGAGCGGTGCAAATTGTTCGATTTTCAGGGCTGATCGGTCTGTGGAAAAGGGGACGCCATTATTCTGACGTTTCGTTTTAAGGGCTCCGGGTACGCCTTTTAGCCATTCTTCTAGCCGATCCGTGATGGACTGGCCGCTGCATACATTGAAAGTGTCGGGATCTCTATCGTAGAAGGTTGTGTAGGCTATTCGGGCTGCCAATATAAGCTTAGTGTTGTGCAGGTTCCACGTCAGCCAGGTGACATTTTCTCCGAGAGGGGCAAAGCTGGAGCCTGAGAGCATGGCAATCTCACGATCATCGGCCGGTAGACTGCATGTAGTACTGGAATCATGTAGTAGAAACGGCCGGCCTAGTTTCATGCTCATCTTGGTCTCCAAGACGTACAGGGTCCACCACAACCGCTTCCGCATCTCCTTCTCCCGCCGCGGCATGGACCGAGGAGGCTCCAGGTGGAGGCCGAGCATATAAGCTGTCCGCACCGCAAGACCGCAGGCATTATCCGCCATGTTCTGGAAAGATCCACAGCATAGATAGATGGAGCAAAGGATGTGGCACTGCAGCGTTGATATGGTCGGGCTTTCCAAATCAGTTGACAGGAGCGTCTGACAGCGTCGATAATGCCATCGGCCAGCAATGGTGGCATCGGTGTTGCTCACCATGGCCCTTGAGGCAGCGCTGAGTCCGCGTCCGACGTCTGGCAGCCGCGCCATGCCATACTGCATGCAAACTGCAATGACAATGTCCACGAGGGCGGATGGCTTTCGTTTCTCGTCTGATGTTGCCCACAAAGACCGGTAGTGCTCCTTGAACTCGAGCTCATCGAGAATCGGACACGATGCGTAATAAGATTGCCAAAAGAGGCCGAGAAAATACTCTTCTTGCGTCGGGGTTAGATATTCACCGGCGTTGATGGGGTCGTCTGTTGGGGCCACAAGCTGATCGGCCTGGTCCTCGGCAGAGACGGTAGTCGGCCCATCGAGCAGATTACTCGCCGAGTTAGGAAGCAATCGATGAGCCGAATGGGTTTGTTGAAAGGCAGACGTCAAGAAGGTGTTGATGCGCCCGATGAAGTAGAATAGCGACGATGATCCGTACCATACCTTCTGTGGAGAGCGGGCAGTGCTGATGTGGATGCCCTCCCAGAATATCTTCGGTCGAGGTTCTTCAAGGTCAAGGTCACCCTTCCCAGGATCTTGGTCATCGGGCAGGGATGACGGTAAGCTGGCTTGCGGCGTGTGAAGCTGATGGACCGGCTTCTCGGCCTTCTGCTTCTTCTCGAGCTCCAGCTCCTGAACTCGCTGCCTTAACCGCTCGATCTCGCGATAGGCATGGGGAAGGGTGGCGGATTTCATGGCACCACTGTTGCTGCACTGCCCACCCCTCCCCTTACAATTCGAGCACGGGTGATCGCTATCACACTTGATGCGATGGACACGGCACCAGTCGCAGGCTCGGGCGACCTGGACTCGTTTCTTCTGCCGGGACCGATGGGGGGGCGGAGAGCTGGGCTGGGGTTGCGGAAAGTCCGGAGAGGTGGAGGCACTGGAAGGAGGCATGCTGACGAAAGTGGTGAACATGATATGATCTTGAGAGCGTGAGATGAGGAGATCAGACGATAAAGACGAGGGGCGAAGGGGCTGCAGGGGGAAGGGATTCAAATTATGGGATGAGAAGGACAGCCGGCGCGAGAAGTGGTGGTTCTAAGCGGGATGACGGCAGGCTGAGCAGTTCGACACATGAAGAGATCTGGAGCTTATAAGAAGGCGATAAGTGCCACTTTGACAGCTTGTCAGCTTATCAGGTTGCAGGGTTGAAATCCTAACGGGAAGAACTGTACGTTGGTGGCTAGGTTCCTGGTTGGCTGGAGAATCTCTCATGATGCTGACTCAGCTTACAAACCTCTGTTAGGTACTGATTGCCTCAGGTTCTCGGACGTGTTCTAACCCCGTCTGAGAACCGGAGGCAAATGTTGGAATTTCAGGTGTGATTTGGTTGGTAATCTCCGCCCTATAAGGCTGGGGGCCGCTAGTAGAGTTTTCACCTTCCACCTCCTCCTAGATAGACTTCAATCCAGCTTCAACCCCATAGACTAAATGCCCCATATGACCTCGTGTTCCAACACTGGATATCTTATCTATCTGGATTACAATTAGCCAAGCACTTCAGGCAATAACAACATCGACCTAGACGACAGTCAGAGCAGGTAATTGTCGAAGAAAACGAACGCGGTAATTAGAATACCGACTATGCGCCTAGACATCAATACGATATCTAAAACAAGGCTCGATGGCAAAAGAAAAAGCAAAAGAAACCACCAGACTGGAAGAAACAGGCGAGACTTCAATTTCTTCCTCGCCAAATTGTTTCCGACCTGGAATCGTTATCGCAGAATCCATTATGGCTTGCTTGCGTCGTCTCACCACAGTAACGACATCGCTAACTCAAAACGAAGTCGGAGTTTATCCCTGCCCTCGTGGCGTTCACGACAAACGGACATATAAACTTGCGCATCTTCTCTTTCAAGACAGAAACCAGTCCTCTTCAAGCTTCTCTCGTTGCAAACTCACTTCTGGTTCTTCATTGCAGCAACACTCATCCCTTCATTTGAACAATAACTTTCATTGAGTCTTTGCACATCATTGCCCTCGCTTTCCTGACTGACGTGTTTAAGAAGGGCCTATCAGGCACCAGCTTCGTCTGAGCTATACATATATATTTATGTTTTGTTTGGGCAAACTCGGCGCTCCCTAGCAGCCTCCAGGGCTACATTCTGCCCTGGTGGCCGGCATGAGGTGCCAAGCAATCCCTCTATCTATGCGACTGAGTCTATAATGTGGGTGGGTGGGCAAAAGCGCGTTTCTAGCCGAATCCAAAGGGATGAAGGATAGAAACAGGAGATGGGAAGCCTATTCATACCCCCGGCTCTCCGCTTAGTTGACGAGGCTGTTTCCGTGTCAGCCACCTTCCATGACCTTCCATGGCCTCACTCCGCTTGCTGATAGCTTCCAGTCAAGCTGGCCCCATTCAAAGCCGCCTTGGCTGCGTCTCTTGTCTCTCACGTCCAGGGGGCACTTTTTGGTTCTTATTTTGGAGTCCCTGGAGACAACGTGACCTATGACTACCTTGTCGTTGGTGGCGGCAACGTTGGCCTCACGATTGCCACAAGACTGGTAGAGCAGAACGCTGGCACCGTTGCAATAATCGAGGCCGTCTCATTCTACGAGATCAGCAACGGAAATATAAGCCAAGTGCCTGCTACAGATGGCTTTTTCGCTGGCAAGAGCCACCATGACTTCCAACTTCTGATTGATTGGGGATATGACACCACCTCTCAAGTGATAAGTGGGAAATACTCGAAAATATGGGGATATATGGAATAACTTGCTAATGTCAAATTCAGGGGGCGTTGAATGAGTCACTTCATTATGCTCGCGGCAAAACCTCGGGTGGTTGCTCTGCCAGAAATTTTATGGTCTATCAGCGCGGCTCCAAGGGATCGTATCAGAACTGGGCAGACGCCGTCGGAGATCAGAGCTACACTTGGGAGAACTTCCTCCCGTACTTTCAAAAGAGTGTCAACTTTACACCTCCTGATATGAACCTCCGGTTTGCCAACTCAAATCCCGAGTATGACGCCGAGGCCGCCGCCAGCAATGGCACTGGGCCCCTTTCAGTAACCTTCTCAAAGTACGCCCAAGCTTTTGGTACCTGGGCAGCCCATGGATTCGAACAAGTCGGCGTACCAGTCTTCCGCGGGTTCTTGAGCGGAAAGCTGAACGGACAATCCTATTCTAAATTTGCCATGGATGCCGAAACGATGCATCGAGAATCTTCTCAAACATCGTTCCTCACCAAGGGCCTTGAAAACCCTACCCTCAAGGTGTTGGAATACGAGGTCATATGGGGGCATATTGATATTTTAGTTGTTGCTGTTAGGAGTCTACCTATCTAGGAGCGAGCAGGTGAAAACTCTACTACCGGGCTCCAGCCCTACCAGCCCTATGAAGCGGAGGTTACCAACTCCCCTATTTCCAACAGGGCTGCGACAGAATGAGCCGCAAGACCTCTACTTCAGAGGTCAGTAGTTCTTCGGATTAACAGCAGAATGCCCGAGATTGGGAAGTGGAGGATGTTACTCGCCGCGGAAGTGTAAGCCTTCATGTCTCCGCGTGACCCAAAGCGAAGGAGCATGACCAATGCCGTATCTCTTGATAGAAACACGCGAGTTAGGTTTAGGCAGAGACCAAACGCATAGGCCCTTAGCAAAGAGGAAAGAGCCCTTCCCTCTGCTTGAAGAAGGGGTTCTACGAACGAAACCCTCGGAAATCAGCACCCATAAGCTGCATATTATAGTACTACGTAGTTGGATACCACGGGCGTGAGGCGCTTGTCAGGCCTACACAGCTATCAATCCGGGAGCTTTGTCAATGTGTGTCCTATTCCCGCATTATCCTAGGATTTGTATCTTCATTGATAGAACCTTCATCCGAGAGTTCTAGTAGTCATTGCTGTTGATCAAAAAACATGATCTATGCCAAACATCAAATTTTTCCGAGATTTAATGTTAAGATGTGCGTGAATTAAAGCTTAGTTACATGTACTTTTTACGTTTCTTTTACTATGATTTTTTATTCAAACTATCAGTCATATTATAGAAATCAATAGTTTGAGTAAGTACATTTAGTAAGGGAAAAATTGATAGATTGAGTCAAACTGTTAGTAGGGTGAAAGTTAGAAAAAGTTAGAAGATATTGTACTGAGTTGGTAGCGAGTAGCGGATAAACATATCGTGAACTTTGAGATTGTTGTTCTCATTCAAGCTTCATGATCGAATAATGATTGCTCAAGCTCACAAGTTCTAGCACAGACGTGAACCTGTTTGTCTTGCTTTCACATGAGAAGTAGTTCGAGCAGTGTGATCGAGAGCAAGTTGATCTATAACGGCTTCTCTAAGTCGTAGACAGTTTGTTCATAGTTTGAAAGAGAGATATCAGTATTTAATACTGCAATGTCGAGAAGATTCACATGAGTCTTTGTTTAGTTTGCAGCAGCCTCGACGCTTTCAGAGCCTATCATATCAAGCCGTCAGACCTCAATGCTGTTCTTTTGACCTGTCTGAGTCTTTAATTCTCACCGGGCACGCTCGTCTTTGAGAAGAGATCGGACACTCAGGATCAAGCGATCCGCACCAAGATGAACGAACTTGCGAGCAGCCTCGAAGTCCAGCCGAACTTTTGACTCTTCGTAGAACAACATTGTGACCTTGTAACGAACGCTTGTGTTCCCTGGAGGGTTTGATTTCATCCTGATGAGTTGGTGTGTCATAGCTGTAATGAAAGGTCTTCAAGGTTAACGGATTATGCAAATTATTATTTGAAACTGACAATGTGGCAGGAAATTCCTTGGCTCGGGAATGGAAAATGTTAACATGCTTTTGTTGCTCAAGTTCCTGGCGCGCCGCGAGGCTGTATTCGTGACCTCATCTGGTTTCGTTGCTACAGAACGATCTGAAATCTATCGTTCAAGTTGACCTTCAATATATCAATTCCTCGTAAGTACCTTCAGAGAGAAACTAGGTCTGTAACGCTGTACGACGGCTGAAGTAACCATAGAACTTAAAAAGAACCATAGGAATGGTACCTTCAGGCAACGAGAAGAGACGCTCGGGCCGCGAAACCGAGGTCAGGGCTATGTCATCATTATAACCTACCCTCATTAAAATTCAAGCCATTGCTCAGTCTCGGCACATTCAAGGACTCCGACGCCCACTATTCTTCCAAGGCGAGCGAGCTCAGATTTGAACCACAATCTCTGCTTGATATCCGCATCCCCAGCTCCAAGGCCCGAAGCAATAGTCAAAGGCCATACTATCAGACTAACCAAATATGGCTTGATGCCCTCGTCTGCGCTCAGCGTGATCGAACTTTGATGGGAAGACGAGTTGCAATTATCTGTAACCTTGAATCTTTGGAGACAGAAGGGCACGCTAGATGCTAGATCATTGGCCATGATTTCTATATGAGAAAGGCATTCCAAACGGTGCTCAGGAGACAAATCGTCTGGACTCGGGTGACTGAGTGCAAGTATCCTCAAGCGTGTATCATTAATAAGCATTCTCGTGGCATAATATAGATTCCAGACGGCTGCGTATGCAGGACTTGAGTAGCTGTAGACTACTGGGGAATAGAAATCTCGCATAGGCCAAGGATAAGGGTCCGACAGAGTATGTCGCTGGTAACACCAAGTGCTTGGGAAGTGGGTTCTCCAGTCTTGCAGCGCCTTATCAATGTCTTGCGCCTCTTTGTTGAGCTCTTCAGCTGTTAAAGTAAGCTTATAAGATGTGCGCTGTGGGCTAATATTGTCCTGGAGAAGCGAGGACAATCGCTGACGGACACCGGTAATTCGTACAACGATGCCATCATACTCAAGCTCTAAGCCATGCTCGCCGAAAGAGCCGCCTTGTAGCATCCATCTCGGCAACGCGAGATGTCTTAACAAAGCGGATCTGATCATCCCACGTCTGGTATGCTTAATGACATCCGTCGCCGGCTGACTGTGGCTGAGATGGTCTTTCCAGACACTCAGTATTGCCAACGCCCCGTCATGATGCAAGAAGCTCTGTAACGTCGTAGTAAATGAAGTTTTCCGGTTGAGATGACTAGGACAGTGTACTGAATCCTCGTACCGACTCATGAAATAGATCGCAAGCAAGTAGGCGTCAATATTTCCCTTATCCAAAGACAGAATTGTCGCTTGTGCAATCTGTAGAAGTCGGTAATATTTCCTAGAAGCTTCTATGGCTGCCGGTCCATGCCGCTGCGTTCGCGAAAACACCGCTAGGGCCACGGAAGATAGAGCAAGATCGAGTATCGGAAACTTCGCTCTAGACATCAATACTGGCATCAAATCACCAGAAAGACCCTTTGAAACGTTTGGGGCGTCTTCCAGTGTCTGTAAATGATAGTGCATGTAGTACATAATTGCTTGTGATTTCAGATCGACAAGTGGAGGTTGCAGTACGACGCTTAGGTTGTTAGTTGGCTCTACCGTGGAAGTTTCTACTGCCGAAATCTCTACTGCCGAAGTTGAGCGAGGTCCTCTGGGGCGCTTTTTGGAACCGCTTGCATAGGAGTTCTCGATGTGGACCACGGGGTAAGTTTGTCCGGCTCTCATTCCATAGCAATTTCGCTGGGATTTCATGCATCTCTGACATACTGGCTGGGCCTCATCACACTGCAGTGACGGGTTAGCTACCTTTGTAGAAGCGCAACGGGTCGCTTGCCTTGATCCGTCGGATCTTGCATGGCTGGCATCCTGCACTCGGAAATGGCATGACACTTCCCTCAGTCTGATTCAAAGAGTCGTCAGGGTCATGCTAGGGAAAGAGAAAGGATCAAAAACAGTCGATGCGGCGTATACAAGCAGAATGTTCTGTTCTTGACGTGTTTTTAGGCCAACTACAGATTCTCTGCAAGCATGCATAATGCATATCAATTCCTCGCATGTATCTCCCGAAGGGGTCCAGGCCCTTTTAAGTTATGACATTGCATGTTTCCGGTGTTAAGGAAAGATCTTAACCCCGTCCGATTCCTCGTGGGTTTCTCCCGAGATGGACTAGCTCATGCAGCTCGAATGTAACTCAGCAGTGATATGCGGCTGGGTATTTTGATCGATTCAACTAAAACATCGCACGTTAGTCCCTTAAATATCTTGGAAATGGCTTCAACAGTCGTCCTCATTACTGGTGAGTGAGAGTATCAGGTGTAAACTTGAGATTAATCAGCTGCTGACAAGAACGTTATAGGGGCCAATTCTGGAGTGGGCCTCGCGACAGCAAATGTGATAGCCTGCACATCGGAGAACTTTCGTGTCATCACGGCCAGCCGGTCCCTAGTAAAAGCAAAGAATGCAATGTCAGGTACTCAGGCAGCTGGTACAAAAGGCCCTCTGTCAACTGTGCAGCTAGATATCACCGACGAAAGATTAATCGAACAAGCCGTCACATTTGTCCATGAAAAATTTGGATGACTGAACGCACTAGTCGACGACGCCGCAGTCGGCGGTAGCGATCTAGATGTTTAAAACTCGCCCCAAGTATGCTTGAACACCAACGTTGTTGGACCGGTGGTGGTTTCTGTAGCATTTAGACTATTATTGCTCCGGTCTCCAACGTCATACTCCGTCTACGTGAGTAATGGTGTGGGATCAATGGCCAGGGTTTTTGATCCCACTTCGATTATCTACTGCAGCCTGTCGAATGGAAAAGCTTATCGAGCAAGCAAGGTCGCCCTTAATATAATTGCGTCGCAGGAGTCGATTGAGTACAACGGCACAGCCCTAAAGGTATTCGCCGTGGACCCCGAAATCGTACGATGAAATCTTCGTGGTCAAAGCGAAGAAGCCAGGAGTGGATGAGGCAAAGCTGGAGATCCACGAGTTTCTGGAGAGACAATTATGAGCTTTGTAAAATGGGAGCGAGATGCAGATGCAGGTCGGTTTCTCTATAGGGATCGTGTCTATCCTTGGTGACGATGTAGTCTTTTTCCAATTCTTACAAGTTTGGTTTAGCATTAGGGCTAAGTCCGAAGAGGCGGTGCAGATGTCTCAGCTAAAGTTTCCGTAAATTGCTGTAGCATTAAAGGGCGCCGCTCAGCCTCAGGATCTCCCTAGTAGATAGCAGACCTATAAAATCCGATTCGCGCAACCTGTTTAGAACGCCGGCAAAGCCATGAGACGAACATGGTCGAACTAAGTGCCAAATTTTGCTGAAAGGCCCTCGCACAGGATTTCCGTACTGATTGTCCCTCTCTTGGCCAAGATGAGCTGCTCCTTTTGTCGTTGATTCGTGGCCTAGAGGCTCTGCCGTGGAGGAAAACCGCTGAGGAAGTTGAGAAGCATATATGCTAAAGACTCCAGGTCGTCGCGGCGGTACTACACGAGGATAACTATTGGCGTTCAAGGTAAAAGCGGCAAGGAGGTTGCTCTTCCCCATGGCCAAAGTTCCCTCACCTTCTTTCTCTTTTGGCGTGTGCTGAAATATGGCTATGCAGTCCATCGTACCGTTATATCAAGCACAAGACGGTAGTCGCTAGTTAAGAATCAAGAGTCAAACATTGAAAGATCACTTGGAAAAAAGCGTGAGCAAAGCGGTAGTGACTACTCAGCAAGGGAGTTATCGCTGACTAGAAGCAGACTATCGATATCTTCTACCAGGCCTTTGAAGCCGTCGTCCTTGCCACTCCTTCTGTACGGATCCCAGGGCGCCCTCTTTGGAAGCTCCGCTACTCCCTTTGCGGCAACCCCCTCAGCATCTTCCTGCCACACCTTCAGCTTCTTCTGCATCACGCTCTCTAGCACTTCAGCTAGAATGCTTGCGAACTTTTTATCGTGAGCATTCTCACCAAGCAATAGCACATGTGCGGGTCTCTCGTAACGATTCTGTATCATTATCTCTCCAGGGCGGTCCCGCACCAGCTCCCAGTAATAGTCCTGGCTCAAATAGTCATGTCTGGCGCCATAACCCAATGTAAAGTCTTCCAAATGCCGGTATTGAGGTTCAAAGAGGGAATAGGCCGATTTAGTGATGGAGAGTGACTGTGAGCGCGGACTGGGTGTACAAGACCGCCATTACTACCTTCTGTGGCCAATTATCCAGCTCCCGTTTGCAAGTGATCAAATCGGTGTAGTTCGAACAAAGACCCAAACCGTAGCCCGCATATGCGGCACTGGTCTCGCGCAGTGGTTTGTCTCGAAAAGGCAGGTCGATAAATTGCAGATCGAGGTATACGAAAGCGTCCAGGATATCTTCTTTGTAAAGCGCGAGAAGGTGGGGTATTGCCGTTGCGACAGAGCTAGTTCCGTGTCCAAGGTGGCCTTCAACTGCGTCCTGCAGACTTTTGAGCATAGCGGCGAGGACGGCAACATCTTCGGAAGCGGGCAGACCAACGGCTTTGCGAGCTTTGCGTTTCACTTGCCGGGGTTTGTCTTTGATGAGCTCATTAAGGTTGGAGTAGGGGGGCCTGAAGACAGCCATTAGCTTCTACTCAGTCATTTGCGCGGTCTCTGGAAACACACGTTGGGTGCTGGGAAGACGCCAAAGAAAGACGCTTGAACAACTCATGATACTCGGGCTCCCCATCAACTTTCACAACCTTCACTCTCGCCATTGCGGTAGCTCACGGCAGCAATTCTGTCGCTTTGTCAATCGAAAGCTGTGTAGATTTCCTGAAGGTGTCTCTTCACCCGTAGGATGCCGTCAGATCAAATCCTACGCCGACTGCTGCTTCGTGGACAGGATCACAGTCCAAGAAGGGCCTCATAGGCGCCTGCTGCTTGATAAATCGCGACTCGCTAAGGCAGCAGAGGGCCAATTCAATGATGAGCAGCAAGGACGCTTGCATGGTCAATGAGGTGTAATGAGGACGATGTGAACTTGAAGCAGCGATGGGTGTAAGTGTGTAGATTCTATTGCCTCAGGACCTCAGACGTGTTTCCGTAGCTAAGCCCCTTCGGTTTAACCACTTCCCTTAAGCCCCTTTGGGTTAGCGACCCTCTGGATGACTTCGCAGCCAGTTGAGCGAAAGTGCATCATATTCATGTGTGAGCGGAGTGAAACGCGGCACCATTGTTTAATTTTTATGATGGCCTGTCAGTATCTGATCTAATGCCAAACCATCACCAACCTTACCCAACTTACATCTCATCTCGCCTCGCCTTATATTGCCATCTCGATGCTCTAGCCAGGATAATACATCCATTTTGGAGTGGCCTACAGTTTCAATTCATACCCATCATCGACATCCTTTCTCTCGCGGCTTCAAATCGAGTTTCCCTGTTTCGAGCATTGCATGCATCCTTCTTGCTTTGCCCGAGACTTTCGACTCCGACGCCTCAGCCATTTGCTCATTTCCAATGAAAGGGGGACACACGTAGAAGATGCCCGGCCTTGGGAGAGGAGATGGCACCTATATTCGTCAATACTCTTACGCCGCTGTCTTGCAGATGCAGATATTCCTGATCAACAATCCGAGATCTGTGTCCGGGAAACGCGGAGACGTTCTTTCTGACCTACGGCTAATATATACGATATGACTCAGGCTATGTATGAGTAGCCTTCGGCCTTTCCCTTTTCCTCCTTTCTTCTCGGTTGATTTCCCTACAGCCCATATTGGATAATACCGGGTCTTGAATCTAGAGTGTACTTGATGCCTGCATTCCACAGAGTCTATGATTGACTACCAGACGAGACGCTCACGGCGCAGTCTACCTTTCATCTGGTTCTTGTGTTGTTACTGTATGGGGGCTGAACGGCGCAGTCTCTATCTCATGTCAAGTGGCATTGGGGACATGGAGATGCGATGCCTCCCTGCCCGATTGCGTCGCCGTATCTTCGTAAATGTATCTTCAGTCCCACATTACTATAACAAGTCCATTCCTGGCTCTCATCAACTTGCACTAACTTCATTTCACAAACCTCAACATGCACTATCTCATCCTTCCTACAAGTTTTCAACATTGTCGACTCCTGTATCTTCCACTCTTCTGCTGGTGTCGACTATAGGAGAAACTACGCGAACGATGCAAGCAGATCAGATGCCTGTGCTGTAGCTATCGACGTCGCCAACAAGTACCTCGACAACGTGATATCTGGCGACCTCAAAAACACCATTTATGATATCCTTGCAAGCGCAAACGTCAAATCAAACTCCAATTTCCTCCTCTACGTGACTGGCTATGCCATATTCTTCAACCTGAACGACGATTGGTATAACACTCACTCCTTCGGTGTTTTCAGCTGGCCTCCCCTCAGCCACGTCCTTCGCTCAGACATCAACGCCCTTGTCGCCAAGCTCAACACTGCCTACCAGACAACCATTCAAAATTATCCCACCAAAAATGTTCGTTTTGTCTCCATTGACACCGGCTTTGATGGCCATAGGTTCTGCGAAAGCGGCAGCACACCCTACCGGCAATACTTCGACAGCAACGTCTGGTTTTGAAATGTCTCGCCACCGGTTCACCGTTGCCGAAAACGCCAACGACACCGACATCGAGAACGCTCTTCAGGCCGGATTTAAGAATGGCACGATGTCCGCCTTTAGCAGCGGTACGGGCTCTGTATCAGACGGCTGAAGATTACGTCCCTTTCATCCTAACATCGACGGCCACAGTCATTAAGAATGCCATCATGGCACAAATGAAGGCGGATAAAATACCATAAGCTAAAGTTTAAGAAGTGGAATAACCGTTACGCTGTCGAGTCTTGGGAATCTCCTCCTGTTTGAGTATTACCTGCGAATTATCTTGTAGATCCTACCCTGTTGCTTGTGCATGTTTTTTCCGGTTGGAGCTTGTACATGTAATCAGACTTTGCTCCTTTTCCCGTCCATAGCTGCTGACCAGTCCAAAATTCTAGGTCAGCTGTTCCTCAGAAAATTCCTCTTGCAAAGTGCACATGCGACCTTCTATGTCGACGGGCCACAGCCGGCAGTGGTAGTGGCGAAGCATGCGCATCATCCACTCATATTATTTTTGCTATAGTTTCTTTACGCTCTCCACCACGATTGGCTAAAAACAGTATAGAAACCAACGCTGCCATCTGCAAGGTGGCCTATCTCAGATCAGCGAGTTGATAAATAGAGACGTCGAATGTAACCGTTTTTCCTTCGGTCACGAGAGCAACCATTTCACAATTGCGACTGATCCCGGCGCTGTCAAACCTCAGCATGAGAGATTAGCTGATAGACTGCACTAAGTCCCCCACCTCTTGCTTGAGAGGCATGTTACTCCTTCAGATCTTAGTCATTTCCCACTGTGCTATATATACACTGCGAATCTTTTTCTGATCTGGAAATCGTTTATATTTAGCCGTTGTACCGATCTTCGTGCGTTCTCTATCCCTATGTGCTCTGGTACCCATCACCTCGATGTACTGTACGCTGCGTATGACGGGCATACAGTATATCTTGTGACTGCCGGGAAACACATAACGATTGCAGAGCAACATCATCAAGGATACAGAAAGCTTGTGGGATTATGGCTGGCTCGGTTGGATTTTGCATAGCTGGAGAGGCTTTGATTCTAGCTCACTGAAGTTCTTCGATGCTTCTAATGACGACTTTTGAGCGCCCTAATAAGGCTACAGTTTTGCCATAATATGTCCCTTCTCAATCCCAAAACCCATAGCACTCAAGAGCTTCAACTTCAAGCACAGAAGATATACATTATCTTTTCCCACACGCGTTTAGGCCTACGTCGAAACCGCTAGTGACCTTTCAGGTCTGCAAGGCATCAGAACCCGTCAGGATGGCGGTGACTTCCCCAGCCGTAAGCGATATATTCGACGGAGCTAAACGAGGGAGCGAAAGTACTCTTTCCCTAAAGCCGTTGGATAGGAAAACCAAAGCAAGACTAGCATACTGCCACCACGCCTGCTCTCCGCTCGCCACGGCTGTCGCTTTCTTGCCCAATCGCTCCCCGGCCGATGTCACCAAGTCGAGCATGAGCGAGTATGAAGAAGATGGGCGGTTAAGACACTTGTCTTGGGGACGTGACCGTGACTTGAAAGATTCGTTTCGAGCCAATCTCCGACCTTCCTCCCACGTTCCTGTCGCGCAGACACTCCTGTACAATCGCCTGCGCTTTTGCCACACATGACCAAATCGTGAAGCGGTCCGTTATGCCGACCGGGGGCGCAGCAGGTTCCCAAACCCCAACTTCGACCGAGCACGTGCCATGTGTCCATGATTTGATTGTAGCGTAAGATCTTGGAACTTGCCAGGTTCTGACCTTTGTTAGATCTGGGTCAACCAGCATCTTGTCGATAGCCTTCACACAATCGTCTTTGGTGGGCGAAGGGTCCATTGGTATCTGTCGGAAGCAATGAATACCCCGATTCTGAACGGGTACGCTTGAGTTGTAGAGTATAAAAGATGGTCCTATGTCGAGATTGAATGGAATGGCAAGGACTCTATACGAGAGAATGAATGTTATGTTAAAGAGGTATAGATTTAAATTCTTCATGATGAATTGCTCCTAATTTGGCTCTTGAGACAAGCAAAGCTTCTACTTTTCTGTTGCAGAAATGAACAGTCGAGAAATTTCCAAGTGCAAGGGGAGTTGAAATAGATTGCGCGATTTCAACTTGTCGCATAAAGTCGATTCCGTTCAAAAGCCCACGGGAACGAAGAAGAAGCGACTGCAGAAGCGTTTGCAAGCACCCGACGCGCATCAATATGATAGTAACACTCTATAGAGATTCAAAGTGGGGGAATACGAATTCTCCACTTGGGCGGCCTTCTGTCTTCACAGACCATCACCCTCTGACGATGCTTCTTCGTCTTTGGCAAAACTCGAACATAGCGCCCAAAGAAAGGAGTGGTTAAGTACAGTGCTATTGTTGCAAGACATACATCTAAAGACACGACACTGATGAAGAGAAAGCAACTATTCAATTCCTCATAACATGGCATTAGAAATTATGCACGTATCTGCAAAGCGGGACGACTATGTTTAGACTAAACTCAGAGAAAATGCCTTGAGTTAGCTTGTAGTAATTAATCTGCCAGATGATGTACAAGGTACAGATAGAATGTCAGTATTATATAGGTTGTTGAAGCGATGGAAAGCTAAGTATCTGAAGGTGAAAAGTGTACTGGCATGGCTCAGCCCTATGGGGCGGAGAATACCAACTCCGTTTACCAATACAGGTACAAGTACTCCTCATTTCGCCCACTAATGACTCCAATAGATCTTCAGGAACCTCGTTCCAGGCCTCCTGCACTGCATTACGAAGCTGTCTGTAGTTCATTTTTGGATTACCATAATTCCTCTGTAGATAATCCTTCATCCAGTCCCATATTGACTCGATGGGATTCAAATCAGGTGAATATGGAGGCCAAAATATAGGATGTATATCGCGTTCTTTCAGCTCATTTTGCGTGAATTTAGCCCTGTGACCAGAAGCTCCGTCCTGCATCAATAGTAGCTTCGGGTGCATGTGTAGCCAGCCATGTATGAGCGGTACAACGTGTCAACTGTAGGTTTCTTGACCAATAGTCCCAAATTCTTTCTCCCAGAAAAAGCCTGGGCCTTTGCCCAAAGTCCCTGAGAAACAGCCCAAAACATTCATCCTTGTTTCTTCGGTATCTTGTCCACGCCACATGTAGGATCCAGCTCTTCACCTGATCTTCTGGTGACATAGGTTTTAGAGTGATTATCACCTGTGACCCAGGTCTCATCTGTTCAAAGTATAGAGTTCCACTGATCTGGTGTTCAATCCACGTGTTCCAAAGCCTAGGTCAAACGTTTCTGTCGATTGGTCTCTGAAATGTGAGGCTTCTTACGAGCTACATAACGAGAAATTTCAGCTCGACGTAGGATATCGAATACCTGACGCGTGGTGGTGATGTATGTCATGCCTAAAGCTTTAGGTATGCGTGACCAGGTCATTTGACGACCTGATATAGTAGACGTGACGAAGTCAACGATTGTATCCACGTCTTGTTGACATACTACTATTGGCCTTCCAGGACGTTTTTGGGGTGTGACTTTTGGCTCACTAACAGTGTACTGCACCTGACGTTGACTCCAGTTCATGTAGGCTGCAATTGCTTCGTAGGTTCAGCCAACGGAGCGAAGCGTGTTGATTTTGATGCGTTCATCACGTGTAAGATGCGATTTAGGGGTCGACGGAGGCTCTGGAGCCTCTGAAACTGAGGCCTGAGCTGAGGTCTGAACTGAAGTGTCCATAATTACTTGTAAATTGTATGATGATTTGGACGCGTGTGTAAAATATAGTGGTTTGAACGCGTATGAAGGACCAAAATAGCGATGCATTTGACCCCTGCAGCCCGGCCCTACCGTAGTACTGCAGTCCTTGACATCAACCCTCGCGGATGTAGCTTTGCCGCCACCCTTCCCGCATAGCCTCCAACTCCTCTTGCCGAGCATTTCCTCATTTCCCCACATTCTTGGGCGCATAGCCCTTTTCAAGTCCATTGTCTTTTCCCCTGCCCTGCCTGCCTCGCAATCTTCGTCAGCTGCCTCTGCAGTCCCAATCTCTGTGGGCTAATCTTTCTCATACTGCGCTCTAAGTCTGGTAGCGGAAGGCGCGCATTTGCTTCCGCCTCTGCGTATCTTCCTTCCCTGATTAACGCGAGCCTAAGATTGCCTCGTACCGCCCAGAAAGCCTTGCCCGGCGGACCCTTCACCGTTTCCATTTTGAAACTCCAGCGCATGACGCCACATCTGTTCTTCTGTACATCCCATCCCTGCTCGTTCTGCAGCAAGCCTAAGTATGTATTTTCTTCACCGGATCGGGCGCAAAAAGAGCTCTTAGCCCTCGCGCTATCGGTCGAAGAGCTGGTATCATTTGTACTTCCGTCAAGTCCGAAATGCTTGATACTGAGACGTAGCGGTCGGACTATCAACGTCGCAAGACGCAAAGGACGTGAAGTGGTTCACAGAGCTGCAGGAGAAAGGCTTACTGCTGGGGCCAGAATAGCAGGGGGGTGTGTTGGCGAGGCTGGTGTTGGCGAGGCTGGTGCTGGACTGTCCGAAAAACCCGAGCGGGCACTTTCTGACTTCGAAAAATGGTCCCTGGCTCCTTTCGAGACGAATACAGTGGGCTAGGGATGGACAGGAAAAACGGGCACAACAGTCTGATGAGTGGCCTCATAAATGTTGCCGACCTCGGTACTGTTAGGCGTATAGAATCTTGGTATCCATCGGGAGCTTAGCATCCTGGACTTCAGTTGGAAGATGCTGATGTCGATGTGATCAGTAGTCTAGTATTGGAGTCTCCTGTTTTTTTTTAAATATCAGTGAAGGTAAGTAGATTCTTACACATTTATTAAGACACATTCTCAAAAATGAGATGACATCAACCTTGAAGTTTGATGAGTGAGGTTGGTTGAATCAGTATTGATATTCAAAGCATGGTGTGATACTGTAGCATGCACCACATAGAACATTATATACGAGCATCGAAGCTCTAGAAGGCTTGCTTGAGATAATGAGAACATGCAAAGGCATAGAATATGTTGCATGGGTGCCTAGTCGGTACCTTTCCTCTCTTCGATGCCATCGTGGCACTTCCAGAAAGCCGTGGGGCCAGCGGGACCATGTATGTCGTAATCCCTAAGTCCAAGCCTTCAAAATTGAGTGCGCAAATACTTGGCCAGTGACTTACTTGTCAAACCAATAACCCAAGACCCCTCGAGCAGATTGTATGCCGCCTATTTGAACACCTTCGCTCCGCCATCGTTCCTCGCTTGTAAATTTCAAGTCAGCATTTTTCTGCCACTTGTTCTGGCGTCTCAGGAGTTGATGCTGATTCGTGAACTGACCCGTGGATGACGGACATTGTCGTCCATCTGACCTCGCCCTTGGGTGTCAATCTCACAGTCCCTAGGTGGAAAGTCAGTACACTGCCTTACCAATTCATACTGTGTATTTAACCTCGAATTTTTGAGTTGGCATTTGGGTCCCACGATGGTCTTAGTGCTGATGAGATGCCTTTGAAGTGAACAACTGGAAGGTCCTGGCCATCGTCTTCTCCTGGAGGTTTGATCTTCGTAACTCCGATCTTCATAGTGATGAAGCGAGTGGCCTCTTCCCTATCAAGTGGTGGCCGTGGCTGACCAGATGCAGGCTGTTCTTCGGGGAAATTAAAGTTGTAAAGCTCTGTATAGTCAAGAAAGCATACAACGCGCAACCAGGTGCCGGTGACATTATACGGATCTTGGCTTTCCAAAGATACCATTGGCTCATTCGGTAGGTGGTACGACTTAGGAAAGTAGCTGTAGGGGTGGGCACCAGCAAAAGCTTGATCCCAAGCTGGAATAGGATCGGAATATGGGCCGGCGTCACGTTTGTTGAGATTCATATTATGGTCTAGAATTATCATTATTGACTCAAGCTTTTCCCAATCTACTTCTAGCGATCCGTCATCAATGAAGGGTCCCCAGAAGGTACCATCCGTGTGCTGCCGTAGATCGTAGACTCGCGAGCGTACGTAAGGATGGATCGGTAGGTTATTGTAGCGTAAGTTGTACCGGGAATTGGTTGTAGGATTTTTCTGGATATATCTGACAGGTACACCATATAGGCAATGTAGTTTAGCGCAGATTTGTTGACGTTTGAGAAGTAACCTATCTGGTCCGCTGGCTGCTACCAGAGGTGGTAGGTTTGGGCTGAGTTGGCTCCTAGGAGTAGCAGTGTGGCTATCGTGGCGACCTACGAACACATGGCTCAAGTCATCTGACTCTTCGGAGGTAGCCTCCATAATTTCCTGTTGATGGTTACATTGGGAAGGATAACTAGATGCATGCAATGTGGCCCATTGGTAAAGAGAGGAGCCGCAAAGAATGGTTAGAATGTTCTGCTCCATGCGGAATTGTTCATCGAGGAAATCGAGATTGCGAGATGCTTTCGAAGTCGCATTTCCCTTACATGACTGTAATAGAGAGTCTATGGAGTTGGCGATAATCTCGCTATGCCTTTCCTATTCTAGGTGTTGGTAACATCTTGATGGAATCTGAAAGATGAGAATACCTTCATAACGGCATCTGTGGACTCTAGGATCTTGCGAAGCTTGACGAGCTTCTGCAGCTCTCTGTCCCACGATAGCTCATCATTATTCGACTTACCATGTAGTTCATGGGCTGGATTATCCTGAACACATCAGCAATATCGTCAAGCAGAGTTGAATAAGACCTACAAAGTCTCTCAGGTATAGTTCCTTCCAGAGTAGGCGATCGCTCTTGATGAAGCTACCTAGATCACGACAACAGCATAATCGAGCCAGATCAGAAGGATCAACATTGGTCAAAATCCGATGCAGCACCTCGTAAGGTAGATCAAGGAGATTATGGGCCATTGTAGGAGGTACGCCCTCACAATGCTAGACAGGAGCGACAGTGTATTCGAGGTTGAGGTTGAGAAGGAGGTGGTGATATCACGGGAATATGAGGGTGGACGGATATCCGTAAATGCCGAGCTTAATTCCGAGATAAAAACGGAAGGTTCCCATTGGCCAACAATATTAGTCATGGACATGAAGCTATAAACAACATTCTGAGCAACCAGGTCAAGCCGACGAATGCCCCGAGCCTTCAATAATACGTGCACCATCCTTCTTGTCGACATCAAAGCCATCAGAAGTGACGTGTAGCATATCCGTATGCTCCATCTTGAGACGTGCAAATTCCTTCTCGGTCTCCCGTACCCATAGCTTATCAGACGCGAACAGCGGATCCATCTCCTCGAGGCTGCCTTTCTTCGTCTCGGGATAGAGACAGTACACCACTGGGATGGTGAAGAAGTCGACGATACCGTGGACAAGGAAAGTTTACTGTGATATTGCTGGATGAGGGCGCATTAGATTCATGCAAATAGTGCAACAGTGGGAAGACTTGCAAGCAAACGACACCGGGACAAGGAGAGCAACCGTACCACAACCCAGACCACCAGCCGACAGTACCAATGGCATTTCCCTTTGCACGGATCTCCAAGGGGAATGTTTCATTTGGGTAGACGAAGGATACGTGAAGCCAAGTAGATGCCAGTAAAGAAAAACACGAAGAATGCTGAGGTAGCACCTGGGTGGCAGCTGGAGAGCCCACAACTTGTTTCTTCAACACAGCAACCATCTCAGTCTGATGACATGCATGTTAGCATAATTCTTATTCCCAGGAGGTGCGGGATATATACTTCAAGGAACATCCAGGCATCAAGTCCCACTTCGTCAACCCGCAACATCCATCGACGACCGACTCTATCAATCAACACCATTCCAATTAGAGAGCAGAGACAAGGGCCGATGTTGTTGATACCAACAAGCAACTGACTCTTCCTTGTGCCGTACCCTGCAAGGGTAAACATGTTAAGATGGTAAACTGTAATAGTCGTAATGCCGGTTCTGCAAGTATGTGTTAGTAACGTTTACTTATTGCAGGCCTCGCTTTAGATCAAGAAGAAGGAAACAATCAAGCTTGTAAGAACAAAAGCCACAACGACAGTTGAACAGGACGGCCAAGATGAAGCTTACCACTTACCCTTCTGATCAACATTGAGATGTAACCGTACCGGTTGCTGTTTTGGCGCTCAAGCTCAATAGCTGCCACGATTTTTCGAAGTTCTTCGAAAGCTTTGAGATCTTTAGGGTCACCCTTCCCACGGAGTCGTCCAAGGATCATCCCAGCTTCGTCGATGCGTCCGGCTTTCACGAGCCATCAGGGGCTCTCAGGCATGACGAGAATCTTGAAAAACAAAATGACCATCGGTCTATTTAGGGGTTAGTAGTCGACGCTGGCATTGGGAAGGCTTCTTCCTGCTTGCAGAATCTAAATAGCGAGAGGGAATCGCCAGCGGAAGCTTCCGGTTCCATTATCAACGAAGCTGACTCCATACTCCATCCAATAGGTAGTGATGAGGCCAACGTAGCTGAGAGTAAACTCGAAGGAAACAAAGAAACTTCTGGTGTCTTTATGACTACTTTCTGCTGACCACACGGGCAGGATCCCATTAAAGATACCAGTTTCCATTCCGGTAATGATCCTCGCACATAAAATCTAGGGAGAGTTAAAAGCAGCGGCCGAGATGGCGTTGTGAGTCAAGCATGTTACTTTAAGGGTACTTCCACAGCAGGAACATACCTGTAGTGCTGCACCGAGAATGGCAAAGAAGCAGCCGATAGTCAATGTTTGGATTCTCCCGATACGATCTGAGACAAAGCCGCCTGGGAAAGTTCTGATAGAAGTACCAAGATATTAGATAGCAACGATACCGCTTTGCGTACCGGAGAGCAGTGACAACAGATCCTGCAGCATTGGTGTAACCAGAAGACATGACTGTCTGGAAAAGGGATCAGCTCTGGGCGTTCTGCTCTCTCCGTCAGAGCGTCTTCCTTACCAAGTAGTTCGGAGCCACGTTAACACCTGCCAGGACACCTTGGTCATAGCCACTAAAGAAGATACCCAGGCCAGCAACACAATCAATAGCAACGACTAATTTCATGCCAGTCAGCCGGCCTTTGCCAGTCCCTCGGCCTACCTCCGAGACACTGAATTGAGGGAACCGAAAGAAATCTTGTTAAGCCTCAGACATAATATCCCGTTCCCAACATCATGAACTCAGAAGGTGTATGTTTAATACTGTTCAAGATCTCTTTCGCCCGTTGTAATTCAACACCTTCAATCATGATTGTTTTACAGCCGCGCCTTGGACGTTGAAGCTCTGAATCAACTTTTCTCAACTACTTATTTCTCCTGTACGTGTTTCTGGCGAGGAATATTTTGCACACATCTGAGTATCTCGGGATCTCACATAAATATCAAAAGATCTAGCCGTGGTGCACTTGATTCGGTTTAGCATAGTTTGACTCGAAAGACTACAATATCTTATAAGGAATTAGAGATTATGTCGAGCATCGCATCAACAATTATCCCTCTCATGATTGACGGAACATCATTATGACACCCTCTGTACAGAATACACGTTTATAACCATCTTCAATCTGTTTTCATTGTTCGGAACAGCAACAAAGCTCGATATTTTTAACACTTCATGCATGGGAAAGCATATACGATAACAATTTGAAGACAATGACGAAAGGCTTGATTGCTCTTCTTTTCGTATACAAAGTATAGCTGCAGCGTTATTGATCGACCTCTTATAACTCCTAGAAAAGAGAACTGATCTACGGAAACCATGTGCTGTCAGGCTTTCATACCTCAGCGATACATCCGCATCTACCATACCTACATATCCATCCCTTCACCCTTCTCGATCACCTTCTCTACGTCACAACCCTTCCTTTGCCTCCAACGCTTTCTTTGCAGTGTCTACACTTTCTTTATTCCTACCATTCAGTCATCAAGCCTGGACCTATCGCACGAATACACCCTCAACCCATCATAAGCACCTGATGGCTTACACGAATGGCATCTACACAAGCTGTAAACTTCGCTTCTTTTTGTGAAGATGGTGCTGCGGCAATCTTTCAGTAAATGCAAGAGGTGCTTCTATAAGTCATGGAAAGAGATAAATCCCATTTCCACTTGCCCTGACGTCGCTATATGTAGTATAGAGCTCTTCCATCTTCCTCTATATCCTTCCGCAACACATACACTTTCAGCATCCCCACTTCCTCACCTTCTCCTCACATTCCCCTTCATTCTCTTCCTATTTTTCTTAGCCCAATCACCCAAAACTGCAACGATAAAATTTCTTTCCCGCGCAAGAACCGTTACCAACGCAGCTCTGTCCAAATTTGGCAGCCCTGGTATCTCGATACGGTCTACTTTCCCAACATTGACTTCCAGTCGAGTCAACATGGGCGTATCTAGCTGAGAAGTGCCAATACATTACAAGGCCGAAGCGCAGAGAGGCGTGATTCGAGCAAGTCCGTCATGAATGAGAGCTGTGAGCACAAAGGTCATGAGCTCGTGCTTGCGGACGATGGGTGATGGCGTATGCATGTGTGTGCAGCGCGGCTCCCAGCGCCTGCCTCCATCTTTAAAAAACCCCCCAACCACGATCACGCACCCCGTAGCAACGTCACCACAACAGGCCTCGTTTCTAACACTGGAGTTCTTGACCACCACCCCGACAGCAGCATTACCGCATGCCGGCACGTCAGAAACGGATGCTGCAACTATGTCTGCGCAGAGGTGTAGTTGCCGCATGAGGTATACAATTCAATGGGTAGCATGGATCGGACGTGTTTGGGGGTGTCTGTGTTCTTTGGGAACGGTCTCTCTGAGAAGAAAACGGGGTTGAAGGGCGGACAAGAGGGAGCCAAGTGGAGGAATAGGGGGAGTGGAGAGGTGGGGAAGAGGCCGCGGGGGATATTGTGAAAGATACGTTGGAAGGTTAGTGATGAAGCAAGTACCTGCGAGGGGGGAAATACTAAAGCGAAAGATCAAGATTAAGGAAAGAATGTTCTGCATCTTTGTGATGGGAAAGAAAATCAAAAGACTCTTGACCGCTTGATCGATGTGGAATGATGGTCGCACCACTCTTACGACGATTCTATCGTCCTTGTAAGCGCGGCAATCATCTTTGAACTTTTGATCTTTATTATAGCACTATAACCCCAACAAAAAGACCCGAAGATCCCATTGTCGTAGCCCTCGATCCGGTCCGATAATGTTACCAAGCTTTGAGCAAGTACAAGGCCCTGGCAGGCGCTAGGATCGATTTTTGGAGCCGTGTTATAGCTCATAAGATAATAATCCCGGTTGTTCTGGTAATTCCCATCATTCATAATACCCTCAACCTCACTCCACAGAGCACGAAAAGCACTTCTTTGAAGATGCTTGGTCCATAGCACTTGTGTCAAGTTTGTTTCGACCTCTGGCCAACCTTGTAATGCTGATTTTCTCATAGTTTTGGCTATGAATTGCGCAAAACTTGTCGTTTCCTCAGCATTCAAAGCAACCATGCCGCCCATGAGTATAATCCATAGGGGAATAATTCATACCGAGCCGTGACTTTTACTTACGGAAAGCTCCTCGTGCTTGTATAGGAGACCCATAAGCTTCCGCTTGAGCGTTCGCAGAAGAGCGAAGTCGGGTCCGTAGTTGCGTAAAACCAAGTTTATGTAGGTTTGAATCCCAACGACAAAAGAGTCATACACTTAATCGTCAAGCTTCAATTGACCTGATACAGATTCTTGACGTTCCTCCAGCGAGAGCAGACGATGTTCAACCGCCGAGCGCATTCGACTAAACGCATTCTTCGAGGCCTCAATCCCCTATTTGAATCTATTAAGTACAGCTGTAAGGATGCGCAAGTCACGGAATATTAACAGCAAGTTGCCGGGAATGCTGTTGAGTGAGATTTCGAAACTAGACAATATTGAGCTCCATGCATCATGAAGTTAGTCGTAAGTTTGGCCGCGTCATATCTGACTTGAGCATAGAGATTTTTGAAGGACGTGATCTCAGCGAAGATCAAGTCTTGGCTATTGGAAAGAAACCTATTAGCGACAAATCTCTTAGAAGGGGTTGCGCTGCAGTGTGAAATACCAACAGATAAACGAATGCAACAATCCATTGAAACCCAGATTTCGCAGTCCACCCCTGGTCTTCACCAATTTCTTCAGTTCAGATCGATGTATCTGCAAGTCCGCCAGATCTTCTGTTAAATTCTGGATATTCCAATTAGCGAAATGCTGGGATTAGGGTTGCCCTGGAGGAACCTGCACTAGTGGCTACCAGATATGCCACTACTGCAATGGTATGATCAGTCACGGTCAATTTGGACCTCAGATGCTGGCTGACCAAGTGAATGGTCTTTCCTCCGTGCAGAAGGGACTGGGGGCTGATTAGTTCGCTGCGCAGGATGTCAATATGAACGCAGACAGCAAGAGCGTGGTGTGGAGAAACACAGGGCCTTCCAGGGCCTGTGGGGTCCAGTTTACTTTTATCGGACTGTTACCATGGGCCTTGTCTAGAGGAAGAAGAGCTGGAGCAAGCACCATATCAACTTAGAAGGATGCCTATTAGCTACGTAGTATTATAACCAAGAGTCTAACACCACAAAATCAAATGCATCGTGACCCAGCAGATCAGATCTTTCGACGTGGAAATCAGCCAAGATGAAAGGCAACAACTATATTCGTAGTCATCGAGCTCATGGGAGCCAAGAAGATGTATCGGCAAAAAGATTTGTTGAGAAGGTGGTTTATTAATAAGAAGATCCATCGATTCAGAATGACTTCAAGAGATTGTTTCACCTGCAATGAGGGAGTAGATCCTAAAAATGGGGTCGAAGAGTATTTGGATAATCAAATCTAGCAGTCGCAAAGAGCTTTTGTGGACCCAAAGTCGAATGCTGCCGCATCGAGATTCGGCAAATTTTGGAAACAGATCTGTCGTCTTTCGTTACAGGAGAAGAAGAAGACATATTCGCCATTCTCTTATTACTCTCATTTTTTGCTCTACTAGCTGGTTCCACAGAAATTAGAGATTTCCGAGCCGGTTGTTTGTGTACAGGATGACGGCACATTCTCGACCGTCTTGTTATAACCTTAAGGGCCACGTCTTTGTGACATTTCGACTTTATCGCAGCGTCCTCGGTGGCTTCTCCCTTGTCTGAGCTCGCTATATGTGATGTCTGTCCACTGGAACTAACCACTGATGTGACTTGGAGCAACGCACCAAAAGCACCATGTTTGGTTCACTGATGGTTCTGCATCGCGTTGCTACGCACTGTCCTTCTAAAAGACCGTTCTTGCCTCTGGATTGGCTTGCTGATGTTCATGAACTGCTATTGTCGCTGCTCGCGGATGCCAGAAAACAAATCCGAACTTTGTCGCGCGACCTTTGCCATGCTGCTGAGTTATTGAAGATATATCAGTCTATGGTAGGACGATTGAAAGGCGGTTTTAAGAATGTCAAGGAAAGGTATGAGTATTTATAATTCTCTTGCTGCCCACACTGACTCAGCTTGAGCCACTCCCCTCTGGATTGCTCGACATAATCGCGCTTCGCACGCTTGGCCGTGAAACAGAATAGAGCCTTTAAGCCACGTACGATTAGAGATACGAGGACTTTTTATCATTATAATGTGGTATCGAACAAACGCTGAGCAGTTTTTGAGAGTAAACCTGTTGCTTAATTCGCCTCAAACCTTTTTGGTATGTCAAGACTGCGTTTTCCAGTGTAAAATCCCCCAAATCGACTCTGGTCGCCTAGAATCACTCCCTTCCCCTCGTTCCCCGTTTCAGGGCAGAGTCGATAGTCTCACCCGCCCGGTCGACTATGGTACTAAATGAGAACTCGAATATAAAAAGTCGAGATTGATCAGTTCCTCATGTTCTTTTGTTCAAATCTTCTTGTCGCACAAGCTTTGCAAAGCACCCAATGTCAACACTAGTAGTATCTCGAAAAACGATAAGTCCAGCTGTTCATTTAAACATCTCTATGGAGACTGGTTACTATTTACTGAACTTTTTGCACCCCACGATTTACCTATACAAGCATCGAAGTAAGTACTTTACCACTGAAACACAGAGCGCACAACTTACGCTAGTTGGATTGCTGGAATAGCTCAGATTGGCGTGGAGACCGAAGCTATCCCGTATCTTCCTTACGGTTCAGGGGAGTAACCATTCATCTGTAACTGTTAGCAACATGTAATGGATGGAGTGGGGTACTAGAGTGAAAAAATTATCAGACATAAAAGAAGCAGAGAATCTTACTGTTTCTCCAACCTATCCTTTTCAACTTTCAAGACATTGTAGGTATGTCATCATGTTTCGTGAGCGACGTGAGATTGTCTTCCTCGTATGCGTATACTGTATGAACAGTGACACCAACACCATGGGGGGCGGGCTTGATCCCTGAAAGATCAAACACGAACACTCTAACGGTGATGCACCATCACGTCAATCATGCAAGTAGTGTAATTCACCTTCTTCGCTTTCGGTTCTATCCCGTATATCTTGTTGAGCGTATCGAAGAGGCGCAATCCAGCGTATTGAAGTCAAGAATCGATATTCTTTCTCTCTCGGTGTAGGCTATAGAATAGGATCTTGTCATCTTTCATATTTTCCTAGTCACGATGACTGCGAATGAGAATTGATGTGTGTTTCGAGATTCAAGAAGATGATGCTGACATATGTATGTAGAACGGAGGATACCACGGCAGGGGAAAAGCGGGGGCAAATGGAGTGCAAAATAGTAGAAGGGGGGAAGGCAAGGGGAGGAGGGGAAAGACGGTATGATGATAGATCGAAGTAGCTCAAAGATTTTGACATTGATGCTGTCTTGAAAGGCCCCCAGAAACAGCACCGTGAACAACCCCACCAATCCCACTCCCAGTCCTACCAACCCAACCTTCATCACCACCAACGCCACCTCCACCACCACCGCCCCACTCCCCATCACTTCTCCGAAGGTAGAAATGATAGACGCTGCGGTGCAAGGGGCGGAGAACCCCTGGGCGTCGCTCTTCCATTCCGGGAAGCGCAACAGGGCGCGAGGAGAAGCAAGAAAGGCGTGGAAAGAGAAGGTGGCAAAGGAGTTGGAGGAGATGACGAGGAGGAACCAAGAGTTGGAAGAGATGCTGAAGAAAAACGGAGAGCTGGAGGCTGCTATGCAGCAACTAAATAGAGAGAGAGAAGAGGAGGTGAAGAAGAATAAGGCGGACGAGGAGAGAGACCGCGTCGCTTGAGAATCGCTTACTTTGCTTCCTTTGGTACCTTTACTACATAGAGAATCGCATAATATTGCTTGTCCGAAGTCATTGGGCTTATAAAAGCCAAGGAGATCTATCGATTGACAATTACTTCGAAAGCTTGGTCCACTTACAGTGTAGATACTATCGAGTCGTAAGATGAAGGTATTGGTCAAGAGTACCCAGCTGCATGATTAATCGCCCAGTATCTGGCAGGCGCTCCTGACCGAATGCGTCATTATATCTTAAAGTCCAATCATTCTGATCCTGATGCTCCCAAGGCCTCAATAGGTCGGTGCAGTGTCCGGAGCTTGGACTCTGTGGCTAATGTAGCATCCTGCCATCTCTTGTACGCTTTTCCATAGAACGCTAGAGCCAGTTGAGTGTCTGGCAGGTCAGTACTTTGCTGGGATCCATCACTCTTTGCAAGGCATAGGAGACTTGCTAATTCGAGGGAATCTACAAGCGCTTGGTTACCGCCAGTACCCTTGTAAATGGGCATCGCATGAGCCGCATCGCCAATTAGCACAATACGTTTCGTGGCTAAGGCGGAGAGCGATTTGAGCGGTATGCGCACCGACCGCATTATCCAATTATATAGTGTATCATCTTCCATCTCTTTCTTCTCTATCAAAAGATTGAAAGGGGCGGCTAGGTCCCGTAGTTGGGCGAGCTCGGTGATAATGGCTGTTGCGATCTTTGGGTGAGGCTGTGAAAGTTGCAGGCTCGGACTGACTGAGGAACTTCCATCACGAGAGTACGTCCAGCTGATGACTACTTCGGTATCGGTTATGGAGTTGATATTGATCTCAAAATGCGCAAAGCCATCGCCGTGACCCGAGAGCACCGTGGTATTTTGCATGTATGGGCCGAATCTAGCGTTGAACAAGGCTCTTGTTACGGTTCGTCGACCGTTGTATACCGTCAAATCGGTAGTGGTAGGTTTGATTTCTGGTATAAGATAACTTCTGCCTGTCAAACCATCAGATCAACTCCATTGCCTGTGGAGGTTCGCGGAACTATGCCCATCATACCGACACTATGTAAGCCATCAGCAGCAACAATCAGTCTCCCTGTCATACTTTCCCCATTTTCAAACCCGGCTACCACCAATCCGTTGCGGAGTTCACTCGATCTAAGCTTCCACTCCCAGGATATCATATCTGGGTCTACCATCTTCATCAACAGCTCTTGTATGGCGCTCTTTCCGGACCTGAAAGAGTATACATCATTGACAGCGCCCCAGACCGGAGTCCCAAAGTCAGATTTCAGGCTTCCGCCCGAGTATACATTGTGTACCGTCAGATCTATCGCACCCGTACCTCCAATTGCCGAGTCCGTAGCCACGGCATGTCTCAGCTGTCCTGGTTCGATATCTAAGGCTTTGCAGAGAGGGAGGTATGCCCACGAGTGTAGTGTGATGCCGTGTCCTTGCGAGCGTGTTCGTGGAGATGATTCGAAGACATGATATGGGATGTTATTCCTCTGCAGGATAGCAGCTAGGGATAAGCCAGCGATGCCTGCACCCACAATAAGGATGGGAGGCTGCTTTGACTCTGACATAGTTGATGGAGCACTAGGCGGGTGCTGGGCTTTCGAGGCGGACAGCTTGCGAGGTTGGTGGACGAGCCATTGTGAACAAGACAAGCAGCTACCACGTCTCGTGCTGCTAAGAAGGAGGCTTTGCAGTGTCGTCCTTGGCATCAGACGGCGCCGTTTGGAGCATGAAGCCACCCAACTCCTTGATCGAGGTTCCATGGAGTGTGTTTCGCGCCGTTGTACAGTAGTAGGATGCTGACTAAGTTACGCGCTTGGAAACGACCTCATCCCAGGAGATGTGACCACTTACTATGTTTTATCACCTTAAGGGCACGAGACTGAACATCATCTCTCGAAAATGGTCTCTTTCGTAACCTCGAGGCTTGTTCTAAGCTTATCATGTTAATAGCTCTAGAAGTCGGCTTCCCAAGGCGTCCTCGAGTGACTGTCGATAGAACGACGTATCACCAACCCTGTAATAATAGTCCTATCCTCAAACATGTTGAGACTTCCAAATACGCTCTCGCTTGTAAACTTTCTCTATATGTTCTAGCGATAATGCTGCTTTAGATTTCTCCCTTAAGTCCGTTGTATGTTAGAGGTCTCGTTGTATGATCGTATCTGTTCTCCCCGAGTATCAAAGGAGTTATAAGACATAGAGAAGAGACGGTTACGTGGTGCATCTCATTAGATGAAGTTTAACAGTCAAATATGGATTGAGATTACGGGACAGGAGTACTTGAGGATGTGTTGTGCTCTCTACTTACTTAGTCCGGCTGACCTTTCTTCGCCGGTCATCGATGATGAAGGAACACTGAAAAGGTTCAAAATGAAAGTCGAAAAAGAAGAGTCTTCACGATGATGACTCGAACTTGGGCATGCAATTTTTTTGCAAAAGGGATAGAACGTGGAAATATTCACAGTCTCCCACGAATATCTGCACAAGCTACCCTTTTTCACGAGGACTGGTTAACCCCTCTAGGCTTAACGACGCATGGAGCAGATGGGGTGTGCAAGAGGTGATCACCCGTGAACTACCTCCGCCCTTTTTAGGGGGCAGGATAGAAGCCAACTCGGGAACTACTTGAATGCCAAGTCGCACACTTGACCACTGAGCCATGGGCCTGCTAGGAATAATGATAAGGGTCAACATGAAGTATATAAGGACAACAACCATAACCTAATATTCCCTATGTTATTATATTCTATGTCAACACAACACAACACAGCCTCCCGGATGAGTTCACTTCGCACCCTCGATTCACTCTCATTAGCTATGTGGTACCTCGCCTTTCAACCCCCAAATGCTCAACCTCCTAATATTCTAATTGCTACGTCTACATATTGGGCTTCAACTCACATATAGCTCTTCCTTATGAAAATCATTGACAACATACCTCCAAAGCAGGTAACCCAATTTGAAGAACCTGGTAAGCAAAGTGACATCGTTTGAACCCCCAGAAAACTCCTTTCCACCTTGTCCAATAGAGCCACGGCTAATAAAACCGACGTACCAGGCGATAGCCCTACAGAGAAAGCTCGCCGTGATGACCTAGCCGAGCGGAAGAAGGAGCGCAAGCTCCTCGAGGACATGCTGGCAATGAACGACCGCGGCGGACTCTCAGCGGAACAAGCCCTTGCTCTCCAAGCCATCTTCCTCAAGGAAGACATTCCAACCACCGAAGAAGCCATCCAGCGAGACAAGCACGACCGCGAGAATGGCCTTGCAGAAATGAACACCGCACGAGTGGCTTGGTTGGAAAAGCAGAAAGGAGAGAACACCAAAGAACCAGATGCCCGCCCCAATATCTCCAAAGGCTCATTTCTCGATATTCTCAAACGGCAGCGCGAACAGGAGACCGCGGAGGATGCGTCGTACCGTGATGTTATGAGGGAGTATTACAAGGACAAGCCGTTTCCTGAGAAGTGCGGGGAGTGGGAGGATATGTAGGGAGCACTGGCGAACAGGCGAGGTGGAGATGCGGAGATATGGAGGTTCCGGTCAAGGCTCATGGGTCAATTATCTACATAAGTGGCATTACGATAGAATCGGGGTTCACTCAGTACATGGAAATAGAACATCGTGATATGTACAGAGAGCTCAGCCCATGAATCTCAAAAAACGAATGTCGTCATATCGCATACATATCATTCTCTCCCAAAACAAACATAGACAAAAAAAACCAAAACAACCAGCTAAACTCAAACCCCACGCCTCTCCTCCGCATCCGCAAAAATCTTCCTCCAATCCACCCCCCTGACCACCTTCGCCGCAGGCTTATCCTCATACACCCTCACGGACCGAATAAGCCAATACGCCTCCAACATCTCCTTGGGGTTCTTGGCCACAAACTCCTCGCACGTCGGCGCCTTGGCCGCACACGAGCTATCCTTCCAGACGCGCCCGGCCCACTGCCCGCAAAAGGCCGTGTTGAAAATCAGGTTGTGGTTCTGGAAGTGCTGGTCGATGTTGCAGGAGCCGGCGAATTGCGCCGTGGGCTGGCCCCAGCCGCTCGGGTTGGGGGTTCCGGATTCGATGTCCTGGGGGATCTTGGCGCGGGGGAAGAACCAGATTTTGATGGCTTGGGAGGTCCATTCTGTGGCGTAGACGCCGCCGCGGTTGGCGTTGAAGTCGGCGCCGAAGGAGATGGTGTCGGGGGATGAGATGCCGCAGCCGGCGTTCTCGGGCTGCTTTGGGTCTTTGACGTCGCAGTTTGTCGTGCTTGCGGTGCCGGAGTAACCGGTGCTCTGGATGGAGCAGCCGGCGTTGGTGTGGAGGGTCATGGAGTTGTTGTTTGCGGCGTTGACACCTTCGACGATGTCGATTTCGCCGCCTTGGGGCCAGGTCTGTTGGCCGAGGAGCCACATTGCAGGCCAAGCACCGCATGCAAAGGGGATGTGGAGGATATCGGCGATGAAGAGGCCGTGGTTGAACGTCTTTACAGACTGTAGCCGGACGCTCGCACGACCTGGCTTTACGCCGGCTGTGAGTGTAGTATTGGTGTCGACGCCGAGGTAGATGGAGTTGTTTTCCCGGGAGACCATGCCGATGAGACTTTGGGAAACGGCAGCGTCGAAGTCGTGGTATTTGACAAAGCCGTCGGTTGGGTCGGGGTCAGTGAAGAAGTGGAATCCGTTGAAGAAGTGGTTTCCAGAGTAGTCGTCAGACAAGGCATAGCCGGCTATACTTGACTGGATCAGGGTTGCGCTGGCTAGCAGCATGGTAAGGGTGCGGAGAAACATCGTCAGGATGTTTGTATAAATACTATATTCGGTGTGCGCCGTGGATATGTTCGAGTAGATATTGGGGTAAGATGAGGGAGTGTGCGTCGGAAGAGCGAGCTGTGGTTTATGAAAAGGTATATGGAAGGAATGTGGACTCTTTACCAGAAAGAAGGATTTGCGCAATGTTCAGCAGAAGACAATGGAGGACCCAGTCCATTGTTCCGTTGACAGTGGTATATACCCAAGCTGACAAAGCGCAAATTGCAATTGTATAGTGAAAGACCTTTTCAACAATAGCAATTCTCTCTCGACAACAAAGTCTTTCACGCGACGGCGTTCATTGTTTGTAATATTCCGTGTGCCGACCAGTGATGAATGAGTGACAACAAGAGGATATTGCAGACAAAGGTGACAATAGCGATTGCGCGTGCTTCAACAACGCGCTCGAGAGTGACACACGACATCCTAGTGGCAACAGTTCAATAGGAGAGCTAGCGTTCCATGGATGGTATGTGCCACAAGAGGTACGTACTACTGACCCAACGCTTCTTCCACCGGAGATCAGCTGACAGGATCTCTCTCCTCCCTGACGCCCCGATTATATCAAAGTCACAAAGAAAAGATAGGAGTGAGAGTAAAGACGCATACACAAGCTTTCACAAGGATTTTGCATTCACTCTCACGTCAAAGTTACTGAAATAAGTAATTTTTCGATTTTTTGCTCACCATCCGTGAATCTGCATGCGATTATATCCATTCGCCCTTGAATAACGCCTCGTGACTTATAAACCGAGTTTACAATACTAGATCTGTTTGAATCTTGACTGCGACGCATTGGAATACCTCTCAACGAGTAGACTTGAGAGAATGGCCAGGAAAGCTTCCTCTATGGTAAAGTGTCCTCAATCAACCCGACACTTCCACTGGAGCCGGCTTATCTTCGTATTGCATACTTGCTCGCATGAGCATGTAATCATTCCATCTGATTGGTTGGTATTTGGCAGGGTGATCAGCATCGGTGCAGCTTGGCAACACCTCGACTACTGTTGGACCCTCCGGAGAAACAAAGTACGGTATGGAGTACCGCGCCCGGGTCATCCGCACATCGCCTGTGAAACGGTCTTGGCGTGGAGGTAGGCCCACACGATGCATTGTTGACTTGAGGTTGTCTGCATATGAAATAGTGAGCAATCCATGGTCGAAATGACCACTGACTATTATGATACTTACCATTACTCCATCGCTGCAAGAGGTCACCGACATTCATGATTATTGCATCTTTCAGTGGCGGAGCGGCGATAAATTCGCCTTGCTGATGTGGGTTCTCAATCTTGAACTGCTTAGCTGAGCAAAGGTAAGATGCCAACCGTAGCTTACCTCAAGGCCTCCGCAATCATCTTGAAAGACCATGGTAAGCGTCGGCCAATCGCAATGAGCCGGCATTCTTGTCATGGGCCGGCTTTCAATGTCATCAGCCGGTACCTGTGGGTAATGTAGCAAACGCAATTGATTATTATGACCCGAATGTTTCTTTAGGAAAAAGTCCTCCTCAGATAGACCAATGCCAACTGCCATAGCACGTAGAAGCATCTTCGCATTCTCATGGCATTCCCAGTAAAACCTGTTCATAAAGTCTCGAAATCCAGGAAGAACAGTCTCGGGAAGCCACACATTCGGTTGAGCGCCATTGCTTTCACTGCCCACTTCGTAACTTTCCTGCCCCATGTTAGTCTAAACTGGAATACTTTTAGAAGGAGACGGATACCTTAACATCCGAGACCTGCCTCAGCTTCGCCACAAGTTCTGGGTCGTTTTCATCTCCAACAGCGTTTGAAACTTTCTCAAGGCCGGGCCATGAGTAGCCACGGTGGACGGCAGACCCGTTGGGATGTGGCGCCAGCATCTTTTCATCGTGACTGAGATCGAATAGCTTTTTGGACCACTCAAAGGCTTTGGCCAGCGTCTCTGCCGGTATCTTGTGATTTATAATATACACAAAGCCAACAGCTTTGCAGGCATCAATCAGTTGAGCGGCAACTTGAGACTTCTTCTCTGCTGTAGCCGACTCCCAGCCTGCGAAGTCGACGATTGGAATGGCTGACGCTTCCGCATCCATCTTTCAATAGTTTTCGGGATTAATTGAGGGATGCTGCCGTTCAATGAGTGATGGTGATGCCACTAGAAGAATGCGCGATTGTGCTCAGGTCATTGCGGACGACGGAGAGCAGATTCGTGGTCATCATCATGCATCGACTTCTCCGCTGACGGCTTACACAGCTGATGACTACGGTAAGATACCTTAGGGTTTGGCCAACAATGAAAGACAGCCCAATCAGCAATGCGCTACTAGCCGCGCGGCAAGACACGGTTATCAAAGTCAAGATTTCATCAGCTCCGTATCTTCCTTCGTTCGGTTCTTGTCATCGCAGCTTGACAACGTTTCCGAGTCCATGCGCATGAAATAGCAAGAAACAGATGTGTCTATGTGTTTTCTTAGATATTCCCAACGAGATAATAATAATAGTTCTTTTATTGACTCAAGTGCGAAGCTATAACGCTACAATAGACACTCGCTAAATATGTAGGCCTGGTTACCCACAGATTATACAATCGCCACCGAACTGTACCATCCTCAAGACAGGTCCT
>JAABUI010000284.1_pt1 | contig 51617 bp, 55 predicted proteins | sample 5559111 | NCBI WGS metagenome assembly JAABUI01 (sample SAMN10711870, study PRJNA513365) | rock metagenome | isolation source: Antarctica rocks | place: Antarctica: Victoria Land, Buttleship Promontory | reverse complement strand
GCTCAGCTTCATACGCTTCGCTCATACTATTCGTCGAAAAGAAAGACGATAGCTTGCGTTTCTGTGTAGACTACAGAAAGCTCAATGCTTTGATCAAACGGAATCGCTATCTCTTATCGCTAATAGATGAAACTCTCGCTCGTATTCAAGATAGCAGATATCTGATTTGATTGAACATCATTGTCGTCTTCAACAAACTGCGTATGCATTCAAGCAGCGAAGATTTGACTATCTTTATCACCTCTTTTGATTTCTACAAATATCACGTGATGCCTTTCAAATTAATCAACGATTCGACTTTCTATCAACATTATATGAACGACATGTTATTTGACTATCTTCATCAGTTTTGTCAGATCTATCTAGATGACATTATCATCTACAGCAAAACACTGAAGAAACATAAGCGACATGTACGATTAGTTCTACATAGACTACGAGAGACTGATCTTCAGATGAATATAAACAAATGTAAGTTTCATGTTCAAAAGATCTTCTTTCTGAAACTATTGCTATTCATCGAAGAACTAAAGATGAATCTCAGAAAAGTACAAGCAGTAGTTGAATGATCTACTTCTACAAATCTCATTCAGATGCAGTTCTTCGTTGACTTCTGCAACTTCTATCGACGTTTTATAAAGAACTTTTCGAAGATTGTTCATTCTCTGATTCAACTAACTCAAAAAGAGATGATATTTGAATGAGATCAAGCTTGTCAAACGATCTTTGATCATATGAAGAAACGAATGACTGAAGTCTCTATTCTTCGTCATTTTGATCAGAATAGAGAGACTATTCTTGAAACAGACTCATTCGACTACGTCAACGATGACATACTTTCTCAGTATGACGACGAAGAAACATTGCATTCGATGATCTACTACAGCAAGAATCTGAGTCTCGCTGAGTGCAATTACGAGATCTATGACAAGAAACTACTAGCAATCATTCGTGCCTTCGAGCATTGACGATCTGAGCTGAAATTGACTGAGCTACTCATCAAGATGTTCACTGATCATCAAGCTTTAACGTCATTAATGAAAGATAAAGAGCTAAGTAGACGTCAAATGCGCTGAGTACAAAAGCTCGTCGACTTCAACTTCAAAATCATGTATCGCTCAGGCAAACAAAACATCAAAGTCGATGCATTGACTCGTCGAGTCGATTCAGTTTCTAGAAGCTTCGAGAATGAACGATGTCGCTATCAGCGAACTACGATTCTCACGTCGAATCGAATGAAAATCGCTGATCTAGAAGAGAAAGAGAACGATGAATCAATTTATCGATTGATTCTAGAAGCTAACAGAATCAACGAGAATTGTATTCTACTTCGTGAAGTCGTATTAAAAGATGAAGCTCAATACGAAGATACTAAATTAAGAAATTGTCGAGTTCAGAACGAAATACTATATCAAGATGATCTTCTATGAGTTTTCTTCGATGAGCATCTTTAAATGAAGTTAATTCGAGAAGTTCACGATCAATCTTCTATTGATCATCTCGAAATTCTCAGAACGATGAAGATCATAAGAAGATACTACTATTGATCTTCAATGCGAAAGACAATAGATCGATATATTCAAAACTGCTACATTTGTCAGCGATCAAAGACTTCTCGAGATAAATTCAATGAACTACTACATTCTCTATTCATACTCGAACAGTGATGAAAGAACATAGTCATGAATTTCATCATCGACTTATCTTCTTCGAAAGGCAAAAACGTCATACTAACAGTGATATGTAGACTGTCAAAGAAACGACATTATATTTCTTGCTTCACTGATGACGAGAAAATTACAGCTGAAAAAACAGCTGAGCTAATGCTTCAGTGAATATATCAAATACACGATTTACTCGATTTCATTGTTTCGAATCGAGATCTTCAATTTATATTCATTCTATGAATGTCGCTTTGCAAAAGACTAGACATTAATCTTCGACTCTTCACAGTCTATCACTCTCAGATCGACGATCAAAGTGAACAAGTCAATCAGAACATCGAAAGATATCTTCGATTCTTCTGTTCGTACATGCAGAATGACTGAGCTAAGCTACTACTCATGATCGAGTTCATCGACAATAATGCTCTGTTCTCAGTCATCTTCTCGATCTTTTTCTTTCTAAACAAAGACTTTCATTCTCGTATGAGCTTTGAACTCGATGTCATCGAATATGAAAGTTTTCGTGAACGCTTGCAGACGACTAAAGTCGAGAATATATCTGAAAATATGAACAAAACACTGAAGTTTGCTCGCGAGTCGCTAGTCAAAACACGAAAACAAATGATGAAACAAGTCAATAAGCATAGAAAAGAAGTTGATTACAAGATCGAATCAAAGATGTTTCTGAATGAAAGAAACATCGTTACAGCGAGATTTTTCAAGAAGCTAGATGACAAAATGCTCGATTCTTTCATCAATCTAGATCTTGTCGACTCTTCATATAAACTGAAATTATCAGAGTCTATGCATGTTCATGATGTATTTTATTCTGATCTGCTTCGTTCTGTCGTCGACGATCTCTTGCCTGATCAAAAGAACGAACTCTCAGATTCAATAGTGATAAACGACGAAGATGAGTGAAAAATCGATGATATATTGAATTCTCGTCGATATTGAAGACGACTTCAGTATAGAGTCAAATGAAATGACTATGACAATGATCTCAATTGATACAACGCTGATGACGATGAATTTATGAATGCTCAGAAGATCGTTGATGATTTTCATATTCAATACTCGAACAAATCGCGCTAATCAACAATTCAATCAATCACGATTTAACAGATCTGAGCCTGTGAAATCATGATTAAGCAATCAATCGAGTCGAGCAGAAAATACATTCATGCGAACATGAATCGTCAAAGAGAAGAAATAATGTCACGATTCTAGCCTTGCCAGACTCAGTCTTCTAGCCTTATCAGGTCTATTTTCGCTTCGTCATCTTGACTAGTCTCTATTGAGCCTAGCGTCGGCTGAGAAACACACATATGTAGTCAGCTTCTTTCCCGTAGCTATCTTTCTTTCTTAGCATTTATCTTCTAGTTAAATGACACTTTTATCTGACTCGCTCTAGACAGACTTCTAACAAAAATGATACAGAGATCATTGACTCGATATTGATTCATTAGATTGTGAATCTTCTTATTTATGATGAGTCGTGACTCGATATAAATGATCTTGACTCGATGAAAGAAGTAATAATCATCGTTCATGTTCATGCGTTGTATCAGACTCTGCTCTCATGCATTCAATTGATCTTTGTCTTTCTCATATTTAAATATGTCAAGAAGCTTCTCAAATCTAAAAGCAATGAAGACAGCAACAGAGTTTGCAGAGAAGTGAATGACAAGAAGAGATTGATTATTCAAAATTTGTGCAATGATTTGAGTTACCATCACAAAAGACTGAGAATTCAATTCTATATAAATTAAAGAATTAAGAATAATGAATGAGAACAAGATGATGATATCATGTTGTTAAACTTGATTTTGAAGCTCTTGCATTACGCGAAAGATTTTAATTGAATTTTCAATTATACTTTGAGTGAACTGTTCAACAGCACGCTCATCATCAATTGAGAAATTGTGAAGCGACTTCATTTAAGCGAAAAAATAACTAGATGAGATTTTAATGTATGAAAACGTTGCAGAAAGTGTAAATCTTTCATAATGTCAAAGACTGAGCTAAACTAAAGATACTATCAATATAAAAGATTGATATTATTATTACTTTGATAGAATTTAAATACAAGACAATACATCAAATAATGTATAAGATGAAAGACAAAGAATGAAAGAAAAGAATGAAAACTCAACTTTTATATACATGAATTGAGCAGAATCAAGACTAAACAATAGTTTTATAACTTAAGATTGCAAAAATTTGCACATATGACTGAGATGATTAAAACAGAATTATTGAAACTAAATTAAAATGATGATGATTAAATTAATGACTTGATTCATTGAACTGCAAAACAGATTCAATGAATTAAAATTATTTAAAACATTAATGATTTATGTTTTAAATTGAGTTGATAATCTGACATCATGATATTGAGCATCTTCAGCTTATTGTAACTATTCATCTGCTTTTATTAATTCTTTCTCTTTTGTTTAATTCTTCGCTCTTCAATCTTTCTTTCTTCTTCAGCTGTTGCTTTTTATATCATCTGTAACATCAATACATCTATTATGTTGATTGATTCGTTGATGATCTGCAATGATTGTATAAAAGTAAATGATGATGTAATGATTGAAAAAGATGCTGAGAAAGAATTGACATGCTTGACTTGAGATTTCGCTGTCATCAGAACTTCAATCAGTATTCTTGAAGATTTAGTAAATGATGCAGACTCATCATCTTTACTGATTGCTTCTGATCAACATATTATATGATCAGCAGTCAGTCAATGATAAACATCTGACTTGTTGATTCAGCAGTACTTTCTCTTATTGTGACAGTTTTCTTTGCAAATTCAACTCATCTGAAGAACTTTCATCTGTTTTACAATGTCTGTATGAAGTCGATCATGCTCTTCAACTTTCTTCTTCAACTTCACTGTTTAAGTGAATGATATTTTCATCGCTGAAAACTCAATTATGAGCGCTGAAGATGTGATATCAATCTTATCATGATCAAAGATGAGTTTTAAATTAATATTTACATTTTTTTTGTTTATTGAGTATTTCTGTTGAATGTTCAAAGCTACTTTCTTTCAAAAATTATGCAATGTTAAAATTATTCACTCATTTTTCTTTATTAAATATCAAATGATGATGATTTTTATAAATACTAGCACATACTTTAAATTGATGAAATCAACATGCTCAAAGTATTTATGCATTTGCTCTTGATGCAGATCTTGAAGATTGATGTCATTCTCATCATTTATAGTAATTTGCAAGATATCATTGATGATGAGAGTGATTTCATACTTGACTGTCATGTTCATAAATGATCTGAGCAATTTTAGTAATAACGATGACTTTGACTTTGTTGATTCTCATCTTTTCATCAATGCAGTGAGCTTCGTGAATTGCTTTGAAGCTGCTTGAATCTTAGACTGATTATCATCTAGATTCTTCTCATTCTCATTCTCATCTTCAAATCAATCAAGCTTCGCTGACGATGATATTAATGATGATACACACGCTCTTTAAGTGACAAGAGTAGCAGCAGTCTTAGCGACAAAGATCACAAGCTCGCTCGAGATGAGTGCATTTATGTTGACAGCTTGAAAGATCTGAGAAGTCTTGAGAGAATTAAGCTGAGAAATCTTGAAGAGATTAAGTCTGAGCAAAGAAAGATCTTCTACATCTGAAAGCGTCGAAAGTGAGAAGATCTCTGTTTCTGAAGAAAGTACGATAGGATTCTTAGATACGAAGGCGATTTTGCGTGCCTTAGAAGCCTTGGATGCATCTAGGTGAAGCAGAGCCTTGAAGGAAGCTCTTTTGTGTTCGATACGTCTGGGGGGCATTCTGACTATCTAGGATTGCCCCCGTGTGAGGCTGAGGTTTGTATAGCTTCAAAAATGAAGCTTTGGGGTGTTTTGGGGGTGTGGGGATGATATCTAGGTATTTGCTCTATTTGCACCAAATTTGAGGCTGATTTGTGGGTTTTCCCCGCCAAATTCGCTAAAACCCGAAAACTGAACTAGACTTTCGGATACAACGATAGCTGGAGATAGAACGAGCGACGTGGATTGCAGCGCGGATTCCTGCATTGGGAGCGAGCCATCGTCAATACCCAGCTCGAGAAAGGCCGAGATCAAACGCTGCTGTCCAACACCACGAAGCACAAAGTATAGGCGGGGAGCTCTGGACCATTCGCGCATGCCATTGTCTTCCAGGATACCACCAAGTCGGGAAATATCTTCGTCGGAATAGAATTGCCATGGAGTGTGGAAGAAGACCTCGAGCGCGTGCTTTGGATCGTATGTGGGGCGCGTACTCGTCCCGAACATGATGGGCCGAACTATGCTCGAGTATTTACACAGAAGGATCAGCCATGACTTATCGACTTCGAGGCAGAACCGCTTGAGATGATAATGAGTGCTCGAAGGTTTTAAAGGGAGAAATGAAAGGCTGTACCAGGACAGGTTGCAGTCAACGCGGGGTCTTGCAGAATGCAGCATCTCAGCCTCGTTGTGACCTAATTTGAGCGAGTGCTTGCTCAGTAGGAAGTTGATTTCCCCATCCTACCTGCCTTCTATAAAGAGTGCTCGTCTATAAATAAGGCTCTCTCTTCAGCTTTCTTCACGACTTCTGCCCTGATCATCATGGATCCTGGAACTGCAGCTGGTCTTAGCCTGGCCGTTATTGGAGTAGCCGTGCAATGTTTAACTGGCCTTATGTCAGCCTTGCGACTGATAGCAGCTGCACGAGGACTGAAGCCTGAATATAGGTATCTTACGCTCCGGTTACAGCTCGAGCAACAGCGAACATTGAGTTGGGCATCTGGATGTGGCCTTTTGTCTTATATGGGGGGAGATGAGAATGCTCTCGATGCCAGCCTGACTAGGCTCCACCGAGGTGATGTCGTCGAAGTCCTCGCCCAGATGCAAGCTCTAGCCACGGGCTTTATCAAATATAAAGGCAGATATGGTAGTCTCGTCCCTGACTTGGAAGCCAACGAAGACCATGAACAGGTACCATTGGCACAGTCTGCTCTGGAAGCATCAACAGGCGGTAACTTTCGCGACTTTGTGCCACACATTACGAGATTTCTTGACGAGGCTCTTCATATAGCAACTTCTTCGACTTTGCCAAGAAGAGTGAGATGGGCAATTCAAGATAATGACAAGTTCGAAGGCCTTATCAACCGTCTGAAAGAGCTGAACGATGCTTTACTCAATCTGCTCGACACTAATGTAGGCAAGAATATCCTTGAAACCACACGAGAGACGCGTATGTCTGTCTTGCAACTTCACAACAAAATCGACGATCTGAACCAACTAATAAAAGCACTTCTGCCTATTTCAGAGCATAGCAAAGGTAGTGGTGATAGCATTGGTTGGTTTCAGGAATACGAGGGAGAGTATCGAAGTAATACAAACCCAATATCTCACGCCTCTAGGCGCATGATAGAGCCTATCCAAAAGGATGATATGGCCATAGCCAAGCTCGCTCGTTTCAAAGCATCGAATGCATCAATCGAGGAGGGTACCTCCTTGGATAGCCAAATAGCCAAGGACTTGGCCATCGCTCAGCCTGATACGAGATTGAAAGACGCGAGGCTTCCTCGAAAATTCATCCGCGTTGACGAAGATCCTTCGTTTGCTAGACTGCAGCCTCGACATTCCAATGGTAGATATACCCCATCAGCATCAAAGACCCAGCAAATCTGGATTGAATGGAAGAAATATGTCCCCTCAGACTCGCGCCTAAGCCCAAAGCCGATCATATTGGATCGCGTGCAGAAACTGGCTGCCCTCCTTTGCGACGTCAACAAGCCCAGCTCACTCCGCGTGCCCACTTGCCTGGGGTACTTCGATGATGGGGAGCATGAATATGCCAAACGAGATCCAGAAGACGAAGACGAAGAAGCTGCCGACAGGCCTCCGGAATGCCGATTTGGCTTCGTCTTCCTTAAACCCGAAGGTGGATCTGTGGTTACACTTCACCATCTCCTAAACAAGGCCCCGAAGCCATCGCTTTCTCGGCGAATTGCCCTCGCACAAGCAATCGCCAATTGCTTGCTATCACTTCACTCGGTCAATTGGCTGCACAAAAGCCTTCGGAGTTCCAACATCCTATTTGCTGGCAAGGAGAGCTCTCTACCAACCAGCACTCATGAAATTGATTTAGCTTCCCCCTTCGTGTCCGGATTCGATTATGCAAGACCTGCATCGTCAGGCGAGATGACGGAAGTACCAACAATTCGCTCAGAGAACAGTCTGTACCGCCATCCGAATGCACATGGGGAAGAAGAGCGCGAAGGCATCTCATTCAAGAAGTCATTCGATATCTATAGCTTGGGAGTCATCTTGACTGAGATCGCTGTCTGGTATCCGGTGGAGGAGCTATTAAAGAAACAAGACGGCGAGGATCCGAGTGAAGCGGCAAAATTATCACCTAGACGGAAAGCAAATTGGACTGCTAAAGACGTTCGGAACACATTGCTAGGCATAGCAGCCATAGATGCCGTGGAGGCGGGTGCAGGAGCGAGATTCCAAGCTGCAGTAAATATCTGCCTGAAGGGTTCGGAAGCATTGGGCCTTGATGCGAAAGAAGATGAATCGGACCAGAGAGTGGGAGTGAAGCTGCAAACATCCTTTCACAGGAAAGTTGTCAGGCGGTTAGAAGAAATTCAGACGTAGGAGAAAATATTGCACGACATTGCTTAATATCGTTTGACTACGAGCACCTGGTAAGTTTATATCCACACTCATAAGCTCGAACCAGCCGACACACAAAGACAATACATTTAATGGACTTCATTTTAAATTACACTAGCCTCGAGGTGCGGCGGACGGGGTGAGTCCGACCTGAGGTAGCGGGCACTGTATGTATATTGCCTCCACAGTTTGTAGCGAAGCTTGGCACAATGCAAAATACGAACAATGCTCTTATTCAAGCTGACGAGAACGAGAACAAAAAGAAAAAACGTTCTAATGAACAGATCAAAGGAATAATCTTAGATGCTGAAGTTCTTCAGGAGCGAGAAGCTGCCGAAAAGGAGAAGGAAGTCATAGCAGAGAAAGAACGAGAGAAGGAATATTGGGAGCTTTGGAAGCTATTCCAGACTATATAAATGAAGCCATCAAGTTCGAAAAAGCGAGCAGCAAGAGGAGCTAAGCAAGCAGCTTCAGCAGCTCTTCCGATCAATGTAAATGCTTCTGTTTTGGAGCCTCCGCGGTATGATATGCAGACTGGTGATCCAGCGCGAAAGATTGTACTAGTGAAGGAAGGAAATCCTCAAGGTCATTATCGAGGAAGAGCTTTGCTCACCAGAGGCGAAGAGGTGATAGAAGAAGTAAATTTGATCCCTACCTAGCACTGAATATGATCCCTACCAAACATTCTTCAGGGCTTTCTTTATGACTCTCTACCAAATCTACCTACCTACTGAGGGTCTACCTACCTACCTATCTACTGAGGGCCTACTACCCTATCTAATAAACGATCGAGTCGTTACAGAACTATATTCCAACCGTTGGAAAGTCTTCAAAATATGCTCGGACAGTCGAACGATCAGCTGAACTCACCAAGCAATGGAAAATGGACCTAGCATATCTTTGAAAATTTGAAATGATTTTGGAAATTTGGATATAAACCAGGTCATCACCGTGCAACAGAGATTATACACTATTTCCCGCGGAACATGTATTTAGAATTTAAGTCAATAGATAGAATAGATATAATAGTATTGATTGCAGTTGTCGATATCGAAAGAATATATGTGTTGCGTTGATGATCGTGTCTGAAAGCAGGAAGACGAATGTTGATTTTCAAAACAACGCTGATCTGGCAAAAATACGGCGCCTTGCGTTAGACGTATTACCCCTGCGAAGTCATCCAGAGGGTAGCTAACCCAAAGGGGCTTAGGGGAAGTGGTTAACCCGAAGGGGTTTAGCCACGGAAACACGTCTGAGGTCCTGAGGCAAGTAAGGGACCTCAAGCTTCTTGAGCTATGTACGTACCGGCTACACAGCTAAGGTATCTCTTCCTCAGACGCCCTTATGTGTTTTATAGCACCTGTATTCACAATGAACTAGGTGGTCACAGTACCCAGCGAGATAACCCGTTAGATGGTCGAGGTATCCTGATGCGATCCTGGGCCTGGGAAACACCTCTTGGCGGAAAGTAATTCAGATTCAAGCACAAGTACCTCCGTAACAGCCTACTCTAACAGGAAATAGATGTCCTCGGCCTTGCATGTTGTTGCAACAACGTTTAGTCAGCCCACGGTCTCTTGCCCTTTCCTCATTGGCCGCGGTCGGACCCTGAACGGGATTTCGTCATGCCCCTGGACCCGCCTAATCGATAGCGCCCTTTCGGCTCTAAGATCAAGGTACAAGATCTGAGCTTCCTGCAACCTCAGCTCTTCCCACTCTTCGAAGCTGCAACCACCTTTCATCTCGCCCCCGTACCAATTTACCCTACCACAAACACTCGGTCCAAAAGCCCCCCCTAAAGCTACAATGTCTACCCGCAAGAGGAAGCAGGAGGAAGAGGAAGAGCTGCAAGCACTTCCCAGTGACGAGAGCGAGGAGGAAGAGGAGTAAGCAAGGCTGTCTTGACGTCATACCCCTTTTCCGCGCATCCATTTTACAACTCTTCGAAGCATTGAATTGCCAATTATATACGAATCGCAATTGCGCGCTTTCAACGCTTCATTTAACTAATTGGCTTCCGTTGCGGTAATGGTCGAGTCCAGTTGCTGACTATACGCCGTAGATACGAGGCTTCCGACGCTTCCGATGTCGAAGAAGAAGAAGAGTCTTCTGAAGAGGAGCAAGACGGTAAAGACGCAGCCGAAGGTAGTTTTCTTCAATCAAATATGGGGCTTACAACCAAGCTCATGAGGTTCGTGTAGCTCCACCTGCTTCGAAAAAGCGCAAGACCGCTCCCACCAAACCAGCCGCTCCTGAAGAAGCAAGTGACGAGGAGGAGCCTGAAGAGGCGTCCGACGAGGAGGAGCCTGTGGCAGCGCCAGGTGAGGATGACGAAGAGGATGCCGAGGGCGACAGTGGAGACGACGCTGCCGAGGCGACAGCGAAATCGAGTGGACCTGCCGCCACTGCAAAAGCCGTGAAAGGATCGATCGTCCCTAAGGAGGATAACCTTAGCGAGGTTGAAGGGGGTGAGGAATAAAAGTATGCATGGTAATATGTCTTGAATGTTAAGAGGAATGTTTGTAGAGAGTGGTGGTAGACCGGGATAAGGCTTCTGGGTATGGACCTGTATTATCAGACTACTGCAAATCCTACTGGGTTATCTTCAACCTTGTTCTTTCAACACTGTCTGCGGGTGACTACCATCAATTTACCTCTTCCTCAACTGGATAAGTCGACCTGTTTTACGAATCAGCCACCTATCATTGCGTATTGGGCCATTTTACATGCGCGGCACCAATACAAGCACATATGTTCATTTCTACCATCCTTCTTCATTGCACTATCTTTCAAAAGCTGGATGCTATATACATTATACTTAGTAGCTACCACTTTCTATGAGCCATTTGAATCGTTTCCATATCACGTTGATAGCGGCATCAGCCTTTCCCTCACCGGCGAGCGAGGTTAAAGCATTCTAGCTATATTCATTACGCAAGTAAATAGCATTCTCTTTGCTTTTTATTTCCTAAAAATAGAGCGGCAAGGTCGACGTCGTCTTTGTTTCAGGCCGCTACCTGACGTCCTGCACAAGACCCCAAGACCTCACAAAACTAACCGTTCTACGACCACGAAAATTGAATCTTCCTATGGCACCTGAGTTCGCTATGTCGCATAGACACTCACTGCGGCTGTGCGCCACTACCACTTAGTCAAGAAGGTGCCTAGCATACCCAAACTCGATCCTAACAAATCCGAGAATAGAAGGGAAAAAGGAAAGAAATATATACACATCCTCGCCAAGCCAGGACTCTAATTGCAGTCGTAGCGTTTTCGGAAAATTGAACTGAATTGAAAGGTTCTGTTTCGAGTGCACTGTTGCCTTTGTAGGTCTGAGATACCTCGACTTGATAATTTAATATACTTCTCAATTGCCAGAACTTCAACATCCAAACGAGGCCTGTATGGACACTACAGGATAATTCGTCCTAAAACAAAATGTGCTTCGATTCGGCTACAGCTGCCTTCGCTACTTTAGGAATGACAGCCGAACCTCAAACTCTCAGCTGAATCTGAAGGATTCGAATCCCGGCTAAAAATCCAGTCGTGAAGCCATGACCTAAGAAACCCCAAGTTTTTCAAAAGAATTCGGCTTTTATTCTTGATTATATAGCAACGAAATGGCTCCTTCATACTTGGTGGAAGAAAATCTGTCAAATGCTCCCTTGCTCACAAATAAGGAATATACTAGCATTATCCCTTAAACCGTCGTTATGGCTGCCATCCCAGGATTAACGAAGCTAAGCCTATTTAGGCACCCCACCAAAATATTTGTTTACTGCACAGTTTCTCTACCTCGCACTAGGAAATCTAAATATTAATCTCCAGATCCTCATTGGCCTGGTTAGTCATCTCCCGCGGCTCCCTAGTATCCTAACAGGTAAGGTGGCCGTATACCTGGGATGGCAGCCATAACGACGGTTTAAGGGATAGCGGAACCACTGGAACCCCGAAAAGCTGATGCAGCTGCGAGCAAAATGGAGGGGTGAAGCTGACTCGATCTCTTCCTACAATGCCTCTGGTCATCCTAGACGCTCAGATTCAGATTCGGAGGCTCGTTGCCATGATAGCGACCACGGTATCAAGCTTCTCCCACGTTTGCCACGTTCGGTTTTCAACGTTGCGAACGAATGGTGGATTCGGGAAGTGACTGAATGGACTGTCAGTCTAGTGGTTATATTTGCTCCTCTCGCTACACTCCTAAAGTACAATGTTAGAGCTCTTCCGGATTGGCCACTACACATCACACTCAATTCTGTTATAGCTTTATGCGCGACTATTTTCAAGGCCATGCTATTGGTTCCGGTCGTCGAAGGCATAAGCCAACTGAAGTGGTGCTTATTTCAAAGGACGCAAGCGCTACAAGAAATGGGGATTTATGATAATGCAAGCAGAGGACCTTGAGGGAGTGCCCGATTTCTATTCAGCCCTCGTGTAAGGTTCATTTTGCACACCTGGATGGTAAATGTAGACTGACTTGGCCTACAGGCACCTAGCATCGCTGGGGGCTTTAATAACAATCCTGGGCCTCGCAGTCGATCCTATTTCTCAGCAAGTTATAACTTACCCACTCCGATCTGTCCCTTCAGGAACGGCTCTGGTCCCTCGGATAGAATCGTATAGTATTACTGGTGTTCGGAAGTTTTCCGGTTGGGACTTTTCTCTAGATATAGATCTATCTCTTAAGGCTGCCATCTACAACGGTTTATATGGAAGGCCTAGCAGCTTGACGCCGACGTGTTCCTCTGGAAATTGCACCTGGCCTGTCTCTACTTCAAAATCAATCTGCAATCGTTGTCTAGGTGTCAGTGACCATATCGTCAATCGTACATTGCCCAATGGTCTTCAATGGAGTGACACAGTGTCCGACGTGGTTATTCGACCCTAGTGACAGCGTCCGGGCTACTCCTTACGAAAGGGCTCAGATACGCTAGAGCTACAGTACTTTGGCCAACTTCTCCGTCACAAATGGTTTTTGGGGCTACTAGTGTGCTCTATACTGGTGTGTACAGGAGTATAACTCATCAGTCATAGGTGGCATATTTCAAGAAAACGTCACAGCAACATGGAGTAACGAATCTTTGTCAATAAGCGAGATCGGTCACTTCCTTTTCACTCCTCCAAGTGGGGCCTTGACAAACTCTACCATCGACAACCTCCAGAATTTCTCCATCTCGAACGATTCTCATGTGACTATAGTGAATTATTTTAGATCTTTTCTTACTGGCAGTGTTAGTGGTGAACCAGAATTCGGTTTCAATTCCTCTTCGGATGCCATGGAGGCACTTGTGAATGTCACAGATTACCCCGACCATAGTTTTACCGTGGAGCTAACCAATATTCCAACCCTAATAGGAAATCTGAAAAGGGAGCCTTAGTATCCAGATGCGCTAAGCTGCTAATGCCAACAGCTCTATGGTCGGCACCGCTTGGAAAACTGAAACTTCCGTCTTAACCTTGGTCTTTCTCATTACCACCATACTCAAGAATGCACAAAATAAGATCTCACCATGGAAGTCATCAACCACCGCGCTTCTTCTGCATGTACTGGCCGCCAAGCATCATAAAATTAATACAGTTCATGAGCGGCAAGACGAAATGGATGCTCTTGCGAAGGGCTTGGAGATCAAGCTGCAGAAATCTCAAGATGGATGGCAACTGAGACGATGAAATGATCCTTCGGGGAACCCCAACGACTCTTAAGCTCAAGATCCACTCTTTCCAGTCATTGCCGAAGCCGTGACACCCCCCAACCACACATTCTCCAGCGCGTCTCTACCAGCTCCAACCCAGCCGCAAGCAAGGCCCCTCCCTCAAAACCCTCTCCTCTCGAGAAAATCATCGAAAGCTATTTATCCGGCCAATATTCCTACAAGGTACGATACGCTTTGGTTGAAAAGGCCCAAAGCTTCGGAAAATCTAAGGACACCGAAAATTCTGCTCAATGAAGGAAATCCAAAAGAAGAAATAGGCAAATTGAGAGCACGACATAGAACCTAGGATTAAAAAAGGGAATCCCCCTAAACCGAGTCACTACTGACATGACCACATCCAAGACCTTTTGCCGAAAACGTCACCCTTCCAACATCTATCTCCCCTCATACTTTTAGCAAGAAACACACACACCCAAAAAAAACCCTCTCCTCGGATCAGACTCTATATTTCCGCAAAGCCCAGAGTAGGATATCGTATATATTTCCAGGCCACATAGGGCTTTTGGGCGTATGGCATTATCTCACAGCATTATGAATATTTCTTGGTGTGAATAATTTTTTCAATGGATTTTATAAAACCCTACAGTAAATCCCTTCATCCCCCCCCCCCAATCTCTCAACCCCACGCTCAAAAAAACCACCAATACCAAACCCCCCACGTCCTCAAAACCCCAGTGCCTTCAACTTCCCCAGAGCCCACACAGTCCTGGAACCTTTTTAAAAGCCGTTGAGATGCGAATTCGGAAGAAGTGGGGGGGGGGGGGGTCTTCAAGTGTGGGGGAACCGATGAGGAGCTAGAGAGATGGAAGTCGCTACAGCCTCCTACGTAGTTACTATCTGAGCAAAGAAGCCGAAATTCCCACAGAAAAGCAATGATAATAATCCGTCTCCTGACTTGAGATATCGTCATGGGCGTTTTTTTCTTTGCTTTCTCAAAGGAGAGCAAGCCCGTGAGATTGTGGTTTCTATGGATGGTTTGGGAGTTTTGGGGTTTTGCTGGGTGGTGGGTTCCTTGAGGGAGGGGGGGAAGGGGAAGATTGGTGTAGGGGATTGTTGGGAGGGCGGTTTCATAAAAAGAAGTTTGCGTAGCGGATTTTGGCGGTGAAATCTGAGGGGTTAGGGAGAGGAATGATGTCTCCATTCTGAGCAGGTTGTTTCTTTCTGGAAATGGAAAGAAGATGGGAGTGTATTAAATTAGGACTACTTGATTCGTTCGCTAGTAATGCATGAGGTTTATAGCAGTGTCAGTGCTGAACTGAAATTGGATTCGCCATCCAGCTACCGACTGAGCTTCGGTTGGGATACGGTATCCTGTTTGCGCGTTGTGGGATGATGGAGATGAGGTAAGGTTATAGTATGGAGGGGGACAAGATGTCGGTTTCTGGTGCGTAGAGGAAGGAGTGAAGTAGCTGCTCTAATTCCAGGGGAGCATGGAATGTGGACGTGAAGACAATGACGAAGATTGTGCAAGTAGTTAATGGTGAAGATGACGATCCACGAGGGAGTATGACTTGTAGTGGTAGGTGATGAGAACCTCTGCTGATAGGGTATGAACACTAATGTTTTTTTGCAGAGAATATTCCATCGTACCACTGCTGACAGCTCTCCCTTTGGTATGACATTTCATCTTAGAAAAGCGCGCTTGATACATCTGGGCTTTCTCGGCGTGCGTTATGCGTAGACGTTTGCTTTGAGTGCAGGATTGGTCGTGGTGAGAAGTGGTCGTATTGCTGTTGAAAATCGCGCACGACGCCATGGTTGAGAATTTCGGTGTTGTTGTATCACGTCGAATAGGCATTTGGTGAAGGAATTGAGTGGCGTCGTTGCAGAGTTGCGGCATACTTTGGAATCTCTCGGACAGAAGGGGTATGGATCTGCGTTCTTTATGCAATCGTTACACATAGCAATGATTGATGAATTCAAGGCCGATTTGAAGCACTGGTGATATTCAATGCTTGTTGTCCTAAAACTTGACGAACATTGACTCATCATCGTCTGATGAGTTGCTTCGGTAGCTCTTCATATCTCCCAGCTAGGAGCATAAAACTCTACATCGCCAGCAGCTTTGCAAGCTCTCTTTCCAGCCTCAATAAACGGGTTGGGTCCCGAGATATACACCCACGTCCTTCCCTTGGGCTCCGCTTCCCGCACATCTCCCAGCACCTGGTCAACGTCTACTCGTGCCCTTCCTGGTCCCGTCAAGTACGTCTGCATTTCTAGCCCTTCGCATTTCTCAATGAACGGTAACTCGACGAAATCGGTAGACTTGACGCTCCAAATGATGGAGCACTTTTGCCACGGAGACCTCGTGGGCATGATTGGCTTTTCGGATGTGGTTTCTTGACGGCTCCGTTGTGATACAGCAAAGGCACCGGCAATGGCTATCGCACCACTGATTCCTGTGCCTGCTACGAGGCAGACGACCTTGTGGTACCGGGATGGGTCGGCGGGCGAGAAGTAGGGACCTTCAAGGCGCAGAGCAATGTTGATTTTTGGGAACGATTGTTTTCCAGGAGTGGAGTGCGAGTCGTCGGTTTTGGAAAATGACAGGTCATGTTCTTGCTGCTTGTCCACGAGCCCTGCTAGTTTGTCCGTCCATTGCGCACTATGCGCGCGCGATTTCTTGCCTCGTAGCAATCGTCTCAAGGCACCTAAACGACCGAGGTTTGGGACATCCGACGCCGGCTGATCCGGCCGGGTTCGTTTTCGAAAGAGGAATTGTATCGGAAAGTCGTCATCCATTAAAGGAGTTTCGGAATGCTTAGACGCTAGGTGAGTGATGGTGGTGAAAGGGTGTAGCTCCCTGATGGATGATCCTGCGTGATGGATGTAGAAGTGGGCCAGTGGTGATCGGCAGGAGCAGCCAGTTAATCTTGCCCGAGGAAGAGGAGTAGTAACGCTGCATGTCGTCAGTATTCGGTTGACATAACAAGCATCCAGATAAGCGTACCAATACCACCCATTCCCAATTGTAGTTATGTCTCCATCCAAGACCTTTCTCAATTCGTATATCCGCATACCCCAGTCGAGGAACCACATGGCCAATCCGGGAGCTGTACAGTAAAGTATCGTACTGGCGTGGAGACATATGATAATGACCATGACAATACTGAACAAATGTGTAAAGTAGAAGAGATTAAAGTGCTTTGACCGAACTCTCGGTAGGGTAGTAACGGAAAGGGCTGCCATGATAATGACGGCCGTGATCCCAGTAAAGATTAACGATGCTCGCCATATGCCAAGGGAGTCTTGGTTGCCTGGCCAGACTTCGTTATATAGATAAGTTGGGTTGAGCACCGGTATTATCATCCGAGCGTTGTTAGAAAGGCTATTGAATACTGGTACCCAAGCAACGTATAGGAACGCATGTATGAGTACGAGGGTGAAGAGGGTGTATGCAGTTAACATATGATTAGTAAGTGTCGTCGACACCGACAGCTTGAAGAAGGATGCCAGGGCACTGTGCCTGGATATCGGGACCAAGACCATTCCCATGGTTATGTCGCACAAATGGCCAGTCAGGGCAACCGCGGCAAGTCGATTGCCTCCACGATGAATACCACCAGCAATACTGCGTTGAACGAAGTAGTCGCGCAGCCTGATCCACCAAACTCCGATAACCACGGCATATAGTGCAATAATCCATAGAAATATCAGACTCCCTCCAATGGTAAGGCTTCTACCAACCAGAGGTAGTTTCCTCCTCCAGATGGGTCGAGTAAGGACCTTTTGCATCTCGGGATGGAAGGCTCGCACGGCGAGGAAGGTGACCGATATTGAAAGCCACATGTACCAGATTATAACATGAAGGCGTGTTTGAAGAGGAAAGAGCCATGCTCCGCAGGTTCCGGCATAGCAGTGATGGTTTGATCGAAAGGTCAGGCCAATCGACAGGCCAAAGGTAACGACCAGACTCCCAGCAAGCGGCCAGAGGCAGGTCCGAGGGGTGATACGGGTGCCTCTTCGAGGCTTTGGTATGGTTTCAACAGTCGTCTGCTCCATTGGGTCCATCTTCGGCAACAGATTAAGGCAACGGACAGTAAGAAGGGAACGGAGGGAACGAATCTATATGCCGTGTAGCATCTTAGAGAATAGTAAGATCACTTGGAATAGACGATGGAGCGCATATATGAAAAACAGAGGATGCGACTTGGCATGCAGAGATGCATTGTTCATGGGACCGGGGGGTCTAGAGGGTAAAGTTTCTATGACCAGCAAATACAGCAAGATATTTGTTTCGGAAGATGGGCAAGCCGATTTTCAACAGTAGCGGCGATGGTAGACTGAGCGCCATGGGCTGTTGTAATATTACCGTGATACCTAAAGTAGAGTGTGAGTATTAAACAAGGTACTTAATGGCCTGGAGATGATGCCATTGGTACGAGTACCGGCCGGTTTTTGTTTGTATGCAAGACAAACGTCGGAGCTTGAGGGTTCCGCTCAAAACGGGGGCCTCGGATCTTGCGCTAGCTATATGTGCTCAGTCGAGCAAGCCACAAAGTCTCAGAGTAGTAAGGCGTTGCAGATCGTGCAAAGCTTAGCATATCTGCTAGTGTAAGACAGGAAGCGGAAGCAGGATACCCCTGCAGAGTATCCGGGCTTGGGCTTGGGCTTCATCTGTTAAAATCTTCAACTGTCCATCCATCGTGGGCTGGATCAGAAATACATCGAAGCCAAAAGGTTGGTATTTCCACATAAAACATAGAAAGCATATAGACGCCATAACGTCCAACGATATGACCACTAAACAATAGACAAACAACCATGTACTCCTGCAAATTGACCAAGAAATGCCTGCACGATCTCACTTAGGATCAGGACACTTTACAGCCTTCCTATCGTTGTCCAAGCAAATATCATCCAAGAAGTTAAACTCGTCAATCGAGTTTTTAAAATATGCGATCCCATTGAAAAACTCATCATGAGGGTCCGCTGGATGCCCGACGAAATCCTTGCACAGCGACGCGCACACTCTCGTAATCACATCTCTCGGCTCCGAGGTTTTGCTGCCCCATGGTGCTGGGAAAGGTCCGTTCTTTTGGTCATTGAAAGGAAGGGGGTGCTCGGAGCCGCCAAACGAGTACTTGTCGTCCGAAACCACCTTTGCCTTTTGCTCAAAGCAAAACTCGTTTCCATCCACAGTACGGCATTGTCGGTCGTGCACCTTGGGCTTGTCTTTGCAGGCGTTGTCTTCCTTGCGATGGATGCATGTCCAGTTCAGCGAGTGGATGCGATCGAGCTGGGAGTTGTAGTACTCCATGTGGTAGTAGGACGACCCGCTGTTTCTGGTTCCGGCGACGGGGCTGCTACAATAGCAAAGAGTGCGCTTGAGACGGTCACCGTGTGGGTGTACACCTTTCAGACCTGTAATGTTTGGAGCTAGGACCGTTTTCGTATCCACAGCGTTCGAGGCCCCAACATATGGGGCCGTGGCTTCTGGAGGGAGGTTGAACGGGTCCATATATGGTGGCGACGGCACTCCAACCGAAGTAGCTTGAGCGTCTACTAGGTCGTAGAGCAGTGACAAGAAGCTCACGAGGAGCAAGAGGAGAGGAAGTCTGCCAATACTGAGATGCATAGTTGGAACTTAGTAGTAATTTGAGTGCGGGAGTAAGGTTGGAACTTCAGAGCTGAATGATAGATGGCCAAAAATGCGCAGTGATCTTTTGCTAGTGACTGAAGTGAGTACTTGGAGAGGTAATTTATATATATATGTATATCTCTCTCTCTCTTTGTACACCTGGGTAGAAATTTTAGATATGGATATTTGTTATCCATGGATGGAACGATCTCATACAGGGATCAAATGGGGTTTTTTGGATCAAATCGCGGATTGGTGAAAAATCTCACCCATGGATTGTGATAAAGTTGCGCGAACCGGACCATTAATCCACGTATGAGGGCTAGATATCCAGGGATTAAGGTAAAGTCCCTGTAATCCATATAAGGTCAATTTTGCAGAACCACCTCTTAATGAAAAGAAAATCGTTCTAGCAAAGACGGCATACAAACAGTATCAATACATGTTGATCTCAAAGAACGTGTATCAAGAAAGGAAATTGGAGCTATGTTGGATATCATTGTAGATTGTGTTTTTTCAAACGAAGGTATTACCTGTGATTATATTTTTGATGTGAGGTTGTTCAATTGGCTTTGATCCATGAATCATCGCTTGATCCATGGCTTGGAATTATTATTCTAGGGTCCTTCCAACCTAATATTTGAAAACTCGATGATTGAAACTTCAATGGCGCGAGAAAACGCATCTGCTTATGTATGATACCGGAACTGTACGGGACGACTTGAGCGATCAATGAAGGTGAACGGAGGTGGGCTAGCCCATCACTTCTGTGCTACCGGCATTGTCGCAAAGTATGCCATGGCCTGCTTATTGGCCTCCTGCAATGACCTTCCCTCCTCGGTTATCTCGCTTAGAAGCTTGAAGTAGTTGACGTAGAACGCCGGCGTAAAGGTATTAAAGAACCTTGCCTCCTCATCAAATGGATTAGAGAAGGTGTGCGGCGCGCGTACGGGCACAGTCACAAAATCCCCTGTTTTGCAATCCACATCTTTAGCGTCTCTGAGACCAGTGGTGTGGAAACGAACGGTGCCCTTGGTCACGAGGAAGCCTTCGTCGTGCATTTCGTGCCAGTGAGGGAGTGGGCCCGATGAATTCGGAGGCAGGATAAGTTCGGCAGCGCCCAGGCGATTATCTATGGTCCATTAGTGATTAGATGATAGATCGAAGGACTTAGGAACAGAGGAGCAACTACCGGTACGAGATCCATCTTCGATGATTCGAATAGATAAGATGCCAAGCTTATAGATATCCCCTTCTTTGGCTGGAACATGATTGATACGGACCTGGGGGGTTGCCATCAATGGGGGCGTCTCTGCACTTGCCGCCATGGCTCTAATATCTCGTAAGTTATCTCTTGGATTGAATTGATTTGTGGAGTTGATTTGTTAAAGGAGTCCAAAAGTGGAGATTGAAACACGGGACAAATGCAGAGATAAGTCAAGCTGATTGATGATAGATACCGGCTGATAAAGGCTCCAAATGAAATTGCAGCTGATAAATATCAGAGCAACTTCTTAACACAGAGTCACAGACTGATATAAGGAATTCTTAAATCCGGGTGGCTCGGGGATATCGCTCCTATGTCAGAGACGAGTACCATCATCGGGCTAGGTATCAAGCCAGCCAATCCTGGCCGCATTTCTCAGCTTGCGTACAGAGGTAATCAGGTAATATGGGGCGAGCCAATAACCTCGTTAGTAATGGAGTTGGCCAAAATGCCACAGGTCTCCGTCGTTCGATTGCATACAGTAAGTAGTACGGAATACCTAGAGAATGGATCCTGCTGTAGTGCCGGTCACACTAAGGCAGGTTTGCTACCTTGTTAAGGTATATTCGTAACAGTGGTCATGCAGCGACGAGTCCTCCTTGTACCTAAAAGGATGGCGAAACTGCAATGCTGACGAAGCCTCTTTTGACCTCGCGGAACCTGGGGTAGCGATAGCCTCGGCCCGTCTCAGATAGATAGCCGATGCTAGCCGAACGCAAGAGACAGCCCGAGAAAGATTTTCAAGAGAGCAGCAACATCGAAATGTCTTCTCCATTGGTTTCTCGAGCTCTCACAAACGCATTGCGACAGGTTGGTCGGTCAAGATCCAGAACCCATATTCTAGTTTCGAGTCGCGCAGCATCTTCCAAGCATCCAAAAGGATTCGTCCCACCAAGCGATGAAGATCTGGTAGAGCTGAGGGAACGACTACAGGAATTTACGCGTAAGGCGGCGTGCCTGTTGTAAGATCAAACGAAAATAATATTTTCCCAGGAAGAGAGATCCCCGAGGAATTTGCGGCAAAGACAGATCGAGAGAATGAATTCCCGAATGATATGTGGAAGAAGTTTGGAGAAGCAGGGTAACACTGACCAAACATCTTGGAATGAATGCCGTTGACGCATGGAAGATTCCTGGGCATCACGGCAGATGAAGATTATGGAGGACTGGCCATGGGCTACCAAGCTCACTGTATCGTCATGGAGGAGATCAGTCGCGCCTCAGGTTCGTACTGTCAATCTATTAAACAACGGGGGTTCACATGCTTATGGTTTCAGGAAGTATCGGACTCTCCTACGCCGCCCATTCCCAGCTCTGCATAAACCAGCTTTCCCTCAATGGCACCTCTGAGCAAAAGGAGAAATTCCTGCCGCCCCTGATATCAGGTGAAAACATCGGTGCTCTAGCCATGTCAGAACACTCTGCCGGCTCCGATGTCGTCAGTATGAAAACAACTGCCAAAGCTGTAAACGGCGGCTACGTCCTTAACGGCACAAAGATGTGGATCACAAACGTACGAGCCCTATTGCCACATCCTGCATGAACTTCTGAAAGCTTACCTCCAGTCGACAAAAACAGGGCCCAGATGCACACACGGTAATTGTCTACGCCAAGACGGAACCCGAGAAAGGCTCCAAAGGCATCACAGCTTTCATCGTCCCCTCCGCAACCCAAGGGTTCTCCTGCACGCGCAAACTCGACAAGCTCGGCATGCGCGGCTCCAACACCGGCGAACTCGTCTTCGACAACGTCTTCGTGCCACAAGAGAACATTCTCGGCGCTCTAAACCACGGCGTCAAAGTCCTGATGGAAGGCCTAGACATCGAGCGCCTAGTCCTGAGCGCCGGACCCCTAGGGTACGTCCACCTCCCCGTCCCACCACACCCCACCCTTACCCTCCAGCAAGGCCCCCCCCACTAACCCTCCCCCCAGCCTCATGCAATCCGCCCTCTCCCTCGTCCTCCCCTACACCCACACCCGCACCCAATTCTCCACCCCCATCGCCCACAACCAACTCATCCAAGCCAAACTCGCCGACATGCACACCAAACTCTCCGCCTCACGCGCCTACACCCTCACCACCGCGCGCCTGCTCGACCAGCCCCCTCATCGCATCGAAACCAAAGACTGCGCGGGCGCGATCCTGTATGCGGCGGAGCGCGCGACTGAGTGCGCGCTTGACGCGGTGCAGTTGATGGGGGGGATGGGGTATATGAGTGAGGTGCCGGCGGGGAGATTGGTTAGGGACGCGAAGCTGTACGAGATTGGGGCGGGGACGAGCGAGGTGAGGAGGATGGTTATTGGGAGGTGTTTTAATCGGGAGTGGGCGGGGAGGTAGGGGGTTTTGATTAGGTGGTTCTGGCGCAATGGGAAGGTCGAGGTACTCGGACGATATTAATTATGTTTGGGAAGACTCGTGATGTTTGTGATGCTGTCAGTCTAAGCCGCAGGGGACCTAGGTCCGGCTATGGTAGTAAACTAGTTTTATATACAGCAGTCCTACCTATTTGATATCACCTTAAACCCTTCCACACGTGTCCTTGCCGTCGTTACTGGCGTCGCTATCGCTTCGAACGTAACCCTTGCAGCGAACTCAGCGGCTGTCCTCGAGGTCCAGGCGGCGTATTCCGCTTGGCCGGCGGTTCAGCGTCTCCGATTTGCAGCTCCTCAACTTTCCGCTTTCGCAAACTTCCCTTCGGAGCTTTAGGTTGCGCTTCCTTGCTGGTCTCTGCATTGGTGACACTATTGCCTTTACCAGCTACTTTCCCATTCGGTAGAGGTTCGAGAACCGCGGCCTTGGTATTCGTGGCTTTCTTACTATGCGTGCTTCCCTTTGATGTTACTGGCGGGATTGAAGTTTCGGCCTTGGGCCTTCCGCTTTTCCTAAGTGTCTCAGAGGCTACGGATTCGACTAATGTTCCTTGCTTAAGAGGTTCATTCGCTTGAGTAGTTTTAGTGGCCTTTGCGATGTTCAGTCGCTTAGAGGCTCCACTGAAAGTTGCCGAGCAGGCGTCGTCGTCGGTCAACGCAGATGCCTTTCTCTTCAATCCGCTAGTCGGCGCTTTGTCCTCTGATAGGGTTGAAACGGCCCGTTTACTTGATGGTTTTTGGGCTGGTTTCGTGGCTGCTGCATATTTTGGCGTTTCCCAAACCTTCTGTCGCTGCTTTGCAGCTGACGAGGCGGTCATTGCTGTGCCGTTAATGTGGTGTTGTGTGATTTTTGACCTTGACGGTATCCCTGGATCTTTTAAGAGAGTAGTTGTCGGGCCCCTCCTTTTTGTGTCCTTTTCCGAAGCCTTCTGTTCGATAACTACAGCGACTGCTTTTTGAGAACCTCGTCGGGCCACGCCCTGGGATTTAGAAAGGTTTGGACTAGTCTGAGAAGGAATCTTGAACCTCTCCCTCCAGTCTTTCAGTAACGCGACCTTCTCTTCTTGCCCTTCGCTGACCACAGGAACATTGTTAGGTTCCGTTTTCGACTTCCATACTACAATGGGAGCCACAGCCTGATGATCACCAGAGTTGGCATATAGCGAATCTCCAAGATACAGCTCTGGTATTTTACTCGTTGAGTGTAACTTCCGACGCTTCCGCCTCAGACCCGATCCCTCCTCTCCTTGCTCATCGACGGTATTTCCCGCATCGCTAAATTTGCTCCTCTTTCTTGGCGAGACCTCGTCGTAGAAATCATCGGAATAGTAATCCCAATCACTCCAGACCTCGGCGGTTTCAATGGCAGGATCGTAGTCTTGCCAGACGGGTGAGTGCATAGTATGCTCAGCTAGGTCGTCCTGTAGGAGTGTTAGACAAGGATTGCAGGACTGGTTGCACGCTATCGGCTTACTGCTTCGGCATATGGACCATCGTCCAAGTAGATGTAGTCGTCGTCGTCATAATCCTCCTCATCGGACATCTAGCTAAATCTTTCGAGAGTAGCCTTTCACCCCCACTTAATCTTTACGACCGGGTAAATTTTAGGGTGTCTGAGCGAAGTTGATATCTTATAGCTCGTGCTTGCAAGAGGAAGTTGAGGCGTGAATGCATCAGCGAAAAGGCTACTGCGAGTGAAGCTTGTTCGTTTCCTAAGTGAAAGTTATGAGCGACGCCTGCCCGTGCAACCGGACAATGGAGAACAGTGGAGAGTAGTAAGGCAAGGAGAATGAATATTAATGTAGGCACAAATTGTCATTACAACATTTCAAGCTTAAGCAACCAGGCTGCTAGGCTGCTCGATGATTCGGTGCGTCAAGTGTAGAATGACAGGATTCGGGATGTCTGGTCGACTTCGGCTACCAACGGCCCCACATCAAACGTGTTGTTAAGAAGCCTGCCTACCTACTGGCTTTTCGTTCATATATCATCTCAACTTCACTATGTAAAGCGGATCCACAATGACCTGCTAGAGCTGAATAGAACTATGTATCGTAGCCCCAGAGTTGGCCTTCTACGCGTCTCACCCCATCATGCCTCAAACCTCGTTGCCAGATATTCAAATACAGCGACGCCTGGTAAGTCTATAAAATCAATTCTGATAGCGAACCGTGGTGAGATCGCTTTGTGAGTCGATACTAAACGATTGGAATCCTACCGCATTCTGATGAATGCTTCAGACGAGTTGGTAAAACCGCCTCCCAGTGTGGGATCAAGGTCACTACGATCTATACCGATCCGGATGCTAAGTCGCAGCATGCATTGAGCTCGCCTTTTTCTATCAACCTGGGCGACCCTTCGGCTTATCTAAACGGAGAGAGGATTATTGAAGCTGCTACACTGCATGGCTGCACCGGCATACATCCAGGGTATGGATTCGTACGTATTTGCGTGGTCTCTATAATACCCGGATAAGCTCACTAATCATACACAAGCTGAGTGAGAATTCCGCCTTTGCAAAGAAATGTACAGAAGCAGGCCTTGTCTTCATTGGTCCGCCATGGGAGGCAATGGAGGCCATGGGCAACAAGAGGTACCTAATTCCATGATTGATGGTGCCTTACGTGGCTGAAAGACATAGCCGTTCGAAGGTGATTATGACTGAGGCAGGCGTACCCTGCATACCAGGCTACCATGGCAGCAACCAAGATGTGGATTTTCTAAAGCTGGAAGCATCGAAGATTGGCTTCCCAGTACTTCTCAAGGCTGTGAAAGGAGGCGGCGGTAAGGGCATGCGTATTGTAATGACGCCAAATGATTTCGAAGACCAGTTGAGCTCGGCAAAGTCAGAAGCTCGGAATTCATTTGGAGATGACGTTATGCTGGTTGAGAAGTACATTACCACACCGCGCCATATTGAAGTGCAGATATTCGCGGACAAGCATGGTAATTGCGTAGCTCTGGGAGAACGAGATTGCAGCATTCAGAGGCGGCACCAGAAGATCTTGGAAGAATCTCCTGCACCCCATCTGGATGAAGCGGTCCGTCAAGATCTCTGGGAGAAGGCGCGCGCTGCTGCCTTGGCGGTCAAGTATGAGGGTGCCGGCACTGTGGAGTTTATCTTTGACAATGAAACCGGCGAATTTTTCTTCATGGAGATGAATACAAGACTACAAGTTGAGCACCCTGTTACGGAGATGGTTACTGGAGAAGACCTAGTTCGTTGGCAAATTGTTGTCGCTGAAGGAGGCAAACTTCCCCTCACTCAAGCTGAAATTCAATCAAGAATAGCAGAAAGGGGCTGGGCCATCGAAGCAAGAATTTACGCCGAAAACCCTGCAATGTCTGTGGATTAGGACAACAAAAACCTTAACTGGGCTGACTTGGATACAGGGACTTTATACCTGACTCCGGACGCTTGATTCACATGCGAACGCCCATCAGTACAAGTACAGTTCGAGTCGACGCAGGCTTCGTTGCTGGCGACGAGGTGTCTTCTCACTACGACCCGATGATAGCTAAGCTGATCGTTCGTGGCGCTACTCGCGACATTGCCATACAAAAGCTGCATGCTGCATTGACCGAATACGAAATTGCTGGTCCAATCACTAATGTAGAGTTCCTTAAGAGGGTATGCGAGACTCCGGCTTTCATTGCCGGCGGTGTAGAGACAGGTTTCATCAGCAAGTGGCGGAAAGATTTATTCGATCAAGTCATCATAGCACCAGAAGTCTACGTACAAGCTGCATTGGGGATGTACCTCCTTGAGGCGACTACGTTTCAGAATGGGAAAGCGAATCCCCCGGGAATTCGGGTTGGGTTCATGTCTAATCTGCATGGTCGCCTCTTCCATTTCATACCCAATAGGGCAGACGGCACCACCGATGCTGCCGAGACAGTGGTAGAACTGAAACATATAAGCACCGGTCTCTTCGACGTCAAAGTGGACGGAAACGCCTATAACTCAGTTGCGAGTCAGTGGGATAGCTCCAACCTCCGCATCACCTCTTACTTTCCACATACACGGCTTGAAACCAGAATTATCAGCGACGGCGGAAACCTCACGCTCTTCCAGCAAGGTCAGCAATATCGTCTGCGATGTGCCACACCGAAGTGGATTGAGAAAGCACTAGGGATCAAAGACATAGCGCATAGTGTTCTAGCTCCTATGCCTTGTAAAATATTGAGTGTGCAAGTCGCGGAAGGCGATATCGTTAAGAAGGATCAGCCGCTGGTTGTTATTGAGAGCATGAAGATGGAGACAGTAATCCGGAGTCCCCAAGACGGGGTTGTCTCTCGGGTTGTGCATCGGCAAGGCGTAAGTCTGGAAGTTGACCACTGGTTCCCGCGCTAATTGAGACATAGGATCTGTGCAAGGCAGGGACTGCATTGGTAGAATTTGAAGGCCCTGAGACTTCATCACCATCTCAGACCTGAGCAGTAAATATCAGGGTTCGTGAAACAAAATGATCGCTTGAATCTTCGCGCAGTATCTACTGGCAATTCAGTGTGTTGCAAAACTTTGATGTCGCTGCACTTATCCGGGATTCCTTATCCTAAAATGGCGTTCAAGTTCCTTTCTCCGGACCTGTTGCAACTGTTATAGCCACTTAGTTCTCGATCTGGTAGAATGTACTTTCCATTGGCAGACCGGGAAATGAAGTCTAATCAACAGCTATGGGAAAGGAAACCAACAAGCATACAGAAGAGAGGCCATTAATAGTATGAGCTACATGTACGCCAGCGATGATCTTTTCTATCCCGATCTTTGTGCCATAAAGACCACGACAACAAGCTCTTCTTCATATTGCGGCTTCGCCACCTTGTTACCGCAGTGGTTTCCCAGTCTGCATCTAGATTGTAAAGGAGATCTGCGGGCCCGGCTGTTGTGGGTAGCGAACCTGTTATCCATCTGTTCAGAGAATTAAGTCAAAGACGAGCGGAGCCAAATGAACGTCATGGAAGACTTGATAATTAAAGAGAGCAAGAATGTTATGAGCCCGGGGCAACTCGTATTCTGAATCGAAGTGGCTGAGAGGGATCGACCAGAGATGGCCCGAGTACGAGAAGGGCAATTTAGCACATCGCAGGTGTACTGTACTCCTCACCTAGTGAAGTCAGCCCTCCTAGTTGTGATGGATGCTCCGACACTATCAGAGCACAATATGTACTTAGCTTCTGACTATATGCAATCTTAGGTATTCTTGATCTCAACGGGCACAGAGAGTACTACTTGCACGAATGAGGAAGCAACTTCGAAATTTAAGCGAAGCAGCCTTGGACAGAAGACTTGGTCGAGACGCGAACCAGCTGTCGAATTAGAAATTCTTCGTAGGGCGATAAATCTCATCAGGAAATATGAAAGAAGTGTGCATGGGTGATCTCTCGAGCGGTATGATCATGATGGGAACGAAGGAAATTAGATGTATACGTTCAAACCATCAACAGGGGCAATGGCAAAGATACCATTACGATGGCGGTTCGATCGTTCAAGGGCACAGCGGATGAGACTAATGTGTGTTACGTGGATTGATTACCAAAATTGTTCGTCATTCTAATTTCTCAGTATATGTCAAGGTCTATCGCCATGGCCTTCCCAGATTGAAAATACCCAACGGCTTGACTGTTATCTCTTCTTTTCAAACCGCAGCAGCATAGAGTAGAAGAAGCAAGCCAACTGCACGTTGACTGTGCACAGCGGCACCAGAACAACCCGAGTCAGCTACAAGGCTTGGTCGAGCTCAAGCAACACAGAGCAGAACAATGACTTCGTGTCTCCGGATTTCGCTTGCTTCCAGAACCCAAAGCTCTGTAGTACTGTAGCGTTAGATCGTCCGGTTTGTCAGGTCTTTGTCTGTTCGTACTGCTGAACCTTCAGCAACCCGATTCGCAGGCCTCCTGTCTTTGGTCCACAACAACAGGTGATTGCCCTAGCCGGGAGCAGCCTTATCAGTCTTCCACACCTCATGTTTGCAAACTATCCTGATTTGATGTTGCTCTCTGAACGCCTCATGTCGCCGCAAATTATCAGATTTGGTGCGCCGGTCTGACCTCGACGTCGGCTGTCGCAAATCGCCAACTAAATGGATGAAACGGCGGAATGGTTCACGTCAAAACCCGATCGACCACCCGATGCACGGTCAAAGAGGTTATAGATATGCTTGGCTCCCACAGAATCCCCGCACCCTACCAGCTCGACTCCAAATAGCTTCGCACTCGTAACTCGTCAAGACTGCTTGGGATCGAATCATTGGCAAAACATCGTGTTTCAAGCACCGCTCGTCTCTACATTCCAGCCTTGCATCGTAATGCGTGCTTTATCACCGTTTCCTCTTCTTCTCTTATTCAATCATGCCATTGCAACCGTAGCTGCGCCACCTGCAGCCTGGCTTAACGGGGCCTCAAGCTTCTCCACCCTTCAGCTTCCAAACAACCTCCTAAGGTCCGCTCTCTTCTCTCTTCTTCTCCATCCAACAATCTCCCAGCCCCTCGTCACAATTTCCTGAAACCTCGCAGCCCCACCCGCGCCCAGCCACTCGTCAACGTCGACGTCCCCAACACCCGAACCACCGTCATCCTCACCCTTCGCGACTACATCGATCGCGCCAGCCTCGAGGGCCTCATCCAACGCGCGCAAGTCTTCATCGGACTCCATCGCCAAGGAGAAGCCTCCGAAAATCCTTTTACGTATACAATCGATCCGATGTTCTTAATGGTGGTGCATACGATTCCAGGAAAGCATTTGCCGTGGGAGGTCATGCACAATGCGCTGCAGGGGCTGCAAATTTATCTTGTGGATGGTAGGCATGAGGAGTTGTGCTCATTCCAGATTTTGCAGGAGATGGTGAGAGTAGGGTGGGGGTACATCAAGAGAACGATAACGCCTCCTCCTTCTCTAGGGGGTGGGATGGCTGTTTCGTAATTTGGAAAGTGGAGAGCAAGAACTTTTGCTCTAGGATGCAGTAGAATTTCATGATCGCATTCTGAGTATGTCGCTGTGAGGAAAAGAAGCACACGCGCATTATAGTATCAAGCATCCACCATATCGTACAAGCCACGTAAGGATTCGACCAAAACGACGTCCCCTCAAGCATTACCGCCATTACGGCTTACAACTAGCACTTTCTCAACTCCGCCATTCCTCCGCCCCTTCTTCACCCCCTTTCCCACCTTCCACCTAGACAGCCGCCCTGCCCGTGAACTGGGACCGCGAGTTGCGGTTCCTCCAGAACATGAGCGCTCCAATGATCGCGGTGACGAACCAGAGGAGCATGTTGATGAGGTCGATCCAGACGGCGTTCTTGAGCCTCGAGATGTTGTGATCGCCGTGTGGGTTCTGATGGATGTAGATGGAGGCGAAGACGCCGAAGACAGCCGTCCACAGGATGCTGCAAATGGAATGTTAGCAAATCCACTGGCCCGAATCTCTGTTTGCGCGATCGGAACCTCGATCAACACAACTGGAAGCACTTACAAAAGAACAAGGTCCCAGGCAAACGCGAGGTAGCTCTTGAGCTTCGGGATCACAAAGACCAGACACGTGATCGCGCTGAGGGTAGCCACGACCATGGCATAGACCCAACGCGAGTCTTGGTGCTCATGTCCCTTTCTCGCATTGCTGATGTCGGTGCCGTAGAGGCCGATGACCGCGATCGCAAAGACGAATTGAAGGAAGCGAAGGACGGCGTTGATGATGAAGGCTACAGATGAGCCGGAAGACGAACTGCCAAAGCTGAAAGGCATCTTGGCCTGGGTGCGTTGTGTGGTGGTGGTGGTGGTGGGGGGGGGAGCTGGAGCTGGTACTGGGTCGAGGTCGCGTATTACGACTTGGCTTTGGTGGAGGAGGCGAGAGAAATCTTGTAATTCGATGGGGTCGTTGGCGTTTGCTTGGAGAGCCCCAACAGATTCTGGGTGGCCTAGAGGCAAAGGACGTGGAAGAGAACTTGAGGCAGTGGGTGGTCGAGCACGAGGAATGGGAGTTTGGACAGGTAAAATTTGATCAGCCATCTTTATGCAATATGACGTAGATGAGGGTCGGTAAAGATAAACGCGATAAGCGCGATAGAAGAGAGTGAGGTAAGAGATATATAGACGCAGCCGCACAGAGCTAGTCTTGATTGGGCCTTAGCGGAACAGCTTGGTCTTTATTGCAATCATTCACTTCAGATCTTTCAACACAAAATAATACTTTATTTCATAGATCATACATAATACATGACTGTTAGTGCTCAATCGAACGGTTGTCTCAGTTCAGCTTGATCTTATTAGTGAGAGTATCTTGATTTTCTATGAGTAATACGCACATGTGATCCTAAGCCCTCACTTGCACTACGGTTTGATCTCTATCTCTATCTTTATACTCATTATTACTTTATATTTATTTACCGATGTGTGCCTCTCGCAGACAAGGACATAGTGAGTTACACTGGATATACGGTAGAGAAGCCCACAACAAAATCAATAGCGGTAGACTCTCAATGTACATGCGACCGGGGGTAAAGTGGTTAACGATGATCTTCCTCAGTCACAAGCCAAGGTGTGACGAACGGCGACGGGGACTTCTTGTCGTTCGAGGAACGATGTGTGTAAAGAAAGATAGGATCGTCACTATATTACTACTACATTATGTATTGGTATATGAGGTGCAGAAAAGAGCACGTATAAATTGTATATTTGTAGTAGGAAGCTGCAATTGCCTGCAAAGGGACGAAGGACTCCGTGAGAACTCTAAATCCCCTGTTACTTTATACATGTACATATGAGCGCTAATGCAATGTCCAGCCCGCCAACCTCCAACTATCGGTACTAGCACCCACTGACTAAGGTACCTAGGTACCTACCTACAGGCTACCTTAGCAGCATGAAGACCGGACCCGGATAAGCAAATTATATGCATAAGGTGTCACGGTGCGGCCGTGGCTTTTCGGCTAAGCTACAAAACCGCGGGTGTGGTCTGCCTGAGGACTAGTCCTTTTGCCTCAGTTCTCAGACGTGTCACTAACCCCTAACGGGGTTAGCCGATGCTTACTACGCACGCATACGGTGAACTGAGGCAATAGTCCTTGTTTTCCAACCTTAATATTAATAAGGTATTATGTAAGGCAATATTATCTATTATGATGTCACGTCTCTTTAGCACACTGTCTTCCGAATCTGAGTGAGAAGAGTTGGGTATGACATGAGAATCACATTTACTCTATTTGCAAAATCCGTGCTTCTATTAAACATAAAGAAATTTGCATGCCAGCCGTAAGCAACTACGTTCTAGAGCAAGGATAGGACTTAATTTCGGCCAAGCAACGAACAATTCAAAAAGTAATACCAAACATGTTCCACAAGAATATCTAGCGTTTACCTGTGTTGAGTCTATAAAGGGTCATGTCACGTTGTGGAAAGTTTTGAAGGCAGCAAAGAACAGTGTTCTGAACAGCAATCGCTACGCGTGACTTGGCTGTGCCGCCACAATCAATGGCCTACCTTAACCAACGTCTCAGCTCATTTCACAGCGACATGCGAACCTCTTCACTAGGCAAATAAGGCAAATAAAGGCACGTATTGAGACCATATTCCGTAGGTAAAGGAATGTCATGATGAGCGTGCGCTAAGATGACTAGCTGCGCTCAGATGAATAGCAAGGGCTGATGAGTGGGTAGTCTAAGTGCTTAGCTTGAGGACTAAGAAGTACCATCAGACTTGGGACTTTGGGAGTTGGGAATGGAAGTTGAAATAGCGGTCATCTATTCTATATCTGAAATCGTACGGTATTCATAACTGTTAGCCGGGATACAGTAGGAAGTACCTTAAGAAAATTTGAAGATTAAGATCACGACGACTTGCTGTTATTGAAACATTTAAACATTTTAAACTTCTTTAGAATTCAATTTCATGAACTATGAGAACAATCTGCAAGAACATAGACGATTGTGCGCGTTTCTGATTTGACTACCTTACATGGGAGACCTCAATTTTACATCTCAAAGCTAAGAGTAGCCTTGAGGTGAGACGGTTATATTACTGAGTAGCGGCCGCTTAGTTTTGGCCATGTATGATGTGGGGTTCCCAAACAAAGTGAGGGCCAATGGGGATAGCTTTGCCCCCCCCCCCAGAGCCCTTTTCCTCTTCAAGTTCCCGGTCGGTCCAGCGATTCCATCTTAACACAGCCGCTGGTACTTCGTGCAAGAGTAAAAGAGTAAAAGTTGTCAGCCCAGCAGAAACCAGCTGCAATATGAACCTACATAAAGTAAGAGCGCCTTGCTCCTTTCCTACTAATAAACTCTTCATATTCCTGGCCCGCCGTCTGTTCCTTGTTCAAATCGATTTACAACCATGTCGCTGTCTCATCCTCCCTCAATTGATCAAGGCTCGAGTCATCCTTCTTTCTTCATACAATCGGCCTCGAAAGGGGACATGATCAATACTGTCTTCGGCATCTTCGCAGTATTGGCGAGTGCCATCACCATCTGGCAAGGCCACAAGACCTGGAAGATGTGGCGAGAGCATCACCTGCACCGCCATGCGCAAACAAGTATGCTTGTACCTTACTTAGGGATGTTGCTGTTACTTCGACATGCTAATATTGCTTGTCCCCAATAGCTGTACCGCTAGATCTTGAGCTAGGCGGGTCGCCGCCTCCCTACACTAGCCCAGGACTACCCGTCAACCGCCCACTACCGAACGAGGTGGACCACCTTAGAGTTAGTACAAATACCGATGGGGACAGCATACTTCCACCTATACCCAGAGACTCGGAACCAGCTCCTGTGACCCTAGTTCCGAGTCCTATACCAGTCGAACAAGAAGTGCCCTCAGCAGACATTCAGCTTGGAGCAAGTCAACCGTCACCGTCAGCTTCAGCATCATTGGAGCCCCTTGACGCTTCACCCTCGCCGATGAACTTCGGTTCCCATACTGAAGGGTCTTCCGCCTCCGGGCTGACACGATTGGTATAATCACGATGCATTGGCCTCTACTATGCTTCCACTGTATCGAATTAGTGATTGGCGTAATGGTGGGGCATTCGTATATGCTTTGGTCATTGGCAAGGTGGTAGGCTATCGGACTACCCATGGTGATTGGCGTGTTGCACTAGGTTTCGTTCTGGTATACTGGGATATTCTTTTTCTCCCCCAAACAAGGATACGGTGGGCCCATGGCGATGAGTCACGAATATATGAGCATGTTGTTTCCATCTCTTCTTCGACGTCGTGTTCTACTGTCACCTCCATAGACCACAATTCCACTACATGCTCTTCAGCTATACGCTCTTCAAGGGACTCCTCTCAGTCTTGATGGATCAATACCTACGGTATTACTCTTTAAGAACCTAGTAATAAAGATCTTCGAATCACTCATCTTACTTTCGTCTCAACGATCAAGCATTCAATACATAAGTTAATCGAAAAGTTCAAAGAAATTAAAAAAAAAATTGACATCCTCAAACCATGTTCCCTGAAAAGATTAAACTTACACTAGGTTACCCTCTTGGACATGTTTAGTTGTATCAAAGAGGTATGAAAAAGTACTGCATCGGATTAGAATAGCGCACAGTCCTACGCTTAAAGGTAAGTTGTGAGAGATGAAATGAGGCTGAAATGAAAGTACCCTAAGGGCAACGTCAGATTCCGCTCCGAGCCCTATAGGGCTGGCGCTAGGGGATTCAGGGTTTTCACCTTCTTCCTCCCTCCGTAGTTCCTACTTTCCAGAGTAGTTCCATCAATACATGCACATACACATGCACATACTCCTTCTGACCCTCATATACCAACAGATATAACCATAAAATTCGAGACTTCTTTCACATGGTTTCGGACAACTATCGTTCCGTTACTGTTAGATTGACTAAAAAGAGTTCGTAGTCGCTTCTGCTGAATATGAAAGTTCTGCTACGATGCTTAGAAACGACGTCTCACGAGATGGTCTTTGACGGTTATTAACAATTAATACTTCACAGAATTTTAATACGCTTCAAAGGAATTCTCAACTATGCAAACGTCGACACACCCAGACTTATGCCACACCATAAACCGGAAATCCCTATGGAAAAAGACCTAGAGATGCCCTGAACATCTCTTAAACACCCAATCCCCCACCTCGAAAATTGACGCGTAACTTAATAATCCTCATTTAAGTCGTATAAGTAAATTAAATTTGCACATCTCAACTAAAATCAAGCTCCGGAAGCATTGTTCTTCATACGCTTATTCGATTCAGTAAAAGTGCATAACAATTGTCACAAGATATCTGTTTGGAACCAGCGTATAGCACGCTGTAATGCATACAGGGTATGTTCTGCGGTGGTTATAATTGTGGCAGAGGTGTCTGGCTAGTTGGTTAGGACGTCTAGGCAAGTTTCTATTGATGACGTTGAAGTTTGAGTTTTGACCTAAGGGATGATCGGTTTTGGAGGGAGAAGAGGAAGGGGAGATGGTAGTTGCAGGCCACTTACGTGGGTTTCATTGAAATGGCTTGTCTCGAGAGTAAATATTTCGGAAGTGTGAATAAACATCTTTGTTGGCAAGACGAATCTCCCAGGTGCGACATTAAGAATGCTGTGGAATGAAAGAAACACTTCGAAGTATGCGATATCCAGCGCTGGTGGTTTCGTAAAAGCGTGATTGTAAGGCAGTCAAGGACCTGATATATCAGGGATGGCAGGAGGTCGAATCATCATTGGCGCGCTTCCTATCCGCCGAACCGCGCTTCTGCAAGACCCCGAATCTAAAAATCAAAACGCCGCCGCGACGGAAATTTAAAGAACCGTAGGTACTCGGACAAAGATCCGATCTGGATGTACGTCAGACGCCAACGTCACCCAAATATCGCGGTCGAGGGCTTCCAACGTTTGGACATGATGGATTGATTGCCGTGCGAGTTGTATCGGCTATCGATTAGATTTGCCATGTTGATGATACGTCAGCATATACCACAAAAGGAGTGTTAGATAGACTGTATGATAATACTCCTGCCAAGGGAGCATCTAGACAGTATAGTTGGTTAGCAAAGAACTTTTTTTCTGTCATCCCGATATATCCTTCTACATGGTGATCGGGCCCGTATTGTCGAGGTGGCACTGCCTTTCGACCGATAATTACTCTTGAGAAGGATAGTATAGCCTCGTTCCGTAAAGTTACCTGCGCGGAAAACACCGACTCCGCACATGGGCTATGCATTACCCCTTTTCTTGTAAGATCCGCGCTTTTGGAAATTTTGGGGTAGAATGGTATTCCACTGTAGATGTTGGTTGTTTCCGCTTAATCTTGTCCATGGCCATCTAATAACTCGAAAGAAGCAATATCCCCATAGCAACAACCAAAGTCGGAAATTCCAACACACCCATCTCATCCTCAAGGAACCCTTAAAAGTAGCTCAGAAAAACGGCAAAAACATACAACTTGAACAAGAATCGAACCCTCAACCAAAAAGCCAAAAGGATAATTTCCCTGACACAATGCAGTGAATATTAGACCCTCTAACCAAGTCAGGAAGTCAGAGTTCTCGTGACACTGTGCACTAGACGGGTCTGACAAACTGACTTGATAACATATAAGATTCTGTTATGATATATATGTTAATGAATGATATGATAATGTGTTTTGAGTTTCGTTTGTATCGAGAAAAGGGGGAATTGAGTACTTTCTACTTGAAGAGACAAAGATTTCCTTTTTATTTATCACAATGTACTTTGTTGTCAGTATACTCGCACACTGGCGTCTCACTACACAACAAACTCTCAGCTATTGTACAAGCGTTACGATCCTACGCATAACGTAAACACACAGTAGAGCCAGAGGCTTTTTTACCTAAGGAATGATAGTTGCATCTCGGCCCTGCTCTTGATGACGGATAACAATATCATACTCTGCAATTGATCGGGCCCTAACGGGGCTATTATTTGCAGTAGATCATGTTGCCATGTTCACGTCCACACCATTACTCCCAGGCCATCTGGGATTATGGCTCAATGCAAGCACTACCTTATAACCAAGAGTGCAGACAGGGGGAACATCGCAGTGATGATACTTGGGGATGAAAGATGAGCGGTGCAGATAAGGTTAAAAGATCTGTCCCGTTTCACCTGTATGATCCAGCGCTGTAGGGGTTTCACCCAGTCACGAGCTTGCATGTATGCGTGCCTCGGTACTATCGTCAGAAAAATATCTTCAGAACCTGCCTTGGGCCGCGATATGGTGCATCAGAGTGTAAGTGGAACAATGGTTTGGAATCATAAAGAAATGTTTGCTGTTTTAGGACCAGCTCTAAGGGACTGCAGATGATTCTATGCGATGAATCTGTTAGGTTTATAGGACGCTTGGAACCTGGAACGGTCAATAATCTCAGTTTGGTCCCGTCGACTACATAAGAGTGTGCGGAATATGAGACCACAACTAAGAGCACGGCAAAATCATCGGCTTGCTCCATCGTTCAAGCTGACTGTGATGTTATGAAGTAATAAGATGGGCTTGGCCAAGCATCTCTGGCCAGTCCGAAGGCTAAAATGCTGCTTCAAGCAAGCCATGCCACCCAAGGTAGAAGTGTGCTGAAAAACCTAGGTCAAAAGTAACAGATCTCCAGCATATAAGACACAAATACAAGTATCCTGAAGTAACCACAGAAATGAAGTTCGAACTGCGAAAGCCCTACGGAGACGATCAACCGTACCACCCAGAAGCGCTGACCTGGGTCTCTTCAGTTGATTGCCGATGTGGAATAATACTTTCGTTGATATCGAAAGCCTCAATGAGGTCTTCCCAAGTTTCGAAGTCGAGGTGAAACACGGCTTGGTGTTTAGAGATGCCCTCCTCCTTGATTTCCTTTGCACCACGAGGTTTAGTAGCATCTGTCCTGTGTTAACAACCGCCTTACAATACCTAATAAGGAATGGGACCCACGAAGTGTTGGTAGCATACTGCTGTCGTTACCAATTGCCGCAGTTCCGTCTCTGATTAGAAAGCTCACGTAGAAGAGGTTCTCTACAGTTTGGCCGAAGGAATGGGGATTGATAACGAAGTGGAAGAGCGGGATACCGGCGTCGTCGGCAACGCCATGCTTCATCATCAAGGCTCTAATCTGCTCTTCTGTCATGTCATCGTCGACTTCTTGTTCGACTCTATTGGGCCCCTCAACCATTTGGTGAACGAGAAGGTCTCTAATGTTTTTACATAGCGTTGTCAGGTTCGAGTTTTCGACTCTTTCCAGATCTTTGGCCTTAAGCTCCTCCGGATGTACAGCATCCTTAGGATTTCGTTTCTGAAGTCTTTCTCGATGTTGAGTTTGCTTGCGTAACCTTTTCTGCACCGACAAGGGTCCGAGGAGGAAACCGGGAACTGGAGGGCGGACGTTGTTGGGGAAGCACGCTTGACGACCAAGCCAGTCCCAATTGAACGCATCCCCCTCGTCAGCACCACCTTCAGCATCGCTGAGGTCTTCGTCGCTTTCATCTCTTCGTCGTGCCCTACGAGATGCTGCTGGATCACCACTACTTGGAGCACGACGCATAAAGGTAATGCATTTCCCTACAAAGTCGTCGACATCTATACCCTGCGTTGCGTCCCCGAGATTCAGTTGAGTCGTCCTCTTAGCAGAGAGGTCTGCGGTAGAGACGAGAAGCCGCGAATCTAGGGTTGCATCGGATGTCTGCTTGACCGATGTAAATATATCATTCGCCTTATTGAGCGTTTTGATCAACCCATCGGAACCGGATGCCAGGTATTCAGCGCGCGAATCTGTATATAATTAGATGAGATTACACCATTTAAGATATGAGAGGGTTTGACATACCATTTAATTCCCTTGACAGATCTCTGATCTCTTTGCGGATGCCCCTTCGCTCTTCCATACTCTGATTAGGATCATAGTGCTCGATGTCGTCAATTTCTTCCAGCTGTTTCTGGTGAGCTACCTGGCTCGCGTTGGGGACATTGCGTTCGCTCAGCTTTCTTCTCTTGCTGGCCCGTGGTGTTGCTGCCTCAATAGATGTGGGTGTAGGTAGTTTTGGCGGTGGCATAGCTTTCGACTTGCCATTGCTGGCGCGCGCAGAGCTCGTCGCAGCCGCTCGATTTTCTTTATCGGATGAAAATGACGCGGCAGGAGATGGGGAAAGTGAGGCTACGTTAGATACGCGCCGTTGCCTTCGTCGCGTCGGTTCTCCATCAGAATATATCTCTTCCTCCTCAGCATTCTCTTCTGCAGGCGCGGAAAGCTTTGCTTGACGTGCCATAGGGAACGTGATAGATTTAGGGATGTGGTGGGTAAAGCTGCTTCGTTTGCGTTGGAATGACGCAAAGTCGCAGCGCGACCAGGTTTGCCAATATCCTCTGATGCCTATCCTTTGATCTTGATCAGGTCGTGAACCAGGCTATTTGTGAATGGGTAGTACTTTTGACAAAGGACCCAATAGTAGCGGATTTGTTCGAAAGAAAGAAATCTGAGCCTTAGTTCTTGGTTGCGGCTTGGAGAGCATTTGCTTGTCCGTTTTCCGCCAATTTACGCGGTGGTCCATGCACTCGTCTCCTAATCCTCGGGAGCTACTGTAAGTCGAAGAGCCGTCTATCCAACTATAAACCTCGACTGGGCAAGGCTTTCTACGGCAATTAAATAAAGCGACTATCACAATGCTCAGTAGAAGCTATGGAAGAGTATTCCTTTGCCAACTCCAGTGCTCTTGACTATCCTGTCAGTGTCAGAATGTTCGTTCCTGCAAGAAGGATTTACGATGCGGCCTGCTGACATGAAGCAGTGGCAGCTTAGATGGGCAACACAACCCCCCGCCGTTCTCCACTCTACTGCAAAGACCTGACTTGAGACATATTGGTTCAAACACAAGGTGCACTGACGTATCCTATAGCGCTGTAAAATTGCCATACTAACAAACCCTAAGTCTGTATTCTGATCTCTACGTGACTGTACAGTTATGGGCGGACTCTAAGCCGTTGACCGTGCCGCTTCAGACGGCTTACCGGTCATTCAAGAACTCACGGATCTGGAATGAATGGCTGGAGCTCCCAATCACTATATCAACTCTCCCCCTAAGCTCTCAGCTCGCTATATCAATATGGGATCTCTCGCCAACAGGAGGGAAAGGCGCCAGAGGTCATGCCATACCTTTTGGAGGCACTACCATATCGCTCTTCGATAAGGATAATACCCTCCAGAAGGGCAGACAAAAGTGTCGAGTATATCGTCATAAAGTGGCAGATGGTTTCTCATCAACAACCACCCCCGCAGTTCCGCCTCCTCGGAGAAAGCGAGGCGACAATCTTAGCAATGACCATACCATGACGGCTGAAGAGGAGGAGCTTGAAAGACTGGAAGGACTTTTCAAGAAGCATGAAATGGGCGAGATACCGCGGGTGGATTGGTTAGACCAACTCGTGTTCAAAGCGGTGGACCAGAAGAGGTTACAAGTTGAAGCTGCAGCAAAACTTTCTTCGAAAGCGATACGGCAGCAACCGAAGTATACAGACAAGAGCTCTACTGGTGCCAACGACACTACTTCCAAATCTGCAAAGGATGAAGACGTAGACCCAGAATCTCAAGATGACGGCGCTGAGAGATTCCACTTGACTATCGATTTCCCACGTTTCGACCATCCCATTGTTTTTACAGATTACGAGTATGCTCCTCCTCCAATCTCATCTCAATTACATAATGCGTCACTCAGCGGTAATGTAAATTTGAAACCCCCACCAGAAGTACAGCTTGGCCCAGGTATCAACGGTACTGGAGGCGGAGATGGAGATGACGATGAGAACGCTCCACCGCTGATCAGAATCTACGACCCCGAAGTTGGTGCAAAGGACAATCCGGCAGAGAGTAAACATCGGCGCTTAGTGCGAAGCCACCGTACTGGAGTTCTAGACCGAGATCTCAAGCCAAACGCCAAGATCAGGGACGAGCTGAATACGATCATGTCCTATGGACCAACCCAAGAACTCAATGCAGAGGAAAAAGACTTGGTATGGAAATTCAGGCACCATTTGACGCGGGACAAGCGTGCTTTAACCAAGTTTGTCAAATCAGTAGCATGGCAAGACCACAATGAGGCACGACAGGCTGTCCAGATCCTACCAAAGTGGACTGAGATTGACGTAGACGATGCTCTGGAACTTCTAGGTCCAACGTTTGATAATCAGGCGGTTCGAGCTTATGCTGTGGATCGTTTACGGGAGTCGGATGACGAAGAACTGCTATTGTATCTTCTCCAACTAGTACAAGCACTCAAATTCGAGAAGATATCTTCAGAGACTGATGATGACGGTACTCGAGACTCATCATTAGCTAGGTTCCTTATCAGCCGTGCTACTAACAACCTCATGCTTGGCAATTACCTGCATTGGTACCTCATGGTAGAGTGCGATGACAGAAGCCCAGACCAAGCGAAAGAGCATCGCAAGCTCTTTGCTAAAGTTGAATTCGATTTCATGATTGAGCTCACGCAAGCTCCGGATGGGCCAGAGCGCCGGAAGACCCTCTTACGTCAAGGGGAGCTAATCACGGTTCTTTCCAAAATCTCCAAAGAGATACGCTTCTCGCGCGAAGACCGCCCTCGGAAGCTGCAACGATTGAAGAAGTACTTGGCTGATCCAAAGAACGAGTTGCTGACATTCGATCCACCCCTGCCTCTGCCTTTAGACCCCAGTGTCTCGGTCGTGGGCTGTTATCCAGACGAGTCTATGGTCTTCAAGTCATCTCTTTATCCTCTACTCATCCACTTCAAGACTTCCGATTGTAAGAAATACCCCGTTATTTTCAAGACTGGCGACGATCTCCGCCAAGATCAGCTTGTCATCCAGATCATCTCCCTTATGGATCGCCTCCTTCGAAAAGAAAACTTAGACCTAAAGCTGTCGCCGTATCGCATTCTGGCCACAAGCGCCAACGCCGGAGCCGTACAATTCGTACCGTCCATGAGCTTAGCAGCCGCTTCAGCTAAATACAAGGGCAGCATCTTAGCCTATCTCAAAGCAAATAACCCAGACGACAAGGAACCGCTCGGTGTGCGAAGAGAAACAATGGACACGTTTGTAAAAAGCTGTGCCGGTTACTGCGTCATTACCTACCTTCTCGGCGTCGGAGATCGCCATCTGGACAACCTCCTACTAGCCCCTGATGGTAAGCAACTCCACAAAGCCTCCATTGTTCCTAGCTAACCCCAACACCCAAAAAGGCCACTTCTTCCACGCCGACTTTGGCTACATCCTCGGCCGCGACCCCAAACCCTTTGCCCCGATGATGAAACTCTGCAAAGAAATGGTCGAAGGCATGGGCGGCAGCGCCTCCCCGCACTACGCCGCCTTTAAATCCTACTGCTTCACCGCCTACACCACTCTGCGCAAGTCCAGCAACCTAATCCTGAATTTATTCGCGCTCATGGTCCACGCCAATATCCCGGATATCCGGCTCGAGCCCGATAAGGCGGTGTGGAAGGTGCGGGAGAGGTTCCATTTGGAGCTGAGCGAGGAGGAGGCCATGAGGGGGTTTGAGACGCTGATTGCGGATAGTGTTGGGAGTATTTTTCCGGTGGTCATTGATACGATTCATAGTATGATGCAGGGTTTGAGGGCTTAGGGGAGGTTACTTGGGAGGTGGGTTTGGTTGGGGGTGTTAAAGGAATTGGTTCTTTCTGAAAATTATCAATATTGACTAGAATTAGTCTCAATCATGCGATTTAGATTTCGAATTCTACCCTCGTTCCTCCCTTGATTAATAGGCAGCTGTCGTAAAGTCTATTCCACACTCTCTACGAAAATCGAGCTCCAAGATTTATAAGATACCCGCCCTCTCCGCTACTCAGATGCTTCTATAACCTACTTTTACACGCCCCCCAAAAACACCCTTCTAAATGCTACTGCTCTTTCTACACTCATAACCAAACGCTATACTTATATATCCACTGCCATATACAACTGACTCCAAAATTCTAATCTTGCACACGATACCCTCGCTCACCCATGCTTCTTCCACTTCTTCCCAACATGATTCTTACATCTCACACTCACCGTCCTCACCTCCCTCTCGCCCTCAACCACCAACGCCGTCAACTTCCCACCCTTCACGCAACTACTATCGATTCCCATGCTCCACTTCGCAACCCGCAGCCCCCTTCGCGAATCATGCCCGTAAATCACAGTCGCCCGCTCTTTCGCCGGCAGCACGGTCTGGTATCTATTCCACAGCTTGGCCCAAGGCGTGCCCTTGGCGCGACTGCTCGGGACGTGGTTGTGGAGATCGATGGTGCGCATGTTCATGACGGCGGTGGGGTCTTGCACCTCGAGGGCGAGACCGGGGACGAGGCCGGCGTGGACGACGTGGGTAGGGCCGAGGTGGGGGAGGTGGCCGAGGTGGAGGATTAGAGGGCAGGAGGAGAGGTAGTCAATCTGGGCTTTGGTGAGGGTTTGAGCTAGGACGCGGTCGTCGTTACCGCCGCTCGCGAGTTTCAATTCGTCCCTGTTCTTCTGTGGTTGGGAGAATTTGATAGGGCGATTGGAGCCGGCTAGTGGAGTTATAGTTTCGTCGACTAGGCCTGGGAGAGTGAGGGGGTGGGATACTGTGTCGCGGTGGGCTAGGAGGATGCGGTCTTCGTGGTTACCGCGGACGCAAGAGGCGCCGAGGGAGATGGCGAGGTCGACGACGGCGGAGGATGAAGGGCCTTTGGAGACGAGGTCGCCGGTGAATACTAGGTGGTCATCGCGTTCGTTGAAGGATAGTTTAGATAGCAGATGGACCACTGTGAGAATGTCAGCCATATGCACATCAGGAGCCGATCTCATCTTGCCGGAAATCAGAAGGTAGAATAGCAGGATACTTACGCTCATCATGGCACCCATGCACATCTCCCACAAGAACAAGCCTCCTCCTATCTCCTTTCTGTGGCACTAGCTTTTTGTCTAGTGTCTTTAACTGCACCATCCCTAAAAACGCCGGTGTCATATTATGTCCGAACAGCACATGGCCTTCGCTCATCGTCAAATTCAAAGATTCGTTCAACGCCTTGTTTTCCAATCGCGCAGGTTGCACCCAGCCTATCCAAGTCGCCCATATAAAGCTCAACAGCGACATAATTGATAGGAACTCAATCGCATACCGCCGAAACCGTGGCGCTGATAGTATCTGAAGCAAGGATGGGGGATCCTCGTCGGAAAAAGTTGGGGAGGACGGCGAGGAGTCGGCGTATAGGTTATTTCGCCAATCGTTGCGAACGTACTCCAATAGAGGTCTTGAATACCGCCGGTCTCGATATGCGTGAGCGTGTCGGGGAGGCCACTGGAACTCTGTACCATCTTGAGGACCATAGCGATTACCATTCAACGTCGGATTCCCTAAGCCTCGCTTCTCGTCCGAATAGGAATCTTGGTATTGGTTTCCATGAAACCCCACATGGGTCTCGTTTCTCAACCAAGCTCTAGGCTTTTCGTCCAGAAAAGGAACTTGATGTAAGGATTGTGGTTCGTCGAGATCGAAGTCATCTGAACTTTGGTCGGAGTCCGAGCTGTATGTGTTGGGGACATTGGAGGGCAGGACAGATGAAGGAACCGTGCTCGCAGGCTCCATATGGGAACGGGAGCCAGGCATCGCAACTTGTTCGGATCCTTTGGAGAGACGCCATGAAAGTCGTCGAGAACAAAGGAGGCGAAGCTTGGAGTCTTACATGAGGTAAGCTGCAGGGATTGCATTAATGCCCGGACGAGGGGGGGAGATGTAAAAGCTTTGACCATGCCCATATTTGAACAACATACAGCACCTTGAATTACTACCCCCTAGAATAGAATGCAGAACACAGGTACATTTGGAAGAGATTGAGAGCAAAGTAAGCTGAAATCATTGCTTGATGCATTGCATAGACTGTATGCATACTATATTCGTCACTTGAATAGACAAAGGACGAAGCACAAATGATCAGCGCACAATTGCTGCGAGGTACTTTGTGTAAAGTAAAGGCCTCACCAAAACTCAGGTAGATCTAAGTCGACATTCGCTGTTCATTATAATTCAACAAATACGTTCGCTTTGTAAAAATTGAAACACTATGACTTCATGGCCATATTTTACATGTTAATATCTTCGAATCACATATGTTTTCCTCTTTTCATACGTCTACATGCTCGTCGAGCGTTCATGACTATCTCATTCTCGTTCTGAGGAATGTCTTATTCAGATCTATCTATGAAACTATGAAGCTATCTTCACAAGAGAGAAACAGGACAAGATCAGATAACTGTTGCGGAAGTGCTCAAAGGAAATGCGTGTTGAGATACGAGGTCATATGGGGCATATTGGTATTTTGGTTGTTGCTGTTCGGAGGCTATCTAGGAGGAAGGTGAAAACTCTACTAGCGGGCCCCAGCCCTACCAGCCCTATGAGGCGGAGGTTACCAACTCCCCTATTTCCAACAATGCGCAAACAAGAGAATTTTATATCAATGATTTTGCTTCTGCTTCATGTTCCTTCACGACTTCGTCGACCTTTCGACCTTTCTTTTATATCATGCAGGTCTTTGTGAAAACACCAAACCAGCATTAGTAATCGAGTCTGCCATCGCCACTCTTGATATGGTTTCCATGAAAACCAAAAGCTACTACACTCTCCATGCTCGCCCTCCCTACCTCCTGTAGATTTCTTGCATCGAGTACCAATAGATAGCTCTTTCCCTTGGTGCCATCCAGTACGACGCTTAGCAAAACCCCCTCGTCTTCTTCGTTGCCGTTTGGGTCAGGTACAAAGATGGGTTCTCCAGGAGTCTGCCCATGGTACTGCCACGTGATATTCTTATGAGTGTGGGTGTCATACTTGGTGATCTGATCAAAAAAGGTCGAAGCACCGGTATCTGAAACACCATATATGTAGCGATAAGGACGTGTAATGTTTCTGAAGTTCATTGTAGGAAGCTCTACCGAGGAAGACTTTGGAGCAGCCCACTCAAGAATAGCTTTACCCATGCCAGATTCGAGCTTGGCTTCAATGTTAGGAAGCCGCCATCTCTTGATCGCTGGCCGTGCGGAGTCGCCTTTCTTGCCGACAAAATCTCGTGAGCCGGTAGAGGTGGCTTTCACATTGTTATAGTAGAGTTTTTTAAGAATGTCACAATTGTCATAGGCCACTAAATCGGCTACAATGTCAGTCTTAGAGGAGTCTGTTGTTGAAGGCTCCTCCCAGGCGTTGATGGTGTGAAAACAGAAGAAAGGGGTTGATTCGTACGTTGCAACAACGCCTGTGCCATGCTTGCGGTCGACGACGAACCACGTTGATGGGATGGACTCATCGAGAGGGTTGAGGGCATCGAGAATGTTTTGCTCCCAAAGGAGCTTCGCACCACCGTATGCGTAGTAGCTACCCCAGACGCAGAGAACGACATGGTTCTCAGTCAAGAAAAGAGAATGAATGTAGGCGCTTTTGGCATTCGTAATCGTCGCGAGAATCTCGGTTTCGCCAGTCGAGGCAGAGACGTGGAAAACACGATACGTAGGCTTACGGCCTACATCCAGGTTGAAGTTGTACACGTCGCCTGTAACGGGGTCTGACTTGGCATGTGCAGCGGACATGGCTCCTTTGAGATCAGGGTGTAAATTTGTTTGCTGGGCCATACCAATGGGCTCCAGTGTTTCAGGGTCCAATCGCTTGAGGACGGTGGCGTCCGTCTTGACCCACAAAGTCTGGATACCAGATGCATGACCTCCACCTTCTTTCTTGGATGATTTGGTGGATGGCAGACCTGGTAGGTCGATAGAAAATGTAACGTTCACATTGGCATCGGCTTCGCGAGGAGTGAACATGCTGGTGAACTTTTTGAAATAGCTTTCGCATGGGTCATGCTTCTGGCCGAAAGTAAACCCCTTGAAAGATCCCGATTTACGGATGTTTTCAATGAGCTTATCTACAGTCTTCCGAGAGTTGTAGAAAACTTTGGTCTGTGCGCTGGGTTTGGACGGGGCTATGATCTCAAAGCGATGAACCTGGGCGAAGCCATCGAACCAGTGAGAGGCTGTAAACGTTGTACCTTTCTCGGTGACAACTTGGCAGCCACCCGGACCAGTGCGGTATAGTATGCCAGCTGCATAAGCTGGTATCTGTCCGGTCACAACGAGCTCAACCGGAGAGCGATAGTCAACATCTCCATCGAACTGTATGAGTATCAACATGGTACTTATTGTGGGTACATATGTCAGTGACTTGCCCCCTGCTCGTTCTGCCATCCATTGTACGGTTCTAAGCGATCGGTGCCCATCGCCATAACAGATTTTGCGCTAACAATAGTCGATCCAGCAACTTTGAGGACCTAAGCCACTTGGGAGCTTGTGCAAGCAAGAGCTTAGTGATGTATAAGAATCTTGAAGGAATCTGGAAGGATAGGGTAGAGTATAGGATTCTAGAGTGTCGCTATCTTTTTGGGAATTGCACTATAATGTACCGGTCCTTAGAGATCGATACTGGAATAGAAGCTTATAGACGTAGATTTGTGAAGATAGCCCATGCTGATGCTGGGAAAGGCCAACTCTTATACCTACACATAACTCACAGTTCTAGCAGAACATCTTTCATGTGGCTACACTTTTGGTCGGACACGGACCAACCCCATCAATTCGTCGGCCGCAGCAAATTCGAGGGGCCCAGGCATCCAAGTCTCAAGTGTTGTGTAGCAAGATAGAACGCTCGAATTGCATGAGGAGAGATGCGCATCGGGATTAGACCGATGGGACAACAAATTTTGATCCAAAGCTGCCCAATTGACCGCCGTGCTTTCTACAAGGACAACTCGAGACTGGCCGCGAAGCAGTTTTGCATAGACTTCGGTCGTTGAATACGACTACATTACGCACGCACGGCACTGCACAGCATCTGCCCGCTACGTCCGTAAAATCTTTCCGGCTGGAATACAGGCCGGCTTTTAGAATAAGTGGCAGTCTTACCAATTTTTCCATCCATTCCTTCAGGTAGAAAATGATAAAGCTTTTCTAGGGCGACGTTCTCTGTGTCAATTTGTACAAGTTTATTAGACACGGTCTTCCAAGGTCGATACAGCTAAGTGCCCAGGCGCAACAGGCAATGTAGATTTCTATGGCAAAAGTCGTTGCCGATTGTCAAATTAACCGATCCCCACCAAAACATATTCTAGGCGTTTTACTACCAAATCCACGAGAAAATCAACAACATCGCCATGAAACGACCTCGAATATCTGATTTAGAAGACAACAGACTTTCTGCTAGACTACATCCACTCGAGCACGTGTCCAACAGTTACGGGTCGCGGGTCACAAGGCTTCGGAAATTCGTCAACAAACGGGAGTTCCAGAAAGAACTTAAACTGCAATGATTAAAGCTTCTGTTCGACGGCCTGGTGCAGAACGTTCTGATTGACCTAGCAAGCTAGATGATGATACAGTTAAGAAGACGATCAACACTCTGAAAGGTCATTATAAGAGACATATTTGATCGTGAGGCGAATGCTGTGAGTACTTCGAATTGAGCTGCAGTGCAGACACTGTGAAAAGAGCTTTTAAAAAGGCTGAATATCACAAGTGCCGTGCCTGTCAGAAGAGCTAAATAAGCTATGAGCAAGCTGAGCTTTCTCAAGAATTTACAGTAGTAAATTCAAAAGATTCTAATTTTCTCTCGGATTTACTTTTTGTTGTGGCCATGCCAACCTGTGGAACCGTGGATGGAATGTTTGATCAATAGAGGTAGAACACTATTTATGTACCTACCTAGTGCTCAGAGTTCGCGCTAGGCCCAAAGGGAACGTGTTGTGACACAGGGCAAAGGAGATGTTACCTAGAAGGCGCTAGAAGGTGATGGGTAGTGTCGGTTAGGGTGTCGGTTAGGTTGGTTAGGGTGTTAGGGCTTGTAATGTGACGAGCCAGATCTGGGCCAGATCTGGGCTAGAAACCCCTTGTTCCTTCAGGCAGTCGTTTACTATGGCCGTAGGCAAACCCTTAGGGCTTTACCGTTTAGGAAACCCTATCCAATCCTGACCCCGTAACAATTTTCAGATGAATCTTATTTTTATCAAAACTCTCAGCATATGAATTGTATTATTAGAAATAATAAGAAACGAAATTGTTCGAACGCAGACAGTCAATTCAATGTATAAGCTATCGTTGTATGCAAAAGTCTGGTTCAGTTTTCGGGTTTTAGCGAATTTGGCGGGGAAAACACACAAATCAGCCTCAAATTTGGTGCAAATAGAGCAAATACCTAGATATCATCCTCACATCCTCAAAACATCTCAAAGCTTCATTTTTGAAGCTATACAAATCTCAGTCTCACACGAGGGCAATTCTGAATCCTATCTACCATGTTTCAAGCTCTTACTCAGAACCTTAGAAACGAGATTCAATTTCATCTAGCTCGTGGCGATAGCACAACGTTCATACACAAAGTCACTCATGTTATCAGGCAGCAGATCAATCGTATGCGTAAAAAACATCTTCATTTCAGCGATGTGACGTCTGCGCTTGATACGATTGATAGATCGAAGATTCTGAGTGAGTATCATGCTCAGAAGCTTCTTGACTTTCTCAATCAACGACTCATCGTCTATCAGAATGACATGATCTGATTTCTGTACGACGAGTTTGACATTGTCATCAGTCAAAGCACGATCAGCAGAATGCTCAAACAAGCTAGATACAGCAGAAAGATCGCTCAAAGAATCACTGCTGAGCGCGATGAGAAGCTTCGCAGCGAATGAGAACGACGACTTATGAGCTGAACTTCTGATCAGCTAGTCTTTCTCGATGAAAGCGCTGCTTGTGAGCGAACAGATAGATTCAACTTTCTTCTCTACTTTCTAGTCATGTTAATGCTTGTTCATTAACTGATCAAAAGTATGACTGAGTCTTGATTGACTTATCTCTGCACATCATTCAAAGTCTAAAACGATCGAAGAGATGAAGCATTTTGTCAGCATTTTTCATTGATGAATACATTGCATGAAAGATGCATCATGACTTCATAACAAAAGAGATTTTTCTGAACTTCATGTGATCACAGATGCTTTCTATATGCAATTCTGAAGAGATAAAATCGCGTTCAGTGATGATCATGAATAATGCTAGAATTCATCAATCAGCAGAGTTTGATGAGCTATGTGAAAGCTTTGAAGTGCATCTTGTCAAATTGTCACTCTACTCGTCTGACTATAATCTCATAGAAAGTTCATTTTCAGTGTTGAAAGCATGAATTAAAAGAAACGATGAGCTTGTTCGATGATATGATGAATTTAACGAGAAATTTGATGAATTTCTAAGAGTAGCAGTCAGATCACAAAGAAAGCGAGTTGATGATTCTGAGACACTTTTTCGCCTGACTGACATAGTTCATATATTCAGATGATATCTAGATATAGATAGACTCATCGTAGTCAAGCTCATCATGTTGCTTCTTCGCTATCTCTGAATAATCATCTAAAGTGTTCTTCATCTTCTTCATCTTCTTCAAACTCTTCTCTTCGATCGATATTTGCAAGACTGAGATCTTGACTTGAGACTCTAGAGCAGATCTTCGAGCTTGAGCATTATATAGATGACTTCATGTCTGCACTGTTGAAGTACAAGCTTGCTGAGCTGATGTAGAAGATCTAGAGCGTGCTGTCGATGTATCTTTAGTCGTTGATTTAAATGACAATTTGTCATCTGAATCAGAATCTTTAGAGCGAGCATACTTGCTGACATCACGAGTCAGCTGTATGTCAATGTCAGCAGATATGTTTAAGCTCTTTCAATGACTTTCATCGCGCTCTTTTCAGCTTTGTATCGTTTGTAGATCGTAATATCAAGCATTCAGCTCATCGAAGACGTGTCAAAAAGAATGTGCTTGAGTGCTACTAATTCTGAAGACATGTCAGAAGATATAATCATGAAGATCATCGCTCTGAACAGAACTGCTAGAATGAACAGACAATGTATGTCGATGTCAATCGAGTATAGAAGAAGTCTCAATCTTCTCGAGCATCTTCAGCTTATTGCGACTATTCGCGTGCTTTTGTTGATTCTTTCTCTTTTGTCTAATTCTTCGCTCTTCGATCTTTCTTTCTTCTTCAGCTGTTGCTCTTTGTATCATCTGCAACGTCAATACGTCTGCTATGTTGATTGATTCATTCGTGATCTGCGATGACTATATAAAAGTAGACGACGATGTAACGACTGAAGAAGATGCTGAGAAAGAATTGACATGCTTGACTTGAGATCTCGCTGTCATCAGAACTTCTGTTACGATCCTAGCGACGCACCTATGTTGGTAGCTATGTTGGTGGCTATGTTGATGACTATCGCCGGCCGCTCGCCGCTAGGCTATAGGGTTGTTCCGAGGCCAACCCTATTCAGGGTTAGCTTATGTTCTCCTGAGTCAT
>JAABUI010000283.1_pt1 | contig 52361 bp, 41 predicted proteins | sample 5559111 | NCBI WGS metagenome assembly JAABUI01 (sample SAMN10711870, study PRJNA513365) | rock metagenome | isolation source: Antarctica rocks | place: Antarctica: Victoria Land, Buttleship Promontory | reverse complement strand
TAATAAGCTAGACGAACTTAGGCTAGAAAAGAGTACTAGGGTAGATTATAGAGGCTTAAGCTAAATAAGATATAAGGAAGACCGGGAGGGTAAGTATAAGAGCGGGACGAATAGGAAAGACTATAAAATCTAAATCTAGAGGAGGAAAGGAGATTAGAGGATCAGTAAAGGATAGGACTCGACGAGTTACTCGATATAGATTAAGATATAGACTTATAAGCCGGGGAAGATATTTAGGCCGAAAGCTTAGGAGCCCGACTAGAGGAAGTATCTAGTAACCTAACGGTACGTATTAGCTTCTAGATTCGGGATAGAGGTATCTAGAAACCCGCATTAGCTTATATAATTAAACGCTCCGACTGCTCCGAAATCGAAAAGGTGGCGATAAACTAGGTACGGGGGAAATAGAGGCTTTTTAACACCGAGCTTCGTATGCTAGCTCTATAATAGTATTATAATACTATAATCGCCGATGGCACCTATACGATACTTTTAATCCGGGAATTAGAAATTAATATCGATAATAAGCTACTATTATCTATAATAGATATTAGTATCGAAGTAAAGGAGTAAGGTCGTTATTTCGAAACTTAAGAAGGTCTTAACGAGATATTATAAAGTCTAGGCAGCTATAAATATCGTACGTACGGTTCGCCTAATAGCGAATATATCTACTCGGCGACGATAGTAAAAGTCTTAAGAAATTTACCGTTATATCGGTATCTAAGGTTCGCGCTAATGAAATATCCCGTTAAGAGTATAGGCGTATAGGGAGTACCGGGGATAGAATTTCTAAACGGCAGTATATACTAAATAAAAAAAAACCCCTATAGTCTAGTAATAGTATAATAGATTTAAAGATAAGATCCTTTCTAGCTACTCTTTTCTTATACCGTAAATTACATAGTATCCCCTAGTCTCCGGTCTATTAAGCGGAAGCTATTACTACTTACCGCCCGAGTAGGTAGGTAGCTATAATACGAAGGAGATTCTAACCTTAGCGTAAGTAGCCTCTAGTCGAGCTATATCGGAAACGCCTTAGAATTAGATCCTATGCCTACCGAAATGTTCTATAGTAATATAATAAAGTATCTTTAAGCGCCTCTCCGACCGGACTAGTTCTAAAAGCTCTATAATTAGAGACTCCTTACTAGGGAGGCTATCGTTTATAAGGTAGAGCGTTTCGAATGCGGCGGGTAGTACGTCGACTAAGCGACGCTTAATCCTATTCCTACTCCTATTTAGAATTAGGACCGATAGAGCGCGAATTATTTTAAGGGTTTTAAAGTTAAGTAAAGATCCGAATAATATTATATTATTCCTAATCGCACCCGAGCCATTTACTAGGAGTGTTTAAAGGGAAGGTTTACTCGACGTAAGGCCTTCGATTATAAGAGGACCTAGTTCGATACTAAAATCCTATTTATTATTACGGCTATCCTCTTCGGACTAAGTAGATTAGTTCTATTCGTATTTAAGTAAAATAAGGGCCCTATAGGAACGAAGTATATAGAATAACTCGTCCTCGAGCATTTCGTATCCGTAAAGCTCGAGATCTTAAATAATAGAGCTCTTAGGTAGAGGCTTCTAGCTATAACGGGAGGTAGAGAGCCCGTAAGTATAGAACCTATATAAAGACGGAAGGTTTATAATCGGTAGCGCCTCGTTATAATCTAGAGAAGATACGGCCTCGATACGCACGTCTTTAAGGGAGGCGAACGCGTGCCGATAGGATAGCTCCCGTTACGTATTAGTCGAGGATTACGCTTTCGATCTCGACGGCATTACTCGCTCTCTTATATACTACGCTAGGTTATTAATATATTAAAGAGGAGAAGAAATATTTAGTAATAAGACCCTAAGATTAGGTAATATAGAGAGCATTAACGCTTCGCGAGCGTTAGAACGACTAGCCTTAAAATCTATAAGCTATAGTCCTCCTTCTAAACTAGAAATACCCGTGGCGTTTACGGCTATACGTAAGCTATTACGGCTAAGTAAACCTATTAGCTCTTCGTTAGTAGGAGCTATACCGATTCTATTCTTAACCTTAATTATAGCCTCCCGTACTAATAAGGTAAGCCGCGGCCGATCTAAAAATGTCCTTATAATAAGAGCGATAGTAATAGAGTAACTCCTATCGATACGTGCGTAGAGCGGGGCTTCGATAACGTTATATAGTCGCCGTAAGTAGAGTAAAAGGTTATAGAAGTCCCGCTTTAAAGAGTAGTATTACGAGCCTAAGCTATCCTCCTAGGAAGGTAAATAGCTTAAGATCCCGGCGAGTACCTCCGTAGGAAGTTCGTCGAGGCCGGCTATATCGTATAGTAGTAGTACGCGAGGAAATTACGAGAGGAAGAAGGTTATAGTATTATAATTTTATAAAGTACTCGAGTATAGCTAAGGGGAGATTAAGTAATATCCTAAGTGCGTAATAAATTAGGGGTAAAGAAAGTGCTTCTAAATTATAACTAAGCGTTAGATCCTTCGCGAACCCTTGCCGCTAGTATCGACTCTACTTCTCGTCGCTATTTCTATTTATAGAAAGAAGTTAAGCCCCGTATAGCCGAGCATTAACTTCACGCTCGATACTAAACCCTTCTCGATTTAAGGGCGGGTTATATAGGAAAGGTCCCTAGTTTTAGAGTATCCCTTAGAAATAGACGATATATCGATAGCCTTATACCTAGCGGTGGCGTATAGAGCTAGTAGAGGTAGAGATAATTACCCTATAACCTTAGTATCTCTTTTAGATATAGTTAGATAAGGCCCTTACGTAAGGTTAAATATAATTAATTTACTCTTATTCGGTTCCGCCTCCTACTATAAAATCCTTCTCGCTTTCTTATAATAAGAAAAGGTCTAGAGGCGCTTTAAAGGAAGCCCGGCCTCTTTATATATCCTTCCGGCGGTAGATACCTATCTATCTATTAGTCCTTTCTCTTCCCTTTCTTACGCATCCTCCGGGCTTTACGTTTCCGTCGTCGTTATTATTATTATCGAGCTTACTATTATTCTTTTACTTTACTTAGCTTATTAACGTTTAATTATTAGGCCTTTATCCTATTAGCCTTATTAGCTATTAGGTCCTAATTAAACTAGTAAGGGCCTTATCTAAATATATCTAAGAGAGAAAGAAGTATATAGGTAATTCCTCCGGCGGATTAGATAGCGATTTCTCGGGGTAGCTTTACTACGGTCGGTTAAGAATGTTTTTTTAACTAATAGGCGTATTCTAATCTATTATTACCTCTATAAGCGATATAATTATAAATAAGATATTATACTAATTTCGATAAGGGTCCTTAGAGCTCCTCGTCCTAATATACGAATAACGCTCTATACTAAGAGTACGGAATAAAATAGCCTCGAAACGCTCGCTATAGAGGTAAACTATAACGCGAAGCCGCCTATAGCCTACCTTATATATAATCATTATTAATAATAGTGCAACTTTAGGCTTTACGCTTTAATTACTTTAACGAAGTCCCTTTCCTTTTAGAGCCGGCTCTCAGCCTATATTAGTAATACGTAATTACCGTAGGTTTAAGAGTAATAACTTTCTTTTAAGTATAGCTTCTATTCGCCTTTAGCCAATATATATCGTCCTATATAGGCGGTATAAGTAAAAATTTCCCCCTTATTATGCGGTAGCGTAGATATATAGAGCGGAGAAACTTACGCTTAGATAAAGAGATAATTATTTACGTCTTTAAGCTCTTTCCGTACTTCCACTAACGATAGCTCTACTACTTCTCTCGACTAATATAGATACCTCGTGAAGAATGCTATGCTAATGCCCTATAAGCCTTATAATAAGTTTAACTAAGTATATCGACTAATCTGCTTCTCCTTTTAGCCTTTCGGTAATAGACCGATCGCCTATATAGCCCCTTCTTCTTTAACGTTAACGAAGCCTACGTTTTTCATTTGTTCCGCAAATAAGCTACTGGCGCACGGATTGACACCCGCCAAACGAGCTCCTTCCATAATGTCTCCTCAGCTATTGAATGCTTTTTCTTAGCTCTCCACTTCTGGCCCATAAAACCTTATCCTAACGGTCAACATTTTCTTGATAAGGAGTAACCGTCACCTTCTAGGGGACTAAATTCTCCGTACCCTATTAATATTTCCTTAAGCATTATAAGAATGGCTGCGTGTGGTATTCCTCCTGTATTAGCACGCTCGTTTTCTCTGCTAAATACCTCGGCTAGTGTATCCCGTAAAATCCACTTATACCCATGCTCTGTAGTCTTTAAATCTTCGCTAATTCGCGGATAAAACGCAAATCCCTCCCTGCTCCATAGTGGACCCACGTCTCCTCCGCGTCCTAATAGATATAAAGATCCCGTAATCCCGTAGCTTCTTGTGCTAGTTAATCGAGCACCTTATACTAGAAAGAACTCTCGGGAGTAGTGTATAGGTAGGGGATCTCCTTAGTATAGTAGACAGGGTGAATAAAAATGCGAATGCGTTTTAAATGCTTAATGTTACTTCGACCTATTCGTTTAAACCATTTGAGGTTTCGTTCCGGCTCGGCGACTAGAAACGTATTTTTCGAGTAGAGGATCGGAGAGGCTTCGCTGTAGATCTACTTATACGTTCGTAATACGGATAGAGTAATAAGCGGATTAGCCGTAGGTTTATAGTGTGGTATAACTTACGGCTCGGAGATAAGGACGTGCTCGTATATGCGAAGGCGTGCCTTTAGCGGTAAAGAAAGGAAATCGAGTTGTGATTTCTGGGGAGGCATGATGTTTGCGGGCTATGAGTATGTGCTGTGAGGACTCAGTACTATATCAACGTAGCGACAGACCCGGCATCGGAGCTGCTCGCCTACCCGCCGAGAATGGTCGTTATCATCCACCAGACTCTCCAGTGCCAAACAAACGGGACCTACAGGTGTTCTGGGTACAAGAAGGATGACGAATTCAGGTGGGGCAGGGCCCGCTACTTAAGCTACTTCTGCTTACTAATCCGAGGTGCGGTAGTGGTGGTAGTACCGACACAATGGGTGTCGATTGTCACAGGATTCTCTACCGGAGGCCTAAGTCTAACCCCTCTCGCTCCAAGTCCCCTACTCACTCCAAAGTCTCCTCCAAGTCCCCTACTCACTTCAAATCCCCTACTCCCTCCAAGCTACTCTCAATGGCTGTTTCGCTCACCAAGAATCAAACGCCTAACGCAAGGAATGAGCCGAATCAGATCAATACAGAGGAAAAGCAAGCTGAGAGCATAGATGGTATACCTGAGAAGTATGAGGGAAGGGAATGGAAAGGGATGATTCACCGGGGCAGTCAAGATGAAGGAAGTTGCAAGCTTGGACCCAGCGCAACCAATAGCGCCCCAACCGATCGTCAGATGAAGACGGAAGAAACACGTGAGATCAACTAAGGATTGGCGATATCATTTTGTGAAACTGAAGAACTGGAGGAATTGCATAAACGGTACCCAACCTAGGACGGGCACAGGCCATGCTTTCCTCACTTATTCCAACCTGCCCGGCACTTTGGTATGGCACTTTGGTATTGGCCCTCTTTCATTGTCACATAAGTCTAATGTAGAGTATTCAAACGACGTGTGAGGGTTGCTAGATAGTTGATACGTCAGCCGGATTGAAAATATAAAGGGACTGGTGACAGCAGAATTTGCGACTTGTAATCATGATCAATAATGCTACACATCTTACTTAGCTCCACACCCTGTGAGAATGTTCCCTCACATTTTAGCTTGCATCAAGCTTCCTCTGCCAAACAAATTCTCTTCAAAATTGCATTCCTCAATGAGACCCAAGGCTGAAAAGTGTGTCGACATCGATTGCGATTATTAGCACCTCGGTGAACCCTAGGGGCCATTGCAAAAGAAGGAGTGAATACGTAAGGAGTTGCTGAGGACTCCATGGACCCACAGAGGATGTTAAGCGCCTTGAAGGGTAAGAAGCTGTGAAGTTTGACTTAGACCTTTCGTAGATGGTACCAACGTGTTTGACGACCGCACCAATTATCCGTCATGTGATCTGCCTACTGGCGCTTAGGTTACCTCAGCAAGCTCAGGCCCGGCGAGGGCGTTTAAAGCCTACTGCCTTTCGGCTGCGGGGTGCTTTTTTCGCCGACGTTGACGTCCTGATGCCGGTGCACACGCGGGGTACCTATAGAGACCGGCCATTCATCCCCAAAATCTGAAATACGCAGGCTACACCTACTATCTTTTTCAAACATCTGCATGAAATTGTGCTCATTTAAAACAATCCAACCGAATCCTTCTTCTCTGCAACACTGTTGATAAGGTAAGATGCATTCTGCACACTACACCATTCTTACACAATACGCCGTAAGCAGATGTGTGACAAAAGGATGCTTCACTACGCAGGATGTAACCATACCTTCGCTGCAGAGACCTTGAAATGTGCTGCTGCACGACGTCGTCCTGGGCAGCAACCTTGTGTCCCAGCTTCTGGCCACCAGCGTGACCTTCCCCAAACGCTAGATGCCCAGGACCGCAATAAGCCCGGAAGATGTCCTCCTTGCAACGGTCTTTCCCCTCCAAGCTCCCAAGGCTCGCAGGGATAAGGAGCTACGATAGGGTATGATCCTGCGCAACTATTTTGAGAGCTTTGCTAAGGCATAAGAGGATCTTGGTGCGTCGATAGACGTATCATGAGAGGAGCGGTCTGCATCGAACTTTGTTGTGAATGATATGGGTTTATGTTGATATGAAGGAGAAAGATCAGATCGTCTTTGCACGCTATTGAACACAGCGTCATAAAGTGTATTAAGACCTAGCTTCCAAGAGACACTTCAAAGACTACCAAAATTGCTATCCTGCCGCAAACCCGTATATGATATGTTCGCCAGTCTTTCTCCGCTCCCAGAGAAATGTTGCCGTACGCCTGTGTCATTCAGACAATGAGTGGGCTATGTGCCCCAGCGATAAATCTGGGTGTAACTGAGGGCCATCCTCAATGCCTGACCCTCGACGCGACTAAAGCTCCTGATTCAGGATCAGCTAAATCCAACGATCAATTAAGTTTTCAGGGAGACTTACAGATCCGTGCTGCCCCCTTTGAAGCTGACGAGGTAAACCTCATGAGGAAGCTCTTGTACATTGGCGTCTGGGTCTTGAGCGTAGTCTATATCTATAATGATGAAAAAGTGCCGATACTCCCGTGGCTGTAAATGTATAAAGTGTTGGCTGCTATCTTTCTTGTCGTAGCCAAAATGTGTTAAGAACTGGTCGACAATCTCCGCCTCATCCAAAGCCGCACTAGATTCCAGCCTGAGGAAGATACGCCTCGTATTTCGCGCGCTTATAGACATGGCGGCTTATCCACAGGACAGTCGATGGAAAGGTGGGAAGGAGCAGTTGGTAGGAAGTACGGGGAGTGCTCTTGATGTGCAGGTGCCAAGCAAAGCCTGCCGCATTTGACGCCATTTGGTCACGTGACGGAGGAAGCTTGTTGACGGCTATGTCAACCCATTGACTAAGTTATCCTCAGGGCTACGAGCGAGGATCGACCCTGGACACCACACCCAGGAGACAAGCCGGTGATCACTGAGCCAACCCTATCCCTCCCTTTACTAATTTGCCAAGGCCTGTGGGATCCTGACATCGACATATGGGCTTTGGGGCTGTTTGGTAGCTTCCCTCTTGCCTGCAAATTCCTAGCATTCATCGTCTATTCGTGACCGGTAAATGTTTCAGTTAGCAACGAACGAGCCACTTTTTCCATCGAGCTCTTTCGGTTTAACGACCAAACAGATCAACGAAGGGCACGAACGCCTCCTACATAAGGTAGTCGACGATGAAGATCAATTGCACCAGGGTTTCAAAGCTCATCTGAGTGAGAGGCTGCCACCCGACTTTGGAGTGGAAAACCTACAGCATTTTGCATTATTTCTTCGCTCAATGCTTCAGGAAGATCCGCAAGCGCGAATTTCAACCACCCAATTACTCAGCCATTGGTACCTAGCTGGAGATATGCAAACAAGCACCATGAGGAGATAGGGAGAGGCTTTGCCCGTTCCTTTTTGGAGCCACAATGGCAATATACACCTGTGGTGAATAGCATGTTCTTGGAGGCAGTGAAGGATGCCGCAGCTCCATCATAACAGCTCCGAGGCTACGAATGTCATTGCGCTCGCTATCGGGATTCAGTCGTCTGTTTGCCGCAAATTCCCGAGGGAGACCCTCGCACACATCCTCTGTATAGATCGCTCTCTTCTCCTCCAAGACAAGTTCTTCCTTTTGCGTCTGATCTGCGGCTGTGAGACCCTGCCGTTGGCAGAGTTTGATGAGCTGACCAAGGCCATTCCAGTCTCTGCTCTCAAAAACATCTCTCAATCATAGCGTGGGGAGATGGAGGCTATCGTTGTTGCGGCGGCGGCGGACCGGCGTGGGCAAAGGGGTCAAAGAGGGTAGGTAGATATGCCGGGTTAAGGGTATTAAATGAGACTCGTGAAGACCTGATTAGTCATCAAAAGCTGATCTTGAGCACCCCGTTTGAGTGGACACCATCAATGTTTCTGTTGCAACCCTCGACGATCCACGTGGCCACAACAAACATACGTTGACCGCAGCCATCGTTCCTACCTGCTGTACAAGTGATAGGCCTCAAGTCGCTCGGATTTCTGCCCAGCTATCGGTCACGTATAGGTCCACTTCGGATCTCTTGATCTTTGACCCTAGAGCATTGCGAGGAGCGTACAGGGAAACTATCACTACATTGCCCGACGCTGCCCTATACCGGAAGACCGTCGATGAGGGCGTCGCTGCGGAACCATGTTACTTTTGTATGGAGAGCTGGGAGATTGGCCAGGACGCCGTGAAACTGCGGTGCGAATGTCCACATTGGACGCATGAAGCCTGTTTGGCTAAAGCTGCATTCGAGACTGGTGGTTGCCCGACTTGCCGAACGTCCATGTTGGCTTTAGACGACGAAATTGTCCTCGAATGTGCTGCGACCGATGGCGATCTGAGCAAAGTCACTAGCCTACTTCAACAGGGCATCCAGCCCTCTCCCCCGGGCTTTGCTGACTGGACCCCGCTGCTGGCAGCAGCGAAGGCAGGCCATCAAGAGATAGTACGCTCGCTTTTGGTACTTGGAGCTTCCGTGTCGGAGCAGGATCGATATCAACGGACGGCGTTATATTGGGCGTCGAAAGGGGGCCATCCCGAGACCATAGCGGAGCTTCTTTCACGTGGGGCGGTCCTGTCCAGCGTACATGAGTGGGGCTACACGTTGCTTCATTTGGCGGTGGAGAGCAGGTCGACGGAGACGGTAGCGTTACTTCTGGACCATGGATCTGACTTATCTGCTCGGGATCGCGACGGGAAATCTGCATTACACATAGCGGTGGAACGGCGCAATAAACAGATAGTCAGCTTACTGGTTGGCAGAGGAGCCGAAGTGAACTTGATGGATGAGCGGGGATGCACGCCGCTACACTACGCCGCTCAACGGAACTACGGGAGAGTGACGAAGCTCTTACTAGACGGGGGCGCAGATGCAACAATCAGGGATATGACGGGACGCACTGTGACGGATTGGGCAAAGGGGAAGGACCCTCAATATGCTTTGGAAGCTCTTGATGGCAAGGAGTCGACAGGTTTCATTCTTTTTCGAGGCAATTTTATTGAGCCATAGTATGCCGACATCACATAACAAAGGAAGAGTGTTCAATACTTCTCTCCGGCCATCCACCTGTATCAGAGGCTTCGGACGTGAGCTGGTCAACAATCTCTGTCAAGCCCACATCTTCGCTTTTGAGGTACCTTGATTTGAACGTCGTACGGAAAGCTTCGAGCCCCTTTCTCAGAGGATGAGCTCTGATCGCTTTCAGCTCATTCTGCGAGAGCCCAGCCATATTCTAGCAAGGCGTTGCTGCAGTGAATAAGGTTGCTACGCGACGGTTTGAAGGGTTCTTGGCGAACCAAATAGTCACCAGAAGCCAATTAGAAGGTATCATATATCCGCGGGTGGTACCAATGCTACCCACAAGGACATCTCTGCGGCGCCCCCGCTTCACCAAAACCCGAGGTAATGTTTCAAAGGACCTGACGTAAAGCCCCACTAAGGTTTTGCCTAATTATTCGGGCGCCATTGCCTTTGACTCAACCTATACCTAAAATGATTTGCGCCTCAATCAAACGTTTATCTTCACGGCAGTATCAACTCGCTTTTCTAGCTCTGCCAGACCCGCCAATAATGCTCGTCCTATCCTGCTGAAGGACAGCTCTCGACATCCGTTGGGCATCAACGTCCAGGCTACCCACACTTTTGACCGTATTGACTTCTACCTCTTCTTGCGCTGTGCTCCCTTATCCTGCCCAAAAAAAACCCTTTAACCGCGCAGATTGCCACACCCGGTGACACTCGACCTCACTCATTCGACGCATTTAAAAACCTCACAGACAAGGTGAATATAAGCTGAGCTGTTTGGTCCACCCTAACGTCCATAAAGTTTACTTGTGCAGAATTCGCGACAGGCACGCCATTCAATCTCGCATTATATATCCCATTCCGACGGGGCAGTCTCTTTTGGTAGGCGGTGCGTCCTCTTATACGACCATTTCCGATTCTCAAATCGGTTCCTGTAGCTGCTTTATAGCCGTATTCCTCCCGATACTCGAGATCACGATTTGCCGTCCGCCTGGTTGGAAACGAACGCGATACCTGTCTACTTCATCAACGTCCCGCAAACCAAACTACCAGTGTCATCCACCGGACATACCGGGTTACTGAGAAAACTTTGGCATCTAGCTTACGCTACGACCTGCATTGGCAAAGGCATCGTGAGGATCCTCTCTAGGGCCTGGAGGGCTTATATCGACATGGGACAGGTCCGCTTTCTAGTCGCGGACGCCTTCACATCACTAGTCATTGATCATGTCCAAGAAGGTATGTCAGATAGTTTAAACACCCTTGAACGTACATTTGAAGCTAAAAGAATCCACATTCAGTGCGGGGATGTAGCACTGGAAGGAAAAGAAGAATATATTCCAAGTCACCTATTCGACGCAGCAGATTATGACAGATGGATAACATGCAGAGGTACATTGATCAGAGTCTATGATCCCAAAGCAGCGAAGAATACTCCCGCCTATTGGGAGCACCAAAACACTTCCGAAGTAGCGAAGAGTCGTGTTCCTGCCGGTTTTAAAGTTGAAGTGATAGTTGAAAATGTCCCGCATTTGAAGTCCCACTTCTCGGCCGACTTGGCCAGGACGCGAAGGTGCTTGAAGAGCAGCTGTCGACCATCTTTCGCATTGCTCATCATTGGAAGGCCATCCTCCTTCTCGATGAAGCCGACGTGTTTGTGCAGTCACGCTCTTTCGTCAACCCACATAACGCTCTCGTGTCGGTTTTCTTGCGGACACTTGAGTACTATCGAGGGATCATGATCCTTACGACAAATCGCGTCAAGGACATTGACGATGCGATTCAGAGCAGAATCTCCGTGGCATTGCATTACGGGCCCTTGGGGTTGGACACGAGAAAGACGATATGGGAAAGCTTCTTGAAGAAGGCGGCGACAGCCAAGGGCCGAGCCGAATACACATCCGTTGATCTTGACTGGCTATCCAGGAAAGAAGTGAACGGCCGACAGGTTTATTGTTAAACCAATGTGTGTGACGCTGTGCTGACCGATCGTCAATGTAGATCAAGAACATGATAAGCACTGCTCATACCCTCGCTGTCAGCGAGATGGTGCCGTTGTCGCGATCGCACTTGGAAATTGTCATCGACCTTGACAAGGAGTTTCAGAAAGATTATAACGGTGCCGGTCAGATGGCGAACAAAGCGTCCTACTTCTAGTATCGTCACCACAGCCTACGCTCTAGCTACCAAGATGAATACTCGTGTGGCCTATTCCCACGCCAAACAGGCGGTCAAGGCGAGCGAAACTTCATTCGCGAATTCAACGGCACAAACGTTGTTGAGAGTCTATGCTACTGACCTCACGACCGACGAATCCAGATTGTTCCTCCGTTTTGTACTGTTGGCGTGGGATTTTTGGACGGGTAGGACATCAGGGGAGGTTGGGCAGAGTAATAAATGAGCCTAGAATAAATCAAGTCTTACGGTCCGCAATTTGAAGAGCATGAAGCACGCTGTCTCTCCTACCGCTTTTCCAACCGTTGTCTTCTTCTCTTGCGTTACTGGTCCCAAGTCCTTGACCGCTTCCCGATCTATACTGTTCCCACGAATAGATACAATCGTGTTGTTCAACGGCCACACTATGGCTAGCCGGCTTCCGAAACTGAGCGTTGGCGTTAAGAGGGTAAGAGTGTCTTCCGAGAGAGCATTGGCCGGGCGATGCAGATGGTTATTGGTAATGTGAGCAGCTCCAGCAACATTTGTGCCCACAATTGTCACAGACTGTGTCTGATTTGATTCAGTCATGGATCGATTGGAGCAAGCGTTCCGTTGTCCCGTAGCCGGGTTGACCGTGGCGTTCGAACAATGAGCGGTGTTTCGTCGATAATGAATACCGCAACGATGCCAATAACGGTAAGTGTGACACATTTTGAAGGACTGGAACAAGATAGAGGAGATCGTGCTCGAAACATAAAACAGCCTTGACCGTTATCCACCTTGAATGCCAAGGTGTGTTATGATGTGACAGACTTCGGCTGGCAGTAGGCGACAATAGGTAACATTGTCGACATAAAGACTTGACAAGCCCATGGCCTCATCATCACGACACGACCTGCACCCCTCTACCTCTGCCAGGCACAAGCTAGCTACGAAGCAGTTAGTTCACAATGCCGATCGCCGAAGGAGCTCTACCCAATCTCAGACTGCAGTCTCGACGACCTTCAAAGTACGACGCATCATCGCGGTTGAATCACCCACTCGCCGGTCTTTCATGCTACATCATGTCTACGCGGTCGACCTTCCCCATGATCAGCGCTACTGAGGAAGTGAATTGCGGGGTCGGTTCCGACTGCGAGATCACTCTGGTTTGCAACAATATACGCTTCATCGTTCTTTTATCACGCCGTCCTCTGCCAGGATCTGACCACCTTACTTCCATCGAAGAGAGATATTTGAAAATACTTGATGGCGCCCTTGAGTCGAAAGATCCATTGGAAATGGACACCGCCATCGAAGAAATCTCCGGCCTTGTCGCGACGCATTGTCAGTCCATATTTCAGGAGTTTGCCTCAAATATTGGGGATGAGTCTCAAGCGTTAGACCTTGATTCTTGCCTGAATCCAGAGACCTTTAGGCTCCAACTGGTGACGGTTGAAGGAAAGCCGAAAATAATCAGATGCAACGGCAACGGCACCATCCATTCAACGTTTCCAGGCCTACACCGGCGAATAACTGGTGCCGACCTCAATCTGCCGAAGTTTCCTGCGAAGCAGGTCAAAGTATTAGAGAAATACAAGGGAACAAGCATCATGAAGGTGTCGGCAGGTGGCCAAGTGATGTGCTGTAAGGTGGTCGATAACCGGACTCGCCTCGCTATCGATCGAGAGTTTCGCTGTCTCCGACAAATATCAGCTGCCGGGGTCGATCCTCCACTGCGCATACCAAGGCTCTGTGGAGTCATCGCATCAGGGAATGATAATGTCTTGGGAATTCTCATGACTAATATCACGCCGAATCCAGAAACCCCGAGACTTGGTCTGATTGACATCAACACCGTCGCAGCCCCTCGGAGAAAGAAATGGGCGAGTCAAATCGAAGATATCATCGAGAAAATTCATGATATTGGGGTAGTCTGGGGTGATGCGAAGGCGGACAACATTCACATCGACGGGAATGACGATATTTGGGTGATTGATTTCGGAGGGGAGTGGACAGAACATTGGGTCCATCCAGATTTAGCGGGCAGTGTGAAGGGTGATTTACAAGGTCTGAAGGGAATCCTTCATTTTCTAGGAGTGTAAAATATACACCGTATAATTAGCACGGTCTGTGGGTGCGCAAAGACGCATTTTGCTTCTAGAGACAATTTCACTGGACCGTCAACTCTTTCAGCCATTTCTGTCCATGGAGGAAAATGAGTAGAGACTGCTGCCTAGAATTAATAGGCGAGCGAGGCCGACTCCTGATTGGCTGACTATAGGCCCCGGCGGCAATGATAGACGTGTTCACCCCGCACGATTGTCACGTTTTCCTGATTTTTCTTTCATTTTTGCAACTATATTGAACATGGCAGAAGACAAAGCCTCACAGATCAACATTGACCCCAGTGGTGACGTTATTTTGGGAGTCCTTTGTTTCCTCTAAGGTTTTCACTCTAGCCTCCCCGGTATTCGCAGCAATGTTCAAGTCTTAATTTAACGAAGGCTTAAGCAATTATCCGACATCACTGCAAAGCCTCCAATCCCCATAAACTTTCATCGTACTCTGCAACGCCATCCACTGTTGAATCGCTTAAATACTCGAGGTAGTTCGTAGTCTAGACCGATGCTTTTTTGCTATTAATCGCTTTAAGCTCGACTTCACTATATTATTAAACTTAATTAGCCTCTCACTGACGAGGCTTTCTTGTTAGATATATACCATGTCATATAATCTAGCAAGGCGATTAACGGAACGAGAGCAACGCAGAATTCCAACGTTTCGTCGGTAGAGATAAAAAAGATGTCGACTCATAAGACCAAGGGAGCATTTGACGGAATAAGACCTAGGAAGCCGCTGTTTTGCCGGAGAAACACTCGTCAATCAATAGGGCATAAATGTTAAGATGGCTTGCGGAGCGTGAAAGCTCGTCGACCCCAACATACGATATAGAAAGATATATGTGGATTTTCATAGGCTTACCGTTCGCCGTAGGCATAGTCACTTATTATTTAGGAGATGTTAGCGGAGTTAAGGATGGAAGAGAGGTGCTAGAGATTGTGTTTTTAATTGTAGAGGTAGAGGCATACCTAGTAATGCTTAAGATGCTCTTCTCTCCTAAAGTCATCTCTAGAACGCCCTCATCCCAGCCTAGCTTATATCAACCAACGGCTATGTCTTCGGGTGTATACAGGTCTAAGGCACCTTTAATGACCTTGCCAACACCAATCTGTGTCTGGAAGTCCCCGCGACCTTTGGACGAGTCGAATCTAGACATAGGGAAGCATTAATTAGCATCGTTTCTTACGAAGACTATCTACGGCCAAATGTAGCGTGTAATATACGTACTACTTACCTCTAAAGTAATTCTCTAGGCCTACGCTTAAATCGTAGAGGTTGCCCGTGTACTTAATAATCACCTTATCTCCCTTTATAGGGTTCTCAGCGCTAGTGCCTTACTTAATGACTTCTCGAGTGACACCCATCTTTCTAGTGAAGCTGGCGTGATTGCTAAGAGTGAATCGTAGAGATGAGTTTAAATGTGCAGGTTCAGTCAGGTAGAGATAGAATTGACAAGTGGTACCAGGGAATTTTCTGTCCCGAGAGCGGTGGGATTTGATATAAGTTTTGAAATGTTGGGGACTAGTTGGCTTGGTTGGAATGCATAGATCCTTATTAGAAAATAGATCTTAACATGCGTTTATGCAAGCCTCAGAGTCAGTCAAGAGCCTAAGGCCAGTAAATTCGGGTCTTTATTCGAATTATAGAAAATGTAGCACTAGCATATCTACCTCGATTAGAGCATTTATAGCACTCGTAGCAGCGATCAACCCTGAGGCCCCACCATATAGTAGTCTTCCGAAATGGGGAATCATTATGCAAACGTGATCACAAATTGCCTAATATCGCGCTAAAAGCCCTCTTTACCCGCCACTACCATTGTGCGCCCCAATGTGGCTAAGTCACGTGAGACTTAGCCGCCTCGTTGTTCGTACGTCATCAGACAGCGCCCTTGCTCTTGCGCTAAGGTCTATAACCCCTCCATACCCTAACTAGAGCTAATTTGAAGGTACCTTCTGACCTAGATTTTCTGATATTCAATAGCAAGTAACTTCTTAATAAATTCTTTTAATAGAATCTGATTGCTTACGAAGTTATCGATGAGAGTTAGCGTTACACCTTTGTAGGCAAAAGGTTTAGGCCGTCTGCTATAAGTGTAGAACTATTCGCCCTGTTGTATAACCCAATGTGTTGCACAGCCCTATGAAACTGGGTAGCTGATTGGTCACATGCAGCGCAGCACGCCACAAATTCCCATAAAAAAGTCTGTCACTTCAATTCGACCCCGCATCCGTTCCATCAACCGACCACGTCCTAACGGTATCCAAACTTATTATGTCCTTAGCCGCATCGCCATAAAGTTATCTCTAGTAAAGAGAGCTTTCGGGCTCTAATATTAAGGACATTCTATTACGGCTTAGGAAATGGCTAGAGGGCGTAGTCTTCGAGGACGATAGAACCTTAGAGAAATGCGTAGATCCCGGACTCGATGAAGTATATAAATCGCTCCTAATTAAATTGGGGGTCTACGAGAAGGTAGTATGCGCCGTACCGGAGACCTTACGTAAAACTAAACATCTTATAGATTTAAGCTAAATAGCGTATTACGTATAATATACTACGCCTTCGAAAACTAAACACCGCGCAATTTTAAAACCTAACCCATTCGGTAGATTTAGTTCCTATAAGAGTTATTAAAGGAAAGCCTATAGTCTTAGGGCGGCCTCTGATACCCGGATGGATTACGCATATCACGGAAGACGTTGCGGTCAGCTAGGCCCTAGAATTTCTCGTTATTATCTATTACTAAATTGCTATGGGAAGCGTCGGGAAATAAGCGCGGGGTTCGGGGTTAGGTCCTATTAGAGCAGATCTATATAGCGTCGCTTTAGTTAAACTATAGTTAATATTTGGTTAGGGATAAGGTCCGTTGAGACTATTTAGTTCGGAAGATCCGTACGGTGTTACTTCCGCTAAGTTATAGTTAATATTTAGTTAGGGATAAAGCTTATTAAGACTACTAAATTGCGAAGATCCGTAAGGTATTACTTCGGTTAAATTATAATTAATTCGTAGCTGCGAAAGAGGTTGGTACGTTATAAAATCTAGGCCTAGTAGGGAAGATCTATACGGTGTTACTTCGGTTAAGTTATAATTAGTGTCTAGTTGGGGACGAGATTAATAAGATATTAATATATTAAGGTCGTCTTAGGCTGCTGACGGGAGGAATAAAGGATATCGAAAATCTAGCGTCTATTGCGGCTGGGAAGTAGGAAAGCCTATAGATTCGTTTTAATTGCTTAGTGTCGTGTAGGAGCCAGAGCCGCTATACTAAAGATTCTCCCTCCCTATATATATTAGAAAAAGCTAAGTTAGACTTATAATTACCTACTATTAATTTCGACATTAGTAGTAGTTACTAGTAACCCCGAATTATTGTCCTTCGATAATGGAGTTTCGGTCTATACCGGTTGGTCTACCATCGCCTATAGATAATTAAATAACTTATTAGCGATTTCGTTAACGCTTGTCTAGGTATAATAATCTTCCGGTATATCCTATATTTTTTAAGCTTCGTTATAGATACCTCTTTCCTTTAGAGATATAACTATTTATATATATATCTCACCTATTATCGTAAGGGTTACTTTCTATCTAGAAGGCGGTTAGCCAAAGTGGAATCGATCGGTGGAAAGCACTTATATTGTAGTACCTATCTCACCTAGAAGTAAGGCCAAAGCACCAAGTCCTTCTAAGTTCCTTGCGAGCGTATTATACCGAGCTCCTACTTTCGCCTAACTAGTTAATTTTCTTAGAATTAAATTATAGTTCTCCTTAACTAGTCTAGACTAGAATATCTTAAGGGCGATATAATTAACCGCCTTACCGTAAAAACGATAATATACCTTCTTTTTAAGTCGATGAATTACGACTAATAGGATTCGTCGTTAAATCCGATTTACCGTATAGAATTTATCGAGGGTACTAAGCGAGTTATAAACCTAGGCGAGTAGATCTTCCTAAAGGTGAAACTAAAATTCTTTATAGCGTTAGAAAAATGTTAAAGAAGTAGCCTTCTACGACACTAGGTACTATTTATCGTTATCCGAAAGAGTGATTTTAGTGGCTAACTTCGATTTTAAGATAGCCTTATTCGTGCGAGTACGACGACCACTAACCTTAGTCTTTAAAGTAGAGGGAAGGCTTCTCTAAACGGCCGCGAGGCTTTTCACGAACTATAAATATAAGAGGAGATATCTTAAAAAGAGGATACGCCTACCTTCTCGTCCCTAAAGAGAATATCGTCTACCTTAAGTAGGTCCTCCCTTTTAGCCCTTAATCTCTCTACCTTTAGACGAGCCTCACGAAGCCCGTCCTCTAATTCTCGACTAATAGTAGTACCTATAGGAAGCCGAAAATTACTTTTGAGAGCGATAGTCTAAGAAAACTAAATAGAAGTTAATCTAGAACCGAGATTATAGTTTGCGCTAGCACGTAATCTGCGATCGATAGTGTATATATATATCCCTAACTAAAGAAAGGGTACTAGCGGGATGGGGATAGTGTCCCGCTTAAACCCCGCTGTGACAGCTAATCACCGAGTTGTACCGATGTAGATCTTTTCACACTAAATATGCTCTTTCCACTTCCCCGCCCGATCTTATCCATCTAGCGCACCATATCTTCCTACTTCACAATTAACGATTACTTTATCGAAGCCGTAGTGATGAGGATTACAAACCATAGAGGTTAGGGGTCTCGAGTTAGTACTGTGAAAAGGATCCGCCAACGAGAAGATCGGCCCCTTTCGTCTTGAATTTTTTGAATTCTCAATAGACTGTTTAGTGCACGGAAAATCCTTTTCTACTGTTCATCAAATTTTCATTACTGCTGCAACAGCGCCAACGGCACGATCTAAACCCTCCATTCTTTTTCGTTTTTATCCTAACCTATGCTACCACGAAATTCTTCCCTTCCGCCAGTTCGTATTTCATTACCGAGGAACGAAGAGGCCATAATTAACCTAGGTCAGTATCGAGAAGGATCAGCGTCGTTCCGTCTATAATCCTGTTTATATTTAAATGATCTAGGCTTCCGAATAAGGAGAGAAGGAGAAACCGCTGCCATTATAATCACGCACAGTTCCTATATAGAATCCAAGGATCTTATAGCCTCATCTTAGAACATTTCCTCCGTTTATTAGGTACCGCTCTGTCTCCTATAGTTTTATCTATATGTTTATACCCACCGTTATCCTTATTATGGAAACAGCCTTACCGATAGCTTAATTAAGTATTCTTTCTTATATTCTTATTACTAGTCTTACGGTGTTCCTTCCTCTACTTTAGGTATACTGCTGCTTATTTTTAATCCACTAGCTTAGCTCTTAGATATGCATCTTTAGGTTTAAATCTATATTCGACCTCGTGCGGGTTATTTTACTTACCCTAGATATCTTAGAGGTAATTCTACTATATAACGGTAAGTTAACACTTATTTAAGGTTCTACGCATACAAAATTAATTAGCTTAATAAATAGGAATACTAATTTAGCCGGTTTATAAAATCCTATTTTACTGCTCTAATACGTGCGTAATATTAGTAGAGGTATATCTTCTCTTTAGATAATATATTAAACGAATACTTATTATTAAATATAGGTTATCTATTTATAGTATATAATCGAGAGACGCCTTAGCCTTCCTTAGCGTTACTTTAATATTACTATCGCTATCGTTCTCTACCTTAGGTAGTTCCTATCTTTATTAAAGTAAGTTCGGGCCACTATCCTACTCGCATATACTAATCTATATTATAGATAGCGTATAGAAGTAATCTAATTCTAGACTACCTCCGTCATAACCTCTCTATATTTTCTTACCTTTAGCTTAGCTTACTTCTAGGTCCTATATACTCTTTAACACCCTCGAAAATGGGTATCTAGTATTCTTAGATAGTTCTCTAGTTATTATATTATCTTCCTTTAGATATTAATATCTATAGTGTTAGTAGGGAAAATAAGTCTAGATAAACATCTCCTTCTTAAGGTTAGTAAGAGTGGAACCCTTCCCGAAGACTATAATAATTTACTATATAGATTTCGCTATTATATATTAGTATATCGGTTGCGATACGCATCGACTACGTCATTACTCTCGTGCGCAGAAAAGGTCCTCGACGAATGCCGAATAGTACCTCTAACGAGTCGGGGGTAAACGTTAATTTAGTTATAGGCCGGAATCCTAGAAGGCTATCTATATCTATATCGACGGAACCGCTGACCGGGGATACGGACCTAAGAGGTAATTCTGAAAATAAGAGTATCCGTATAAGGACGAGGGTCTAAAGTGATCCCGGTAAGTCTGGACTACGTTAATTATTACTTATTAATCTAATCTACTCATCGTAGGCCCCGTACTAACCTTAAGATTACAGTTCCCCCTATACCTAAAGGTTTCTCTTATCCCAGCAAACCTTAGGCACCTCCTTCCACCTTCTATATCTCTCTACCGCCGGGCTGGCTCCCTGAGATAACCGATATCATCCGTAAGCTAATTTCTAAAGGAGAAGAGCCTACCTTAATACTTATAGAACTAGGGACGCAATGGCCCCTAGTAGGGCGCTGCGTCGATCTTAGTTAGTTAGAGTATATCGCCCAAAGGATATCGGTCCCCGCATTTACACAGACGGTGGGAAAAGAGGATAATACTACTACACTAATAAAGATTAATATAAATTAAAGAACCGAGAAGGGAATAGCGAAGGGGCGCACTATATCGACGAGGATAATTCGGGAATAAGAGATCCGGAATTAGAAGTGCTACGTGAGATGTGTAAGAAGTATAAACAGCAAAAAGAGGAGAGAAAGGAAAGGCTACTTAAAGAAGGAAACATCAGTCGCGTGAAGGCGGAATGGTGTTACCGTTGCAGAGTGACGACTAAATTCGCCGAAGGAAATTGCACCGAGCGTAACTGCGGGCACAAGCGTTGTCGCCAATGCTACAACCTCAATATAAGGGGTTAGCAAACCGGCGCCAGGGACCAAGATTGCTTGCAGGTGCCGATCGGGTTATGTTCATCGCTAAGCTAGCGCCTCCTCACCTATTCATGCGTATGTCTAAGAGCCGCCAAACCGCTCCCACTACCAGCCGTGACTACAGTTCGTCGATATCCTCTACACTTATATACGGGAGGAAATCTATCACCGGAGTTCTTTGTTTGGAAGTGATAGCATTCAGGATTTCAATATTCCCGCACAATCAATGGTCCATTTCCGCAATGATGTTGGCTAGCAGAGGGCTTCAAGGGCAGAGGATGTTAAGTATAGATCAGACAAGCTAATAAGAATGCAACCGTTGCTTAAATCTTGACAGAGGTCGTCTTCCTACATCGCCCTCTCTTTGGACGAGTCATTTCGTTCAGCATCGACGCCCGTAAGGAGCTGCATCTTGTTCAGTCCCTGAAGCTCTTCGCGGATAGAGCACCTACTATCGTGATCATCGCGTTGTACCCTTGGAGGTAGAGTTCGTCAAAACACTGGTAAGCTTGATGCCTCATGACATACGTCACGGACGCCACGGATGTCATATTATCAAGGTCCGTCACACATCTCGCTTTGAACATGGGCCTAAATCGAGAGGCAAAACTGAAAACTTCTCCGGCGGAGATTTTCAGATCTCGAACAACCACAGTGATGAGTTCATGTGTTGCTGGAAATCGACGTGACAAGGAGTGATTCGTCGGAATGAAAGCAGCGCCCCAACCATTACTGCCCCAACCTGTAGGGGGAGGACTTTCAAGGTCCGTACTCGTGCCGTTACGCGCCCATCGATAGTTTGGAACATCGTGTTGTCGGGCTTCGCTGGTAGGGCCTGCGGGCTAGTTAGATGTTTCTCCCTGAAATGTTATTACTGACTGACTGTCGGTGGAATCCATTGTACTGTAGAGTTTCTATGAATCTTTCGTAAGGGATCCGAATGGAATGACAATAAAATAGGCTTGCCCTTTAAATAGCCTCACCCCTGAGTAGTCTTAGCATCTCGAAACCCGTACGATGTCTGGCAACGCCTTGATTTTCGGGGGATGTCCTCCCAGCTCACGCCAGCAGCCAGGGCAGGAAGAGGTTTTCGATTGCGAAGACAACATTGCCAGGTGCAGATTTGAAATGCAGCTCCGGAAACCTTTTTCGCCGTAGCGCAACGCCATGGGGGCCGCCAACGGCCGGGTGGGCTCGTGGCTTGTGATTAGAATGGAGTTTTGACTCACCGTCAGGTAATCATGGCAGCATCTATGGCGAAGTGCAGTCGCGACGCATCCCACAAAAACGCCCGACTATCGAGGCTTATCATGCAGACTGTCACATCAAAGCGGTGATACGGATCCCAGTATGTTTATCTTTGTATGGTGATACACCTATCCCAGGCAGCCTGAAAGTCGAGCTGAAGAAGACATTAGTAGAGATCCCTCACCATAGAGGTTTAAGAAGAGCCAACGATCCTGCCTGCTAACGCAGAATTAGCTTTTTGCTTCGGAAAAGACCACAGTTCTCAGCTGAAATTGGCTCAATCGCACATCATCATAAAACCCGTGTTTCTAGTCTTCCGTCTAATAGCAAACGATTGCTCTGTAGAGGTGGGTTAACATGACAAATCTCTAAGTCGGTCCACTGCCGAGCAATCTATGACAAATACTAGGATTGCGAAGCAAGCCCAAGCTCGTCGCCTAGAGCCGCCGTCAAAACATCCTTCCTCACGGATGCACTGTAAACATGTTTAGGATGATTGAAGGCGAAGTGTTCCTTAATTAGGTGCAATTACTGCGCCAGCGTAAGAATATGGCGAGGTACTGTTTAGTAATAATCTGCATGCCCTAATTTAGGAGAATGACGGTTTGTAATTATAGCTTAAGTGAAGCCATGGGTGAATCGTCCATCAACCGAATCATGTAGAGAAGATCTTTACAGGCAGAGCCTTGTCCGGAAGTTCCTCGTTGATTGAGGAGAAATTCTCTTGAAATCTTACTTTCACTCCTTAATGCGGGCGCTCAAAGCACAAACGGGTTTCGGACCATGAATCCCCCTCCTGAATCTAATCCTAGTCGTAAAAAAGCCTTCGACTGGGAAAATTACCCGCTTCATGTCTTATCCCGTCTATCGGTCCTTATTGTCCCTATTCAATTGGTGTTTAGACGGAGCATTCACGGTTTTCGATTTTAAGAAGTATAGACGAGGATTGTTATCTCTTCCTCTCTTTCCTTTTTCATATCATTACATTTCCAAAAGTAAGCAAAAAATTTATTTCCACCTTACTGAGTCTGCACGTTAAAACTTCATTTCCACGATCCCTCTCTATGATCTTGCCCGCTTCACTGGCAGTATGGATGTCACTCGAAGAGTCTTCAAGCAGGGCGCTGGCATTGAGAAGCCTAAGAAAGGAGATGAGGTTACTATTGAGTCCACAGGCAACCTCTAAGATGATAAAGTAGGGGACCATAGACGCGTGCAGAATATAAGCGAGCAGCTACGTATAGGACGCAATCTACGACCCAAGGCGTCCGACACCTAAGCTATTTCGCATCTCAATTGGGAGTCTTCATCTTAAGACTTAGCCGATGTACTCCGAAGCCTTTAGAAAAGAACTTCTGCCTATGTTCATCTACGTCCAATATCATTTGAGACCTAAGATAAAAAGAAACATTTAGCCTCACTTCTAGAGACTCCTGAAGAGAGGTAGCTCCTAAGTAATGACACTTTCACAGAGTTCTGGAGCCGCACCGGCAATCCACATGCTCGCAGCCTCAATGGGATTGCGCTGTTCTTCACCCATTGTCGATCTCGGACCGCTAAGCCGGACTGGAAGCAAGATTGGTAGCATTGCTAGGCCGTCGCTCTACTCAAGAAGCCTAAGGGCTATAGTAAAGTTCTCATGATCTATGACTGCGACACGGATGATTCCCGCGATTTCGACGCCCTCCAACCAAGACAATTGTTGCTTCAGGCTCAGTATCAGGTCGTCGACATCGCCAGAAAATAGGGCAAGTTGGATTCAGTCTAGGTTGGAAATGCCGGTTTGAAGCCCTAAAAGAAGTGGTACTGTATCTTCAACACTGCGCAGTGGATCCAGCAGTCGACTTCAAAGCTTACTATTCCGTTTAAGGGTCACAATGATGAGCGCCTTCGTGGTTTTCATCAAATTAAGCGTGGGTAATTGGGTGCATTATGTCACCATCAACTTGTCATTAAGCGAGAGCAGTGACAATTTTAGAATCTAATGGTTGAACACCGACTTTAGACAATTCACGGTAGTGAAAATGAAGGCCATTGCAAGAATCTTGTTCCAGTTCTCGCACCGTAGTCCTAGGACGGTCAGTGTCCAAGGTCGAGAAGGCTCTGTAGATCATTAGTAGAGGGGAAAGCTGGCTCACTAAGCGAGGCATGTTTATGTAAGCAAATCTTGTTCCAGCGTAGTGGGTATAATAATTCAACAGTCCACGCGAGTGGGCCACGAGTAATCGCACCCACCAGTGCCAGCAACTAAGTTCGTGCTTGGTAGATCAGCAATCAATCCGTGCCGCACGGCCGACCGAGAGTTGAACCGAAGAGTGCCCTCAAGGCAACCAGTTGGACATATGAGTACGCCCCGCCCGATTTGAGATTAAGATGATCGAGGCGTTCGCGGGCGGTCCTGGCTCTCGTGCTGGTCAGCCATGTGTGACACGTGCTTCCCATTCATGGCTGCGAAATCTTAGGCAGGTCCCGAGATGGGATAAAGGACTTTTTGGCGTTCGGATCGTTGGGACCGGATACAAAGCGTCTCTTGTTAGTGAGATGAAGATCCTTTTACGTACGATTCATGTGGACTGACATGAACAGTCTCGTCTCCCGCGAAGATATTAAGACACCCGGCATTTGCATCTACAACTTCTACATCTTCCAGAGAATCTCGCCTCTTCGCCCCATTTGCGCCAACCCTAAGCTAGATCTAGCGACGGCCCTCCTCTTCCCCTACAACTGCGATCAAGAACTCGAACAGACATTCACGAAGCCATATATACGTGAGCTCCACGCATCTATCGCCAATCCTGTCGCTAAACTGGATATCAAGGAGCTTCTCGAGACCGGTCCGTCCCCTCTATCTTCTAGGAAAAAGCAGCCTTCTTTAACCGTTCTAAACAAACGGCCCCTGCCTGCAGATGAGTGCCCTATCGGCGCGCTAGCAAAAAAGCAGTCGAAATGGTCGCCAGCTGAGGATGCTGAAATTGTTAGATTACGTGGATCCGGCATGAAATGGGACGATATCAGTAAGAAGTTGCGCGGTCGTAGTGCCATCAGTTGCAGATTGCACTATCAGAACTACCTCGAACGCCGGAGCGAGTGGGACGAAGAGAAGCGGAACAGATTGGCAAGAGTCTACGATAAGTATGTATTCATCATCTGCCCAGATCTGCGTAAAGTTGCGCCAAGCACCTGACACCCACAGACTCAAACACGATCTATGGAATCCTATCGCAAATGAGCTGCGTATACCCTGGCGCGCATGCGAGGCTATGCACTGGGCCATGGGCGAACAGGAAATGGCCTGTCGAGCCAACACCGTCCCCTTCGCCCTCACGACTGCTCACACCGAGCATCGTGAGTCAGGCTGCGGCTTGATAGCCCAAAGCGATAGAATGCTTGGGTCTACTCAGGTGTTCGAAGGCCGCGATCTCAGCATTCTTAGCTCTCCCAGCTCTCCTTCCGCTAGCGTCAACGGGGTTCCTTGTATACCCCCAAGTCCCTGGGGAAACGAAGAGGAAGTAGAGGAAGCCGAGGAAGGGGGCGAGGAAGAGGATAAGGGCAGAAGCCCGGGGGCTGGGAGGAGGGTCGGTGGGGAGACGAGGCTGCCTGGGTTTGCCGAGTTGTTTCCGGGCATAGTGACTTTCGCAGGAGGGGAGAAACAATAACGGTGAAAGAGGAAAAAGCGAGTGGGAAGAGGAGAGGCAGTGCGTGAAGCAAGGATAAGCATCGAAAACGCACGGGTAACGGACGGACATAACGGTGATGTGGGAGACATATCCGTTCTCAGCGCTACTGAGCTATTGGCTCCCGCCGAGAGTCCTTCCCCTGCTCTGTGCATCAACAAGATTGGGTCTTACAATCCAGAGGCGATATTGGCTCAATCCTACTCCTCTACAAGAGAATCTGGGTTCTTGCGTTAGTTCGTGCCTTGTTTCCACCGCTGATAGAACGGGAGCATACTTTGGTTTGGAGGGCAGAGGTGCATGAGACAGTCGACTAAAACCAATCGAGCAAAATGCAAGTGTAACTTTGTAGGAAAGGACGCAGGAGCACGAAAGAAAGCCGGACAGCTGGCTGGTGTTCTGAATGAGCCACATCCTAGGAAGACGTGCTTTTGCAAATCGTCCAAAGGCATGTATTGCGGAGCAATTAGCAGGGATTCAAATGAAGGGGAAAACACTTCCACGATGGGACTCAAGGTTAAAGGATCACTTTAGACGGCAGTGCTATTAGAGGGAAAATCTCAACACTACGTAGAGGAGTACCAAGTCACATATCTCTAGGTACACGTTACTCCAAGAGCGTTGTGCAAGCTCAAAAGACTCGCAATGCTGTGTGAAGGCTGTCACAGAACATGTAATTACGATACCACATGGTTGTCATCTGCGCTTTGGAACAGCCACCGGTGGCCCATTCTTTTCTGCGCGAGCCGGTCTGCCCCGTTTGTGTCCACGTTGTGCTCGGCATTGTGCCTCAAAATCCTGCAGCAATTCCTGTGCGTTTTTTAATTCGCGTCTAGACAGCCATATATTCTTCAAGCGTACCTTATATTTATAGCTCTTTCTTGTCCGTCTCTTGCCAACAATCGTCACGATTTCCCATTCCTCTTCATGTAGTCCTGGACCTCGTTGGTCCTGAGGCTGCTCGGGGAAAAGTGGGGCGGCGGCGGTAACGTTTAGGGGATCGACGGTCGCTGCTGTTCCGTGATCGCCGTCGTGCATAGTCTGCCCACCTGGATCCTGGGATAATGCGACACTGGGAGAGTTCGGGCGATCAATGGGTTCGGTGGTAGGTTTGGTGGTATTCAAGCAACCGTGCGTCTTCGGCTGTTCCCTCAGGTGGGAGCTTGAGAGGTGTGCGGTACCAGTCTCAGACTCAACGCTCATGGCCCTGGTGGAAGTGCCGGTTTCGCTGGTCGTTTCGCCGTCATCCTCAATCACGAAAGTGTTATCTAAAGTGTGTCAGACGAACCTGCTGGGGTTCCCTCCACGCGATGGCCAGCAGCTTTTTTCCCAACTAGATTACCTTTCGTACTGCGGTGGGTCAAGGGCTCCAGACAGAAAAGATGACAGCCATTTCTTTACGATTCCTCTAGAACCCTGGAACTGGAACCACTCCACGGTTCTGGGTGTAAAAGAGAAGAAAGTGCTGATTAAGCCACCATTTTCTCGCGCTCATATTCGCCCCTTGGAACCAGGGTGCCCGGGTGAACCCGGGCGGCTTCGCTGGAACCTTATTTGGGTCTAGCCGTAACGATAAGATAAAGAAGGGCCACCGCTCCCGTTGCCTGTCGGTTCAACTGACACCCTCTTTCTTCGTTACCCTCCTCCACACGCGCGACTGACACGACGACACCGCCATCGCACAACTCAAGTAAAGCGTGGTGACCCACGAGCACAGGATGAAAATGCGACGGAAGTATTATGGGGTCAGCGCTAGGCAAGGACTGATGGGTCCGTTCAGATTATTGGACCTGCCCCCGGAACTGATGGATAACGTGTTGGAGCACGTCCCGACCCTGGACGACCTGGGAGCCCTTTCCCTGACAAGCCGTCGGGTGAACTTGTTCTGCAATAGGGTATCGGCGACGACATTGCGCCGGATCACGGAACGATGCACCTACACGAAAGTGTATAAACTCGGAGATATGGGGAGACGTCCGGAGAGGAGACGTTCACAGCTAAAAGAGGTTGTCATGGCGGCTTTCAACTAGCCGTTGTCGCGACCGTATAAGGTACGGGAGTGGTTGTACCGGCGGGGGAGCCGGCGTTGGTTCGGCGGCGGCGAGGATTTGCTGGAGGGATGGCCCCGGCGGTTGTTGGATGGACAAGTGAGCGAGGTTGTGGACGAGTGGCGGACCCTCAAGAGGCATATTGCAATGCATATTGTAACGCAACGCGTGTAAAGGGTGGACCGAAGCGATCTGACGGCGAAAGGGTGTATGCAGGACGTTATCGTCTCAGACGAGGAAGATCGTCACCGATCGGATTGATTGTGGAGAGCTAGAGGGTATGAAGTGGTTAAAACGTGTAGGACGAGGTGGACGACATGATGGACGATATGGGCATATTTTTAAGCGCATTGAGTATATTAAAGTTCACTTATTCATTCGATGGTGAAAGAATGGACATTAACTTCATATGTGCCTCGGAGACAGTACACTAAAAGATTGAGTGTTGCATGTATAATATAAAGGATCTATTCCGGAGGTAAGTCGACGGGTGAAAACAGGTGCACGCATGATTATTAGAGATAGATGTAGAGGCAATCGGATTGCTGCAAAATCAAATCCAACGATGACAGAGAGAGACGAATAAGTTGATGCAGGAGCTTTAGGTGTATGTTGGTGCTCTAAAGTATAGACTATGTTACAACCATAAGACCCTATCGATGTATGCCCTCTAAAGGCGCTACCGAATAAGCTTTAGCTCTTCGTCCCCTTCTCCCGCCTGCGTTTCTCCAGTCTTCCAGTAGTGGAGGCGCGACATACGGGCCTTTAAAGTCCTCCTCCTCGTCCGAAGGAAAGGGGGACGTGAAGCGGTAGCGTTTAATCCGACGCTTTAGCGGATGCTTTCCGCCAGCGGCCTACAGATGCCTTTTCTTCGTAGAACGCACTAAAGGCTTCTTCTTTTCACCATTAACTAGGAATCCTTTTCCGTTCTCCTTTGTCTCCGCTCCCTTATCTTCCCACACTCTTACTTTCTCCCTCTCTTCTTCTGCCTAATGTCCTTGATCGTCTGCTCTTTTGGCCCCATCCAAGTTGTCCTGACCACCTCTTTTCTTATTGGCAGGGAGCAAGCGGCTTGAGAGGGGTCGGCGGATTCCCATACTTGATTGCTCAAGCCCTGGATTGCAGCGATAGCTCGGCCAGATCAAGGTCAAGAGCAGAGCACCAGCCTTACCAATATTATTTGTGTTCATAGACAATCACCGCCACAACGGATCCTGTTTCTCGGATCTCGTCACTTCGTCCGCCTCGCACTTGGCAAATTTCGCCTCCTTTCCTGGACTCAGAGCTTCAGGCGGCGTGACTTCCCGACGCCTCTTCCAGCAGTTGGGCGCAAGGGAGGATTGTATGCCTCGTTGCGCTAGCTTGGTTTCATCTCTGGTCTCAGCATCGTGTAGGAAAGAACAGAGTTGCCCGCTTGCGATCCGAACGACTGTCATGCTCTGCGTGTCGTCAGGGGTATTTGCGAAGCAAGTTTTGGGCGCAAAGTCACGGAGCTCAAGCGACAATCCTTGACCTTGAACGGTGGTCCCGTCGTCGGCACGAAAAGGCTGCCAAAGCAAAAACCGTCAGCATTCAGTTGGGTGCAGATTTTGATCGACAATGACCGAGTAGGGAAGGCATTTACATCAGCTTCCTGAGTACTAAACATCTCTGAAACAACGACTTCATTCTCGTCTGGATCCGGCACTACCCGAGGTCGCCAGATGGACAGCGACGCTTTCTTAGACCCAACTCCGTACTCAATATCAAGCCCGAGTATTGCGACGATGTTTCCCTCAGAACCGCATATGTATTCATCAGCCAGCCTCTCCAGGACTTTGTGTTGCTGCGAATATGAGGTCTCGAGAATGATGGAGGGATATTGGGAGTCGGCGTGTGCGAAGGAGGCGTCTGGTGTGTGCTTAGGGTAACGGTCGTTAATGGGCTCGTCTCCATAGAGATAGACGTCCGAGGTTGATTCCGATCTGACCTGATTAACGATTGCTGCGACATCCTGTTCCTATGAGCAACGCTTTCCAGCTGGGACCCAATCTCCTGAACAACAAGCTCCGTGAATATGTCGTGAGTAGATGTTGGCATCCTGATGATAAACGAAGAAATATGGGGAGACCAGTCGAAACTTATATGCACATTGATACTCGTCAATGCCATACCTTTGAAAAGGTGGGAAGGACCTGTTCACCTTACCGGAGCTTGCCCAGCACGTAGTCATAAAGCGATCTCTTTCTCTCCATTATCGACCATAGCGTCTGACTTTCGTCCGGCGTTATTTTGAACTCCGTCCAGGGTTCCACCTCTAGCCCTTTGTGACATGAGATTAGAAGGTCAAGAACACTGTTGACCGTCTCGGATAGTGCGGTGCTCTGAGTTGATGAGCTTGGTCGGAGACCTTTCTTTGAGGCACGGACAGCGCGACGTTTCTCCCCGCAGGGTTGTAATAGATCGCCAAAAGTCTGAGACGTGGTGGGTCTCTTGTATTCAAGCATGGTGGGACATGTAGAGCTATCACATTTGCTGCGTGGTCACAATGCGATGCAGGTAGCCGATCGCGACTTATTGTTCACCGCTGCATGTGACCCCAATTTGTAAACGACTCTCGGTTCGTGCCGAGCCTAGTGGCTTTTGTTCGGCGTCTACCGTTCGTCGACATCTCCGCTGGCAGAATTCAAGCTAGCAGAGCCTGAGTAAGAATGCAATGAGAGCCAGTGGAGGGTTATATCCACTTGGGCATCACCCCTAACCAGCTTGCCATCATGTGGAGCGGGTGAGATAACACGGGCAGGATGGTGCGGGCAGATGTCAGCATTACCGAAGCGGGAATGGTCTCTCGAGTGGTGACTGGTCACTAAAGATGACAAATCTGGAAGGAACGGCTTATGACTGGTCACACTGGTCATTCCATCGTGACTGCAGCCAATCAACAATTGCCACCTAGTGACCGGTCTCGTTTGAGACCACTCGGGATGATTTTTTGCCGTTCCCTCGACGAGTACTGCCCCAGTGGACCCTCACCTTTTGGAGGTGTGTAGTACTCCCCTGGCGAGACCTCCAAAAGTTGAGAGGAGCCAAGTCACATAACAGTGGTTTTTTTGTACACTCAAAAAACTACTGTCACGTGAGACAAGGGGCTGAGCAGGAACTATTAGAGCCTTGATTCCGCCTCAATACGCGATCGCTTCAACAGAGGATGTGTATATGAGGGATTGCTGACCGACGGCACAAAAGCCGATGGGATTGTAGTGCTGCTTAGTAATAAACGCTGCCAATTCGCCCAAGACTCCCTACAGCATTTATATTGGCTGATGTGAATACTAATATATACCAGTCTTTTAGAACCACCATCTTTTCTTTGGGCAAACGGCTCTTGGTGACCAGCAAGCTTGAAACATTAGCTGTACTAAGACAGCTTGCACTTGAAGAGAATTAAGAAGAGAAATAGTAGTACTAATCTCTCAGAAGATTGCTTGCTAGGAGCTCTTTCAAACATGGCTTACGTCGCAATAGATTGTAGGAGAGTAGGGGGCTAGTAGGTAGAGGGTGGATGGTAGAGTTGTAGGTCGTGGGTGGAAACTCGAGCAGGGACTTCAAAATTTTCAGTGAGCCAATCCTTTTAACCATTACTTCATTAATCGAACGAGTTGTAGGCGAATGAATCTCTGGTCTAGCTACGCTTCTCTCTCCCCTGTGCATTCTTGTGCCGCAACGAGGATATTGCTTATCTAGCTCTACAATCATCTCCACTCGATCTAGGGGTTTGTATGCTTTGTTATAAAAGGGGTCTTTGTCCAATTGCGTATTTACAGTCACCCAGAGTCAGATCACATGACCATGGAAAGACGGGTTGCTGAGACTGAAAGACGGCTGGTGTGGAAATAGACTTTGCCCTTTAGGTACTTCGTCCTTGAGTCTGGCCGTTAGCCTTTCTCCTTCCATTGATCTTGGCCCCCTCCGAAGTCTTCTACTTTGAGCACAGTCTCGCCCACTTCCGCACAGCTCATCTCTTCAGGATAGAGGAAGTCCGAACCTGTGCCTTTCAGGCGCGGTATCAGAAGCTCATCCAGTCTCGATCCAAGGCGCGATCGATTTTGGTTGCCCTCGCTGAGCATAAGGTCGATTGTTTTCTCCTCGCGTCCGTCTAACGACCTTTTGCTATCTGCAATCATTACAAGCTCTTCCGACATCCGCGGCTCCAACCCATTCTGTATTCGTTTCAGCTCTTCCAAAATCACTCCCACCTCCTTTCGTATTAATTCAATTCTTTTTGTTCGCAAAGGGTCCTTCAGAATCGTCGTAAGTGATATCGCATTGCCAATCATCTCCTCAGTCTCACATATGCTCGTCGGTCGTCTATGAACTGCCGCGTGCCGGATCTGATGTGTCTTGAAGAGGACATCGCGAGGGGATAGGCCTGGTATTTCAAACGTGGCCTGTGACGGAAGGTTTTGGCAATACTTGAACAGAACTCTTGTCCACCGAGTGAGCTCTACGAATTCCACGCATTCACGCATGCACGAGCTTGTGCATTGCGTAGCTCCGTTGATCCAGTCTCCACTACACCAAAGAATAGCTTTGAAGCGTCCCAAAAGCTGACTCCAAGTCGTATACAATCCACCTACTCGATGCTCTCGAGCCGCGAAGCAAATTCTGGTATCGGATGGAGCTTCGATGCATGGGTGACAATCATTGGTCTTTTTCAATGTGACACTTCTTCGCCTTGAAGATCGCAAAAGTCTATGTATTGATCGCCATCTTCCAAACCACTCGGGGCTTTATGACCGACAGACTGTGAATTGAGCTTCGTGGTTCCCTTAGGGCGTTTGCATGGATTGTAGGCGCAAATGTGACATTGTTTCAACAGGAATATAACGTCCGACCTTAGAATACCGTAGTAAGAGGTACTGACATCCTTCCATGTAGCATCCCAACCAGCATGGTTGTTATTCTCGTGTACAAGCTCCACTACGTCTGCTATCATGTCCACGGTGACCACCATACGATTCTTGCTCTCATGCGTCTTTGAAACTGCGAGCAGATTATGTGTTGTCTCATCCCAGGCGAAAGTCCTCCAGATGTAGTTCCTGCGACTGAACTCTTTTTGTGACGAAGGCCGTTTATGAGGGTTCGTCAACCATTGGATTATGTTCTCCCTTTCGGTTTGGGCTATATGGCGTTCGTTCGGGTGCTCGAGCAGATGCTGTAAGAAGCTTGCCTTAACGCTTCGATTAAATGTAACAACATCATTTGGGGGAGGGTTCGCCATGACGACAATTCGCCACTTGTGGTAATCTTATTGACTGTTTCTGTAGTACATTGACGAAAGCTTCGGGTAGCCTCTCGACTGGGGGCGTACGCTCCCAGTCGAGAGGCTATCCCACCTCCTGGTGGAATCTGTCTGCTCATCAAGGGCATGCTTATGATGCTGGCCCTTTTGCAAGAGGTAACATCCTACTGCCAATAGACTTTGAGTCCTTGCTGAGATTAGTAGGCGGCCCATGCAGCAAAACGAGGCATGTCAGTTTTCAGTTGGCGAACCCCATTTCCTGGGACTTCGTTCGATGCAGCTGGCCTAATAGCACTCGCTGACCTCAACACTATCGCCCATCGGACTGCACTCATAGGGACGGCGACTTTCATAGATGCTTTAGTGCTTTGCCCTGGAATCCATCGTCAGCAAAAAGCGTCAGATCTGAACCAAGGAGAGCTTCCACCCACAGCCGCGCTCACTTCTGGATATGTATTTCGCATCGAGAATCAAGCCACCGTGGCTTACTTGCAAGGTGTTGGAAAGACGGGCCAACTGGTCACCGTTACAGTCGAGAACCTTCGGAAAGGATATTGGTATCATTTTTGGGCTCTGCTTTTCGGTCCCAGCATATCGGTCCTTTCTTCAGTGTTGATCGTGGTTGCTATTCTATCGACTATCACTTCTATCATACTCTTAGCGACATTCAGGGATTGGTGGGCCGTCGGTATTCTACTGACTCTGATTGTGGCTCGTTTCTTGAATATTTTTCTCATCCGCCGGCGTACAAGGCCAAGCTGGCATGGCGCGCTAGAGCCTGGTGCAACTGGCGATCTCCTGATCTTACTCAGCCAAGACCGTTGGATAAGAGTGCAAGGTTCCGTGGATGCACTCAAAGTTGTGACATCTGGACGATGGCTGAACGAGATGACATTCTTCGAAAGCTCGCTGGAAGCGACAGCGACCTTACTTGTTTACGTAAGCGCAGCTTTGGCTAGCAATGCCACCCAGAGCGGCAAAATACTTCTTGCAGCATTACTGCTCGTATCCGTGGGCCTTTTGGGAATCAGCAACAAACAGGAGAAGGCTTTCTACATGCATGGTCATATTTTGAGTACGAAGGGCAGACCCAGAGCATATGCAAGGCGCCTAGACCTTGCCAAAGAATTGATCAAAGAGACCAAGAGGCATGATTGGGCGATTGGTCTGGGCATGGTAAAAGCTGAGGATTACGGGGAGCAATCAGTGTCGGTGACTTTGTGACCGGTTCCGTTATCTTGAAATGAAGACATTAATATGTTGCGTACAATCGAGATGGCTCGCTGTCGATGGCAGGAATCCTGACACTTTGCTAATGGCTGTTGCGAGTCTCCTTCCGATTCCATATTGCTGTTCAAGCAATGGTAATTGATAGGGATGAAATACGTCCAATTGGACTTCGAAGCAGCAGAACCAAATCCAGATCAAACAGCCGTTCAGCGTCAGAAACTATACCTAGTGACTGATGAAGTTGTTCGAAATAATTACCATCGAGTACCCTGTAAAGAAATGTATCTCCGTCAACGCGGCATCTCTGCAAGACGTAAAAGGAAAGCGACGCATTTGAGACAGAGCATGGCAAAATAACCAAATACATCAACGGCATGAGGCTCTAGGTCCAATTGCATATCTTGGAAGCCCTGGCCGTGTGAAGCACTAACTCGTGCAATGGACACTTCGTTGATTGTTTGCAGCTTAAGCTGAATACACTTAGCAGACAGGAGGCATCACTCGTCCCGTACGTGTGTTGTATCATAGGTGAAAGGCATGCGCGCGTGAATTCCAATGTCATGAGCGGGCCCACCTCGAGCCAACGTTGGATAATATGTCTTTCTCCTGTGAGAGGATTGATTCTACCGCTATTACATTTTGGTAAGAGTGCATGGGAAACTCCGAACGTTTAGATAGAGCCTATCAGTGTCCACTTGAAGACTAGCCCAACGCGTAGAAATGGCTCCTATACTTTTAAAGTCTAGCTGTGCGGACGGTGAATAGCACATCTTTGTCATTCAAAGATCCTCTATTTCGTACACTTCATATGCGGGCTCTTCGTATGGATGAGCACTGTAAAATTCGTCAGATTGGCCAAAAAGGGTGGAAAAAGCCCGCCCAAATCAATACGGTCGATGTTGATGAAAGAGAGCAGGCACAATATGGACTTACTTCTTAAGCGCGTTGACTGCTTTCTTAGCAACATCCTTGCCGATACAAAGCGTTTCGACCCTGGTCTCCTTCACTTTTTCCAGCACGCCCAAGCTTCCGACGTTTGGACTCGCGCCATCTCCAGGGCGGAATTGGCCAGTACCTACAGCGGTCCAGCAGCACTCTGTATAACCACCCGGGCCAGGGTAGCGACCTGCACCAACGGCGAAAATTGCAGCTTTGCAGGCTTCGAGAGCAGGTTCGGGTACGAAGAATACAAGCTTGAAGCGCGCTGCAGTAGCAAATACGGTTGCCATCCAGAAAATCGGGCTTCCAATAATCAATGGATGCAAAGGATCACAGAAATAAGTGCCTCCCAAGCCGGAGCTACGGCGCAAAACTACTCAGATTATTCAAAGTCAGGTCGTTGTGGTTAACGAAGTGAGATATAGGCTGTTTTATATGAATGCGTTCACTCGGATGGGGATGTTGTTCATAGCGAAGAGCGTCATTAAGTTGATTCTATCATCTCTGCATTTTCCGATCACGTGTATGTCGTCATATTTGGTGGGGTCACCAGAATTATTGAGCATAGGCTGTCGCGGTTCAAACCGAGGCCTCGGGCCGCTTGGAGGATGAAGTTTAGAGTATTCTGGCATTTTGGTAGGAAGATTTTCCGCTGGCAATATCAGCTGCCAGCTCTATCCCTTCAGCAAAACCTCTTTCATAGCGTTTTACCCTGGCTTTGCTTCGCGATCAGTTGTGGATAAATCTAGGCACTACCGACTCTATAATTCTAAAATTGCCAAATAGCCATTTTCATCCACCATCCATTTTTATCCAAGCCTGCGGCGTATCACGATAATTTTACGTAGCAAACTCGTAAACGACCGGAGATTGCAGAGTTGGTAGGAAGCCTTCCCGGTTGCCGCCGTGAGCTACTTCTGGCACGGCTACAACCCTATTGTCGATAGCGTGGGGCTACAGCAGCTACAGAGCCCGTCACGCCGCTCCATACTCTACCCACTCGCAACTGGTATTATCTTTATGCGCTCTACTTCCCTAAGACGTCTTTGGATGGTGCTACTCATGTAGCTCTCAGCTAGTTGGGGGTGATCAATCCCATTTATCTTTGCCATTCGTTCCTAACCTTACGAATGCATGTAAGTCGGAGTAGGGCCAACCGAGGTATCATACAATTGCCAGCTGTGCCGCCAATACTAAGCCCCATATGCTTACTAAGCCCACTAACCTGTCATAAGGTGGGTGAGACGTTTTTGATGTCTTACTGCCTTTATGAAAACATATTGCAATTCGAAACATCCTCCAACTCAGGATGTTTGAGCATCCCTCGGAATCATTCCAGCATGAGGATCTGCCCGACCCGCCCCCGTTGTCTTTTAGAGTCGCAGAACTTTTGCCTGGGGAGGAAGGCGATCCTGTTTCCTGTCTACTACATGTTGCGGACTTGTCCAATCCGCCAGAATATGAAGCTCTGTCCTACGCTTGGGGTGATCCCAGCGCTACAAGTACAGTCTATTGTCAGGGGAAAAGAAAGGAGGTGACCCAGAGTCTTCATGGAGGACTCACTCACGTCCGATTTCAGGATCGGTCAAGATTCCTCTTCGCTGATGCTGTCTGGTGAGTAGTCGATGTTTCTTTCTCAATTCTTGATTGCGGCCTCATACTACTTCACTTGTGTCAGTGTCCTTTCATGATATTATCTGCCTACTTCAGCTCCTTCAGATCTAACAGCTCCTAAGCATAAATCAACCAAACATACCTGAGCGTAATCGTCAGATTAAGCAGATGTGGAAGATTTACAAAAACGCGAAGACCGTCCTTTCATGGGTTGGACCAGATACACCGGACCACCTGGCGGTAGTTGCAGTCGACTCGATACTAGCAATTTCCGACATTTTATGTCAAAAACTTGACGTTTCAATCCTGAACCTGCGCTTCATAAGTAATACGTATCAGGAAATTATATTGAAAAATCGAGCCAGTCTGCCACTGCCAAGTGAATGCGGATTCAGTACGGAAGCCACGTGGAAATCTCTAAGGTGGTTCTACTCTCATCCGTATTTCACCCGAGTATGGGTTATCCAAGAGATAGGTGCAAACAACAAGCGAATACTTCACTGTGGCCCCAAAAGGATTGAGTGGGAGCGGGTTGATTTGGTTGCCGGCTACATCATGATGGAACCTGCGTTTTCCAAAAGCTTCGGCTTTACCGATACATACTGCTGGTGGGTATCAACGATGACAGAGCTTACCCGGAACCCCAAGAATTGGCTTGCAATGCTGTACCTTGCGTCTACCTACTCTTGTATAGATGCAAGAGATGTGATATATGGTCTCAGGGGTGCGATGGAGTACTCCAACGGGGCCGAGCTACTCGAGCCCGATTATAACAAGTCAACTCTTGAGGTTTACCGAGACTCCGTCGAAGCAGCAATCCTCACTTTCCAGAATATGGACGTACTTACCTATGCCACTGGTGACCAGGATCCATCATGGATTCCGCAATGGAATCAACCTATGCTGTTCCGGAATCCATTTCGATTTGGACGAAGCCTCCCATGGAAACCGGCCGGTAAAACGACACCAATATGGAGTATTGATAAAGATTTAAATATCTTAACTCTAAATGGATTTGTCGTTGATCCTATTCATTTTTTCTACTTTTACAATGAAAGTGTTTTTGGTAATGTACTCCTCAAATCGAATGAAGGAAGGAATGCGTTGAAGCAAGTTTGGCAACGCATACTGAAGACTATTGAGAAAAGTCAATTACATATACCGTTCAGCGCCAGTTTACTTACTGCCGCCGCAACATCTTTCTCTTTCGGACTGGACGAGTATACTGAGCCCGCAGATGAACGCTGCTTACTTCACAATTTTGTTGCTTATCTGAAGATTGTGCTTGACAAAGAGACCTACGATAAGTACATACCATCAGATTTGTCCGAGAAATCCAGACATGCAGACGGACATGCATTCGGCAAACCTGTTTGGGACTTCAACTATCCCGAATCAAGTTTCTTCATCACAGGAAACGGATTCATGGGTTGCACTGTATCTACGGTCAGACGGGGAGATCTTGTCTGTGTCGCTCTCGGAAGCACATATCCGTTCATTCTTCGACCGGATGGCAACGAGTTTCTCATCAGGGGCTACGCTTATGTTCACGGACTGATGCACGGAGAGCAACAGAGCTTGGAAACACAAATTCTTCGAATCCGTTGATGATGTAATGCTACAACACCTCTTTCAAGATCCTTCTCGGCGCCTCTGCAGACATGCCAGCCAACCTAGCATCCGTCAACGGTTATTTAAAAGCTAATGGCTCAACCATCCCAGGATGTTGGCGATGCCATGTCACCATCTCTCTCAAGTCATGTCGTAACTTCGAACAGTAGCTGATGTGGTACTTGGCGTGTAACATTATACAAGCCCCTACTATACTCTTTCCTAATTCTGACTATTTCTTGCGATGGCTGACTGGACGCTCAACAAATGTTATTCGCATTGATTCTCCAATCCGATATTCGAACTATGATAGGTTGAGGGAGCATGTTGACTGCGAAAATTCAAGGGTCTCGAGAATCTCTCTAGGTGAAGTAAGCGTTAATAAGGTCAGGTGCAAATTCAGGGCGGCGTCATACCTCCGTGAGATAGTCGTAGGCCTGTTCCGCGGTCTTGCTATTGTCGTCACGCTGAACCTCAAGCCCGTAGTGGCGCAGGCGCCCGTGGACAGAAGATCACCATTCGACGGCCACGCTAAAGGGCGCCTAAAGGCACTCGTTAACCCAAATAGGCAAGGTCGTCGTCGGAGCTGAGCTTGCCGAGGTAAGATCTGTTGTATCCAGACCTCACCTTCATCCGTCTCTCCAGCTCCTCAACCACCATGGAGAACTACATCAACGATGAGAATCGTAGTAGCTTGGAAGAGGTTCAAAACTTGACTCCAGCTCCTTCAAGTCATGGGAATCAACATCCCGTTGGACATGCACTGGTGGTCGATGTAATAATTGAGCCTTTCTCCCACTTGTAGTGAAACACTAACGGGCTTAAAGACGACCTCTGCTGACTCGGCTCTGGGTGACGAGGTATCGTGGGTCCATCACGGTGTTTCGGATTTTCGGCAGCAATTGGTCATAGGACTTAGACGACGTCGATCGCTTCGTCGGTGACTGATTATCCATATGAAAATGGCCGCAGATATCATGCCTATCACGACGGAGGTATGTATCCAGTCGCAAATGAATGGACATGCTTTTAAAAAAATTGCAGCATATCACCTTCCCAATGATGAGGTTAGCTTTGGATTCCTATCGGCCAAATTTGCTAAAGCTCACGAGCGCATTTAGCTTGAAGCTGATCGACTTGGTATGACAATCCGCCCTCCTGTGGGTTAGCCGCTAACCTGGTCGGCCTGCTTTCAGATCTCCAACATCAAGTCTGGCGCTTGACGCTCAACGATCGCCCCTGCGTTGCCCCAATCTCTCCATCGACGAAAGATGTTCTGGACATTGGGACCGGCACTGGGATCTGGGCCATAGAATTTACTGACGAGCATCCAAATGCAGACGTTCTTGGCACCGACCTCTCTCCAATACAGCCGAGCTGGATCCCTCCAAACTGCCATTTTGAGGTGGACGACGCAGAAGAGATTTGGCAATTTGGGAAGCAGTTCGACCTCGTTCATGGGCGCATGCTCTTTATGGGATTGCACAACTGGCAACGCTTCTTCCAACAGTGCTGGGAAAACCTGAAGCCTGGCGGTTGGTTGGAGGTACAGGAGGCACAATTTCCTCTACGCTGCGCCGATGACACAACCGCGAGACCCGAGTCTGCCTATGTCATGTGGAACGACGATATCATGGAAGGAGCTCGTTTGGCGGGTATCAATCCGTGCGCCAGTAGCTCGTTTGCGGAACAAATAAAAAACGCAGGCTTCATCAACGTCAAAGAAGAAGGGGCCATGTGGGCGATCGGTCCATGGCCGAAAGGCCATAAGGAGAAGCAGATTGGTCGATACACTCAGTCAAACTTGTTGCAAGGCTTGCAGGGCATTAGCATAGCATTCTTCACGAGGCATCTACATTGGTCGAGAAAAACAGTGGAGCTGTCGTTAGTGGAAGTACGGAAAGAGCTCAGAGACACAAACAATCATCTCTTCATCTAAGCGTGAGTTTCTCCGCTCTGCATGTCTGCGCTACCGCACAACAATGGGGAAATTTTGGCTCATACCGCCTTTACAGGACGACACATGTTGGCCAAAGGCCAATGGAAGCTGTGCTTGAGTGACAGGATGTTGGGCTGGCCCATCTGCGGAGCGGGACGCTGCATGTGAACCAAGGAGGTAAAGCAGGAGACTCTCTGTGCTCGTTTGCGCTAATTCATAGGGCACTTGAAGAGTGCAAGGAAACGGCGGAAATGTGTTGTTTGGCATTCTGGTCATCTGCGAAGAGGTTGCAGAGACTATTGGGCATAGCTAAACACGTGGATATAGTGAGGATGTTTAAGAGCAGTGGAGACGAGCAAGTCAAACATTATCCTACCGCACTCTACGGTAAGAGGTGATATGAGATACATAAATTAGGGAAAGCAAATAGAAAAAAGGCAGATGCCCAGCGGTTGTTTTTGTTGCATGTGTGGTGGTTGAGCAAGGAGTCATTCCGCGGAGAACCCTCGAAAGATGTGGAATATGTTTGCTATGATAGCTATATAGATGCTTACATCGGATGATGCTGAAAATTTCAACATACGTGCTTTCCAGAACACGCTACATTTCTGATTTACAGGCTCTCAAATACTTTCTTAAGCTTCTGCCTCTCAGGAGGCTCGGCTTTATGTGCCTTGGGAATCCATGCAGCCCGGGTCTTGACCATTGGAGAGACATGGCAACTCAAGTTTGAGCTTCTCCAGCAGTGAGAAGATCTCGGTCACCCCTTCACAGGATTTGGCCACTATGCGATTGCACCGGTTGATATCACGAAGAGAACCCCGACACATGGGACATTTCTTCACATTCTCCGTCGAGAATGGTTCTGGCAGCGGCTTGAGGGCCTCAGCGGAAAAGCTTGGGGACAGCTCATAATAATCAGACATTCCCGGGTGCCCATCCATGCTCGAAAGTGCCATGAGGTGACGACATGACAGCACAATGACGGGATCTTCGTCGAGGTCGACGTCACGATATGTGGCTTGCAGCATGTAACTCCCCAGCTCCAAAAGTAGAGGGTTTACTAGGGGGAGTACTCAGGAGCCAAGTCACATGACAGTAGTTTTTTGCGTGCCACCTCAAAAAACTATTGTCACGTGTGAGACGAAGGGCTCAGCAGGAGCAATAGAGCCTTGATTCCGCCTCAATGCGCAATCACTTCAAAGGAGGGTCCGAATATGATTGCTGACGGACGGCACAAAAGCCGACGGGATTGTAGTGCTGCTTAGTAATAAAGCTGCCCATTCACCCAAGACTCCATACAGCACTCATTTAAAACTGGCCGGTATGAATATGAGCTGTAGTGCTGATCTGTCAGAAGAGTGCGTTCAAACTTGGCTTACATCTTAGTAGGTCGTAGGGTGCTAGGAGGTTAGTTGGTAGAGGGTAGATGGTAAAGTTGTTTTTTCAGTGAGTAAGGACTTTCAGCGAGTAGGGACTTGGAGGGAGTAGGGACCCCAAGGTTTGGCCAAAAATAGAAAACCCTTATACTTCTTACTTCCCTACCCGTTGTAAAATTAGATTCCCTCACACTTTATGTTTCCCCACTACGTACATAAATAGAAATCTTTCACACTTTTTGTTTCCCTATCACTTGCAAAATAGAAAACCCCCACACTTTTTGTCTTCCCACGTTCGAGCAAGCCTCGCACTTTCCTTGACCCTACACGCTGTGAATCCCTACAATCTACGAGGTGGAAGTCCCTACACTCTCTGCATTCCTGCGGTAGCCAAATTCAAGGTCCCTACACTTTTCGATACCCTATACTATGAGGACCTAGGTTCTCTCTACACTTTTCGATGCCCTGTACCTATGGAGACTCAAGTTCTCCCTACACTTTTCGATATCCTGTGCTATGGAGACTCAAGTTCTCTCTACGCTTTTCGATATCCTGTGCTATGAAGACTCAAGTTCTCCCTACACTTTTCGATACCCTGTGCTATGAAGACTCAAGTTCTCCCTACACTTTTCGTTACCCTACTCCTTGAGAACCTGAAAATACCCGGCGGCTAGCTCATGAGCTGCATATAAATGCCTACTCCCTGAAAGTGTCTACTCCCTGAGATTGCCTACTTGCGGAAAGTCCCTAATCGCTCACAGAATTTTGACTTCCCTCGTTTCTATTTTTGATAGTGTCCAAAATTAGAAGGGAAGGGGAATGCCAGAATTGGCGGGGAGGGGCCACAATTGGCGGAGAGGCCCAGCATTTGAAGCTGGTGAGCCAGTGGTGGGTTTTGGACCACCCAAACCGAATGAGAAGGTTGGATGTCGTAATTGAGGGCCAAGCTGCCAACATAGCACGCCTGAAAGCATGTGTGCTGTCTGCACAAGGATGCTGTTCTAGCGGCGGCCTTTATGCATGATTCATTAGAGAATTGGCCAAACATCCTAAGCAAAAGCGAAGTTCGCCAGCCGTGTCCGCCGCCTAAGGCGCCCTCTGCGGCGTAGGTAAGCTTGCCGTGCTTGCCTAAAGATGAAACTTACTACAGTAAATCACCGCAACGGTTCCGCACCCTAAAATAACCCGTGAAATTGGCGAGCTAGCTTACGTCGTCAACATTGATCAAACATTAAACTGACTGCCTACAGTCGAGGTATATTCGCAGAACTCAGTCGCCCAAGGCATTGTTCCGGAGTTTAGCCGTTGCACATCCAAATCTATCGTATCCTCGCCCCATTGCTAAGGTTGATGAACCCCTTCACCTACTGCCGACGAGTGAACCACCTTTGGTGACTCGGACACGGACTGTTTGTTTCGAATTTCCACGTGCCAGGTAGAAAAGCACGATGGAGTCGTTGATTTACGATGGACAACGTTGCTTCTATGGTACGCAGGAGACTTCCGCTTCTCTTGCTAGCAGCGCTTCTTGCATTGCTCATCGTCAACTGGCTTCACCGAGGTAGGCACTTCGTCAGAGCTCCAAAAGGCCCAGCCAGCTATGCACCTAACTTGATCACGTTTTGGACCGACTTTTCTGCCGTCTTAAAAAATGCGACTCCTCCAGTCCCGCTTCCCGGTGGACATATCGAGGCTCTAATTAATGGCTACGACCCTAGCTTAAAAGCAGCGTACAACAACAGGCAGGATCTCGTGGACCTTACAGACGAACAAATAGCAAACCTGAGTACTTCACATACGCGTTACCTACAGCAAGCCCGAGAATTGGCTCCGCAGCTCCCATATAAGAAGAGTTCACAAGGCATCGCGGTAGCGGCATCTGGAGAATTCGTGCCAGAGCTTGTCGTGTCATTGCTGATCCTGCGCAGGACAGGCTCGAAGCCTTCCTAGAGTCCCCCGACGTCTACGAGTCTGAGGTGTGCGAAGTTGTTTTCCCAGAACTGAATGCGAAATGCTTTCTCTTTTCCGATATTCTCTCCGTTGCACCCACAAATCTTACAATGTCCAAATACCAGCTTAAACCTCTCGCCATCCTCTTCTCCAGCTTCGAAGACGTTCTCTTTATAGACGCCGATAACCTCGCCGTCTAACCCCCCGAAGACCTTATGCGCGCCGACCCTTTTATATCAACCGGCCTAATTACTTAGCCCGACTACTGGGCTAACATCGCCTCCGCTAAATTCTACGAAATCGCCTCTATCGACGAGCCTATAGCCGGCGACCGCGTATCCTCCGAGTCCGGCCGAGTCTTCCTTTCTAAGAGTAAACACGCGTTGACCCTCCTCCTTATTACCTACTATAACTTCTATAGGCCCTTATACTACTACACTCTCCTCTCCCTAGGCGCTATCGGTATATATCTTTTCTAAGCCTTTCTTACTTAATTAGAGATATTTCGGAAGCCTTAGCCTCTTATTAGAGCTCCCGTCCTAATTTATAAGGGGCTTTTCCTACTCGCAAATTTATTTAGTTAAGCGATACTAACTCCGAAATAATATAGGCTAAGGCGATAAAGAAATATACCTCGCAGCCGCTATAGCTCTTAATACTATATTCTTCGACGTAAAAACGCTAATAGCGTAACTCGGCTTTATACCTAAAGGCCCTAGCGTAGGCGGGATATAGAATAATACCCCCTCGAGAGGAGGACGGCATAGTAGCGCGAGCACGTAGTATAACGCCCGTAATAAATACGAGGGGAAAGAGAATATAAGGCCCGCGTTCGTATATATATAGACTTATAAGTTAAATGCGAGACGGGTAGTAGAGAAGTAGCGGGAGGAGATTAATAGAAGGATATTTAGGAGTAAGAAGGAGATGAGGGAACGGTTTTTCGGAAGGGATTTAGAGGAAGAGGTATAGAGGGAGGTAAAGTGGACGGTATATAAGTTAGAGAGGAGCTTTAGGGATTAGGAGGGACGAGTAGGGGTTTATAGGAATATAACGGAGGTTTATAAGGAGCTATTTAGTAGAAAGGTATAAAGAAGACGAAGAAGGGTAAAGAGAGAAAACGAAGACTTTAAAAAGCGCCTCTTATAAACCGGTATAATATTAAGAAGAGCTAATATTAGGGTAACTACTTACTATATAGGCTCGTTATATATATTAAGTAGTATAGCCGTAAAGATATATTTATATAAATAAAGATATAAGAGTAGAGTAGTATTACTAGCCTTATATACTATTATAAATACTTTCTTTAGTAGAACCCTCCTTACTTTCTCGGCGTAACTCTTACCTTTACCCCTCTATTAACGGTAGTAACTATAGTCGCCTTCTCTACCTACGGCCTCTTCTCCACCGCCTTAATCCTCTTAAAGTCCCGTACTAACCGCACCGTTAAATAACTTACCTCCGTTAGCGTAAACTACTACCTAATATATACCCTCGGGCCCCTACTAAATAGTATATACTCCTAATTAAACCTTAACCCTTTTTCCTCGTCCGGTCCGTTAAGCTACCGCTTAGGCTAAAACTCCTCCGCGTTATCTCCGTATAGGTCCTTACGCCTATATATCGCGAAGATACTCTAGTATACGATCGAATCCTTCTTTACGAATATAGGTAATTTTTAGTCCGGACCGCCGCTAAGAGGGAGCGTCGTATCCGTCGCCGCTTAGCGGTTATTTTTAGGCGCGGAAGGATAGAGGCGTTAGACTTCGTTAAGGATAGCGCGTAGGTAGGAGAGGGATTTAAGTTAGGCGAAGTTAGGGGTTAGGGGGATACCGGAGCTATCGATCTTATATTAAAGTTTACTAAAGATATTGGGGCGTTAAGAGAGGGTAAAGAAGAGGCCGGAGAGGAAGGACTCGTTAGTATCCCGGCCGGCGAGTAGAATATTAAGGAGTTCGGCGCGGAGTCTAGGGCGGTCTTAGGTGGATTTAATAATATCGGAGAGGAAGGTATAGCGTTAGTAGGAGTCGTCTTTAGTGTCGGAGGAGAGGATGAGGGAGGATTTCTCGTTAGTCACCAAAACTGTATACGAAAGTTATCCCTAATAATAGAGGGTGGTTGCATTTCCGGAGCTCTACCGTTAAAGGAATTCACAGCTCTCCGAGAACTATCTTAGAAAGGCTTTCTATCTAACGATAATTGCGCTGCTTTAAAGGCCTTTCTCGACCTCTACTACGAAAGGCTCGCGTCTTTAGAAGTGGATTTTATTAACTAGGCAGAGGTGGAATGTCGTTTCGATCTTCCTAATAATAACGAAGACGAAGACGATTCGACTCCGCTAGCGGATCTAATCCTCCCTAAGCGCAAGGACGATTACGAGGGTTTCTTACCTAACTATTAGGTCTTATTACTCTCCGCGGCTTCTTTTAAAGGCTCGTAGGATCGCCTAATTAACGCATTTAATCTCTAAAACGTGAAAGAGCTATAGCTCCTTAATTATAAACGTGTAGTTAAATTGCTAGACTATATAGCTCGGACGAACGATTATCTTTACGCTACTAAGGCAGAGCTTATTCTTCGCTAAGTAGAGATAGTTAAAATAGAATTTAATTTCGTCGACTTTCTAGCCCCTTTTAACGGCCCTAAGGACTTATTCCTTATATTCTAGTCTAGTTACGCTAATAAGTACTACGCCGAAATGATTCTATACTATCGAGAGACTTTACGGAGGTTAATCTTCCATAGACGGCATTATTATATAGCCGAAAAAGTACCGTACTAGGAAGAGTACTACGATAGCTCTTTAAAAGAGACGGAAGGCGGCGGGTTCCCCGAAATCCTTCGTGAAACGAAGCTTAAAAGTTCTAGTATCTATAGAGAGCCTTCGAAGCTATAGAAAAGCGCTCAAAGCATTACATCTAGGGTAGACTCCCTGAAATTATTATATTTACGCTTTACGGGGAAGGCGGTGCGAAAACCGAGGTTTTTTAAAGAATCTAAAGCCTACGGTAGTGACTCGCTATCTCCGGAATTCAATCGAGCCTACATTAAAGTATAAAGGAGGGGGACGACTCTACTCCGACGCTCTCTAGGCCCTAGTAAGGCCGAATTCTAAATTAGATGGGAATAAATCTAAGGGGAGAATTAGCGTAACGACGAAGAAGAAGAGCTGGAAGCTTTCGCGAATTAGGCTTTTAGCCCCGATGGATTCCCGCGTCTCTAGGTTCTTATATCTAGTAACTTTGCCTATAGGAACCGTTTTATCGACACTTATACGCTCTAGTATAGGAACACCCGCGGCTTAAAGAGTAAGAAGATATAGCGCACGGTAGAATAGAGCGACCTTACTAAAAACGAGCTAATCGATGCGAATATAGATATAATGTCTGCGTGTCCGGTTAGTCCGTTATTCTATAGGTACGGTCGAGGCGACGTGTTTCCCGGTATCTTATAGGCTATATATGTCGCCTACGAAGGGGATGACGGTAGTAAAGATAGAAGCGGCGATAACGGCGGCTAGGGATCGCATAGTAGTATAAAACACGTATTATATTACCTATCGTTCTATTAATATACTATCTATTTCAAGATTACTAAACGCCCTAGATCTTCTACGATAGATAAAGGGAATAACCTATAATTATAGCTAGAGGAAAACGGTTAATAATAATAATAGCGCGTGTAGATCCTAATCTACTAAAAGGACGAGCGACGAATACTAGTATTTATTAGATATATAGATTCTATAGACCCCCGCCGCGTAATTCTTAAAGTATATAAGGCTTTCGAGCGCGAGCTACGTATATTTATCGTTAGGAAACGGGTAGTTCTAGCTAGGCTAAAAACGGTAATACCTATTAAAGTAACGCTATAGCGAATATTTACTATCGAAGACGTATTACCGTTCGAGTAGGGGTAGTATAGTATCGCCGATATAATATAGATATTAGAAAGGCCGGTATTAGAGCGGAAGTTAATATCTAACCGGTACGTCGGAATCTAAGTATTCCGATTTAATTTCTACGTTAATAGTATTATCCGACGAACTTATCGTAGTATTATCCTCCTATAATCGACGGGGTTTCCGGAAACGCCTTTCTTAGCGACTATATAACGAGACTAAGTCGTCGACGATAGAGATCTACCGATCGAGTTTCCTATTATATTAGGCGGATAACGGCGGATCGGAAAAGGCCTAGGCGATACGTGCGCGTTCCTCGAAGGTATATTCGACGGGGACCGGAGGAGGCTAAATAGGGGAGAGGACGGTATCGTTAACCGCTAGTTACGCGAGTATATCTTATATCGGAGCTACTATATCGTAGTCGCCTTATAATTAAGCCTTAAGTACCCGCCTTTTCTCTTTAAATATATAATCTATATCCCGCTTAACTTACTAGTACTCGTTATAGATCGGCTAACCTTCTACCCGGTAGATAAAATTAAACTTCTTACGGATTTAACCGAAGAGGTCTTACTAGTACTCGCGTAACTCTTAGATACCCGTATCCTACCGTAAGTACTATAATTATTAGAGGGACGGCCCGCGAGGTCGACGAGAATCGATTATACGGCTTATCCGGTGAGAGGTAACGATTAAATCCCCTCGCGACGCGGTACCTTAATAGGCCGCTTACGTATCGTAACGAATTATTTAGGAGAGATAATTCCGCTAGAAGATTATCGAACTAGCGTAGTCGAGTACTAGATTACGCACCGCCTCGTTCGAGTTAGGGTCGTCTATCTTAGTTAGCTAGCTAGTTACCACCTAATTTAAACTCTCTAAGGCTCACCGTTAATTACGTTACCCGTTACTCGACGGAGGTAATAAGTAGTTAAAACCTATACTAAGCCGGTCTCTTCTCCTAAACGCTTCACCTATTCCTAATATCGGCTATAGAGAAGGGGCTTATACGGCTCTTTACCCTTTCCTCGGCCCGGAGAGCTAGATACGTAGAAGACGGGCTTCTCCTTTATCGCCTCGTGCTACTAGATTAGTAGGCAGTTTAATCTAGGGCGTACTCCGAGTATAAAGACTACTCGAGGGGTAGTATCGGGCACCCGGAAGGCGCTATTATCGTAAGTAAGAGCGACGATATAGAAGATTACGTAGAAGATTAGATTATTATCTATAAAGAAGGTATAGGTCTTCCTACGTTAGAGTTAGTATCGTTAAAGGGTCGGGAGAGGGTTCCTACTTACGGTCGCTTTCGCTTCTATCGTAATTTAGTCTTCCTTAAGCGAAGCTATAGGGTTAGAGCTACCTTACCCGTTTTTTTATCGCGTAATACGAATAGATCGATATCGCCGTAGGTGATCCCTAGTAGCGCCCTAGGGCGAGAACCGGTAACCGCGGCTAGTAATAGAAGGGTGGCGACCTACACCCGCTGGCGTTCGTGCGGGAAGGAGTTAGTATCGGTTACCTAGTAATAACGGAGCACCTCTAAGAAGTCTTCTACGTCTAATAAGGGTTTATCCGTCTCGCTATTATCTAAGCTATACTCTTATATTAGGGGTCTAATAATAAACTAATCTATCCTCGTTAGCACTACTTAGTACTCTTAGGTCCGTAGTAGCGTACCTCGTAGACCTTTTTTAATACTAGGGGATTAATCCGTCGACCCTTATATTTAATATATACCTAGCTGAGCTAGTACTAGTACGTAGTAACGGAGCTAACTTTCCGAATAGTATACTCGTTATATATCTAGTAAAAGAAATTATTAATCCTCCTCGCTAGGGACTTCTTAAGCGTATAGTATAGGTCGATATTTACCACCTTATAGTATCTAGAAAGGTTCGCTAGTAAGTACGAGGACCTATAGAGCATCGAGAGAGGGGCATTCGACGTACTCTCTCTATAGACCTTCTATCCTATTAATATATAATTCTATAGACTCCTCGTATAGACCCGTAGACCGACGTTTCTTATTCACCTCTTTATATCGCCGGTTATAATAGTCGTATATAGATATATAGTCCTTCGTAGTAGGGGGTTAGGACGTAGTTAAGGCCGTTCGGGGGGCGTAGCTTAGGACTTTACGACGAACTATAGTAAGTTAGACGGAGACTACGAATAGTTATAGTGTAAGCTAAGAGAAGGGAAAAATAAGGGACGAGAAAGTATAGAGAGGATAGCTAGGAGGGAGGACGAGGAAGGAAAGAAGGAAGAGGGCTGACCTCTTTATAGCCGTGGGCAGAGGACCAGAATTGGTTTGTAGGTAAGCGGCCCGGGGGAACCCCGGGCACTCAGGAATCCTTCTGGTGTCGCGATCCTGCATCTTGCTATCTCTTTGCTCAGCCAGCCCATCAGCATGCAAATGTCATGGACACCACCTCCGAGATGTGAATGATTCTTGTGAGGTGCAGAGGGATGATATCGGCAGGGAGCTGACAAGCGCTATCTCATGAGAGTAGAGTTAGTGGCCGCCAGGGCGGCATGGGCGTTGGCAGGGGGGCCGGTGCAGAAGACGCTTAAAACAGCGTCCAAGTATGCCGAAAGCGGCTACCTTTTTACCCAGATCCAGGTTAAGCTAATATTAATAGTATATCTTCCTAGTTATAGAATATAATCCATATAAATTAAGGTCTAGCTATATAGATATATAAATAGGCTAGTCTACTAGCTTAGTAAGCGATTCCGCTAGCTACGTAGTAGTATAGAAGAAAATTTTCTATTATTAGTACAAAAATCGATTATAATCGATTATGATTACGTGAAAAAAAAATCGATTTTCCGATTTTGACTACAGAGCTCAGCTCCCTGCGCGTTTCTACTAGATCTTCTAGAAGCAGCCTGCACATCATTCTGTGAGTTAGTAACGTGTTGGTGGCTCCTGTGCCGCCTCCGGACAATAGATCCGAGACAGGACAACGAAATCAAAACTAAGGGTACCCCAACACCTGCGCCTATTGCTACAGGCTGCTTTGAGGCTGTCTGAGCATGTGTAGAGACTGGGCTCTGAGTCGGTGATGTCTGATTTTGGTATGTGATTGTACTGGTTGGTGGAGGCGTGTCGCTGGCGAATACCGTAGATATTTTCGTTGTGATTGCATTGGAGCTATTGCCTTCTTCGATACCAAAATAGTGTAGTCCGCCCGTAGATAGCTGGAAAAGCATTGTATTGCAACAGCCTCGTGCAGCCTCCGTTGATCCTGCCTGAGCACTGCAGCAAAAATTCGATGTGTAAGAGCCGTTGATGATAGGGCATGGAAGTATATTGCTTAAACTATTTATAGCAGCTTTTGACATAACATCAGGGAGATCTCGTTCTGGAAAGATGGCAGAGGGTTGAGCTAGGGCTTCGTGGGAAGGATACCGTCTCTGCATTGGGGACAACACTGATCTGAGAGCCACGAGGGATCAGTGCAGGCCCCGCGGTACATGACTCCACTGCCACCAAAACATCAACCCTTCTTGGTGCATGGGTCACCCAAACCACAACAAGCACTGTGAACACCGCTCACTGTTGTATTGCAAGGGACTTGACTGTACCTGCTAGTATGGTACAAGAGATAGCAACAAGCCAGAGAGCAAGGAAGACAACGTGTAGGTGCATTTAGATTCAAAGTTCAGGGTAAGAGATAATACAGATGGCAACGGCATAAAGGACGCTTGCAAGAAAGATGGGATAAGGTAGACCTGTATCGGCGGAGAGCAAGAGGATGGCTGAGTGTACCCGTCATGATCCTCCGCCCACCAAGTCGCAGCATGAATACAAATCTTGTGGCACTTGTAGCCTATTCCGGTGGATCGTAAAGACCTCCCCCCCAATGTCGTGTCAGATTTCATGCAAGAATTGTTTCAGGATGCTGGGGCTGAAAATCATGCGCGGTGATTTTCAGCTGGGAGGTTGATTGTGGATATACATCTCGGCCAAATTACAAGTTTTGAGACAACGAGTATGCATTTTTGGTGTAAGAAGCCTATCGTCGATTGGCCTAGACTTCGTACCGCTTCAATGACAGCGGCTACTCTGACGAACTGACTGTAGCCACCAAGCGCCTTAGATATCACGGATCAATCGGCGGTGCCGACAATGCATTTCATGTGTCCTCAAGTCTCCACATCATGCCCTATGCGCCCCCCTCCCGCTTTGCGTACTCCTCTTCAATGTTTTCCTCATAGAGCTTGTCGGCCGCCTTCGACGCCTCAGAGGCTTTCTCCGATACTCCAGCTTTCGTCTCCGCTGCAGCTGAGCTGCCATTAGAAGCTCCGGCATCGTCCATGGTGGAAGCGACCTTATTGGTGACTGACTCGAAGTCAACCGCGGTATCGCTGTTGGAAGGCTTATCGCTGGTAAGAGATGGGAGGGAAGGCATCGTGAACGTGGTTTGATGGATTGCGAGAACGCTACGGGCGATATGCAAACGCTTACTTTATCAGAGAATTGCTTCGAAGTGCAGGGAAAGGTAGGGAGGATTTGTATCAAGCTTTCGGGAACAAGGCAAGAGCAGTGCCAAGGGATTTTTCACTCTTGCAACCCGGCGTACCCCGTCGATCCGTCTCCCTCATTGCCTACACGGCGCAAGATCAATTATTGTCCTCGCA